>ENA-UPWN01000782-UPWN01000782.1-human-gut-metagenome-genome-assembly--contig:-NODE-782-length-14738-cov-6.864811_pt1 | contig 14738 bp, 7 predicted proteins | sample MGYA00250050_ERZ773377 | MGnify/ENA primary metagenome ERZ773377 (study PRJEB29103, sample SAMN06112008) | human gut metagenome | biome: human gut; feature: ankylosing spondylitis patient; material...
TTTTCAAGCAGAAGACGGCATACGAGATTCTGACATGTGACTGGAGTTCAGACGTGTGCTCTTCCGATCTATAAGAATGCACCATTCGATGTGTGTGAAAGTACACTCGATAATACTTTTTTCAATTCTTGGGATCAAATCAAACATAATATTATACTCAATTGGGTCGATTTAGCTGAACAGAAAGGCGATTATGCATTGGCTTTATTTTCTGATCATACAACTTCTTATTCCTATGGAGAAGACTTTCCGCTCGGGCTGACAGCTCAATATTCGGGTGGGGGACTTTGGGGACCTGATTATAAAATTACCGGTCCTTTAAAAATGAAATATGCGATTATGCCTCATCGGGGTAAATGGGATAAGGCATCAGTAGCAAACAGCAGTGATTGTTGGAATGAACCTTTATTATCTTCTTGTTATTCGGTGGCAAAACCGGAATCAAAGTCGTTTATTAATTTACAAAATACCGGTTATCAGGTAAGTGCTGTTTATCTGGAAAATGGAAAGATCGTATTACGCCTGTTTAATTCGGAAGGGAACGAGAAATTACAGAAGGTTACTTTTGACATGCCATTGTCCGGTGTGGAAGAGGTGGATTTAAATGGAAAATGTGTCGAAAAAAAGAATATAAAAACATGTGCGGGAAAATCGGATATGATGATCTCGATGCCTCGTTTCGGTGTTAGAACTTTCGTTCTGAGTTTGATTTAAATTTATTATATTGTTATGTATAAAGCGACTGCTAATCTTTTATTTGTTTGCTTTTTATGCTGGATGACGGGATGTTCGTCCACCAGTACAGTATCGGAAGATTTGATCCCGACTGATTATGTAAATCCGTTTATTGGCGCCAGTACCAGTGTAGGGGCTGCGGGTGTATATCATGGATTAGGTAAAACTTTTCCGGGAGCTACCACTCCTTATGGTATGGTACAAGTTAGTCCAAATACCATCACAGGAGGAGATAATGGTTCTGGATATAGTGATGAACATAATACGATTGAAGGCTTTGCCTTTACACAGATGAGTGGTGTGGGCTGGTTCGGCGATTTAGGAAATTTCTTGGTAATGCCTACAACAGGTGAATTATATAAAGTAGCAGGGAAAGAAAATAATGATAGTATAAAGGGATATCGTTCAGTTTATAACAAAGTGACTGAGACAGCCAAGGCAGGATATTATTCGGTTGAGTTGACTGATTACCGTATAAAAGTGGAAAGTAGCGCAACGCCGCATTGTGGAATTTTACGTTTTACTTATCCTTCTAATAAGCGGTCTCGTATTCAGATTGATTTAGCGCGTAGAGTGGGAGGAACATCTACTTCCCAATATATTAAGGTTGTAGATGAACATACCATTCAAGGTTGGATGAAGTGTACACCTGATGGTGGTGGATGGGGGAATGGTGAAGGAAAAGCCGATTATACTGTCTATTATTATGCTCAATTCAGTAAACCTTTGGCAGATTATGGTTTCTGGAGTGCGGATATTCCTGAAAGTTGGGTTCGGAAACGTGATGAAGTGGTTAGTATTCCTTATTTGACTCGTGTTTCACAAGCTCCGGTCATCAAAGATAAGAAAGAATTGGAAGGTAAGCATTTGGGCTTTTTTACAGAGTTTCCTACAAAAGAAGGGGAGACTGTAGAGATGAAAGTGGGTATCTCTTTCGTTGATATGGAAGGAGCTGCTAATAATTTCAAACAGGAAATAGCTTCTAAAGATTTAGAGCAGGTAAAGAAGGAAGCTACGGATTTGTGGAATAAAGAACTTAGTCGTATTCGGATATCTGGTGGTACGGAAGATGAAAAAACTATTTTTTATACTGCTATGTATCATACAATGATTGATCCTCGTATTTATACTGATGTGGATGGTCGTTATGTAGGAGGTGATTATAAAATACATACAACGGACAGTGCTTTTACAAAGCGTACTATTTTTAGTGGATGGGATGTATTTCGCAGCCAGTTTCCTTTGCAGACTATAATTAACCCATGTCTGGTGAGCGATGAATTGAATTCATTGATTTCAATGGCAGAGCAGAGCGGACGTGAATATTACGAACGTTGGGAATTTCTAAATTCCTATTCCGGTTGTATGTTGGGAAATCCCGCCTTGTCTGTTTTGGCGGATGCTTATGTAAAGGGAATTCGTACGTATGATGCAGAGAAAGCTTATCGGTATGCCGTTAATACTTCACGGCATTTTGGTAATGATTCATTAGGTTATATACCGGAACCATTAAGTATTTCGACAACTTTGGAATATGCTTACACAGACTGGTGTGTATCTCAAATGGCACAGGCCATGGGAAAAGACGAGGATGCTAGACTTTTTTACGAAAAAGGCCAGGCATATCATCATATTTTTGATCAAGAGAAAGGTTGGTTCCGTCCTCGTAAAGCAGATGGCTCATGGGTAGCATGGCCAGAGAATGCACGTCTTAAAGAATGGTATGGCTGTATAGAAGCAAATTCTTATCAACAAGGTTGGTTCGTGCCTCATGATGTTTCGGGAATGGTGGAATTGATGGGCGGTAAAGAGAAAGTAATTGAAGATCTGATTTATTTTTTCAGTAAGACTCCTTCCAATATGTTGTGGAATGAATACTACAATCATGCTAACGAACCGGTGCATTTTGCTCCTTTCCTCTTTAATCAGCTTGCTGTACCTTGGCATACCCAGAAGTGGACACGTTATATTTGTGAAAAAGCGTATGCTAATAAAGTAGAAGGTATTGTTGGTAATGAAGACGTCGGTCAAATGTCGGCATGGTATGTGTTGGCTGCTTCCGGTATTCATCCTTCTTGTCCGGGTAATACACGTATGGAGATTACAAGTCCGGTATTTGATAAAATAGAGTTCAGTCTTGATCCCAATTATTATACCGGGAAGAAATTCACGGTGATAGCTCATAATAATAGTATAAATAACGTCTATATACAAAAGGCTTTGTTGAACGGTCGGGAATACAATAAATGTTATCTTGACTTTGCGGACATTGCAGCTGGAGGTACATTAGAACTGTTTATGGGCGATAAACCGAATGTTGAGTGGGGAGTCTGATTAATAATATCTTTTTTAACTAATTGTTACTTTAAAGTTTTGATAGTATGATAAATAGACTTGGACTTTTCATTGTATTGGTCATATTTGTTCTTATTCAGACAGGCTGCGCCGAGCAGAGTACTAGAATGTCTTTGAATAGCTCTAATCCTCGGGTTATCTGGGAAGTGAAACCCCAGGCAGATTTAGAGAACATAACCGGAGAGCAGATTTCTACTCCGGAATTTAAAATGTCCGATTATGTAAAAGGGGGTGTACCCGGAACTGTTTTTACTGCTTATGTTGAAGCAGGAACCGTTCCTGATCCTAATTATGCCGATAATATTTATAAAGTAGACGAAACGTTTTATAACCGTCCTTTCTGGTATCGTACGGAATTCGAACTCCCGTCTTCTTATTCGGAGGGGAAGCGGGTATGGCTTCACTTCGACAATACGAACCGCTTTGCCGATTTTTATTTTAATGGCGAAAAGATATCAGGGACTAAAACATCTACTAAAGATGTAAGCGGTCACATGTTACGTTCGAAGTTTGATGTGACCAATCTGGTAAAGAAGTCTGGTAAGAATGTGATAGCTGTTCTGATTACCGATGCCGATCAGAAAAAGACGCGTAAGGCTAAAGACCCGTATGGAGTTGCATGTAGCCCCAGTTATCTGGCTGGTGCCGGTTGGGACTGGATGCCATACGTACCGGGACGTCTGGCTGGTATCACAGGCAATGCTTATCTTGTGGTAACGGGAGATGTAGTGATGGAAGATCCTTGGGTGCGTTCAGAGTTACCGACCTTGCAGAAAGCAGAGCTTTCTGTCTCAACAGATATTAGAAATGCTTCTTCTTCCCCAAAAGAAGTCGTTGTATCCGGAGTGATTCAGCCGGGGAATATTTCTTTCTCTAAAGACATTCGGGTAGAAGGAGGAACAACAGCCAGACTATCTATTAACAAAGATGACGTAGCTCAATTGGTTGTTGACCATCCGAAACTTTGGTGGCCGAATGGTTATGGTGATCCCAATCTCTATACTTGTAAGCTGACTTGTTCTGTAGATGGAAAAGTGTCGGATGTAAAAGAAATGACATTCGGTATCAAGAAGTATGAGTATAAAATGGTCGATAATGTAGTGGGATATCCTGTTCTTACATTCTTTATCAACGGACAGAAGATCTATCTGAAAGGTGGAAACTGGGGAATGAGCGAATATCTGCTTCGCTGCCAGGGTAAAGAGTATGAAACGAAAATCAGACTTCATAAGGAAATGAACTACAATATGATCCGTCTATGGACCGGTTGTGTTACTGATGATGAGTTTTATGATTATTGTGATAAATATGGAATTATGGTATGGAATGATTTCTGGTTATATGTAGCATACAATGACGTGGCGCAACCGGAAGCATTTAAAGCGAATGCTCTTGATAAAGTCAGACGCCTTAGAAACCATCCTTCCATTGCTATTTGGTGTGGAGCAAATGAAACGCATCCGGCACCTGATTTGGATAATTACCTGCGTGAAATGATTGCGAAGGAGGACAATAATGACCGTATGTATAAGTCTTGCTCCAATCAGGATGGATTGTCCGGAAGTGGTTGGTGGGGAAATCAACCTCCAAGACACCATTTTGAAACTTCAGGCAGTAATCTGGCATTTAATACACCGGCTTATCCTTATGGCATTGATCACGGTTACGGTATGCGTACAGAAATAGGAACAGCCACTTTCCCGACATTTGAAAGTATCAAAGAGTTTATTCCGGAAAAAGACTGGTGGCCTCTGCCTACCGATGAGCAGTTGAAGAATGATGATGATAATGTATGGAACAAACATTTCTTCGGTAAGGAAGCGTCTAATGCCAACCCGGTTAATTATAAGAATTCAGTGAACACACAGTACGGAGAATCATCCGGACTGGAAGAGTTCTGCGAGAAAGCGCAAATGCTGAATCTCGAAGTGATGAAAGGTATGTATGAGGCTTGGAACGATAAGATGTGGAATGATGCAGCCGGACTTCTGATCTGGATGAGTCATCCGGCTTATCCCTCGTTTGTATGGCAGACTTATGACTATTATTACGATCCTACAGGTGCTTATTGGGGAGCAAAAAAGGCTTGTGAACCTTTACATATCCAATGGAATGCTTCCAATAACAATATAAAAGTAATAAATACTACAGCAAAGGACTTGAAAGGTGCAATAGCTAAAGCTACAATTTACGACTTGAATGGAAAAGAAGTGCCTGCATACGGACAGACAAAACAGGTCGATGTGGCAGCCAGCAACATTGCGGAAGCATTTTCTTTGAACTTTAATCCTTTCAATCTGGCTTATGGAAAGAAGGCTGTAGCTTCTTCTTCAACAAGTGCCTCTAAAAGTGCTTCAATGGTTACTGACGGAGGAGCGGGAAGTCGTTGGGAAAGTGCATACAGTGATCCTCAATGGATATACATTGATCTTGGTAAAGAAGAAAAGATAGAAAAGATTATTTTGAAATGGGAGGCAGCTTGTGCTAAGAAATACGAACTGCAAGTATCGAATGATGCGCAAGAATGGAAAACCGTTTATACCAACAAAGATGGAAGAGGTGGTACTGAACAGATTGAATTGGAACCTGTTACAGCACGTTATGTGAAATTGGCAGGCATCAGCCGTGCCACACAGTTTGGATATTCATTGTTCGAATTCGAAATCTACGGTGAGAAACCAAAAGAGATAGAAGAACTAACTCCGCTTCATTTTATCAAGTTGGAACTGATAGATGCCAAAGGTAATCTAATCTCTGAAAACTTCTATTGGCGGAATGGCGTGAGAGATCTTGACTATACATTGCTGAACACACTTCCGGAAGTTGCTTTGTCTTGCCGATTGGTGGATAAATCGATGTCTGACGGAAAGATGAAGATAGCTGTAAAGAACAATTCCGAGACTGTGGCTTTTGCTAATCGGGTGAGGCTTGTTAATAAGGCTACGCAAAAACGAATACTTCCAATTATTATGTCCGATAATTATGTGACGTTGATGCCGGGCGAAGAAAAGGTTATCACTATGGAGGCGACTCCCGAACTGTTGAAAGGAGGCGTAAGTGTATTGGTGAAACAGTATGGGAAAGCAGAGAAGAATAAGCTGGATATAGTAGATTGATTGTTGTACGGTTATCTTTATGGTTTGATTAAAAGAATAAAGAAAATGGCTAATAGACTAAAAATGAGAATACTCTTGTTGTTATCTTTAGTTTATATAAATTGCGATTACTTACAGGCACAAACAACAATACCCCGGTTTGAAGAAGGGGAACGTGTGGTATTTGTAGGAAACAGCATTACTCACGGCGGACATTATCATTCATTTATCTGGCTGTATTACATGACTCGTTTCCCGGATAAACCGATTACTATCATGAATGCCGGAATTGGTGGAGAGAGTGCGTGGGATATGAAGGATCGTTTGGACTATGATGTTTTCAACAGGAAACCAACTTATGTGACTCTAACTTTCGGTATGAACGATACCGGTTATGATATTTACATGAAAGACAATGCAAAAGAACTGTCAGAACAACGGATTGCAAAGTCATTGGAAAGCTATCGGGAAATAGAAGAACGCTTACTGGCTAAAAATAAAATAAAGAAAGTTTTGATTGGTGGTTCTCCTTATGATGAGACTTCCAAGTTTAATAATTTTATATTGCATAATAAGAATAACGCTATTTTAAAAATAATAGATGCCCAACGTATATCGTCTAAAAAGAATGGCTGGGGTTTTGTTGATTTTAACCAACCGATGCGTGAGATAAGCAGAAAAGAGCAGGAGGCAGATTCTACATTTACTTTCTGCAGGATAGATAGAATTCATCCGGATAATGACGGACAGATGGTTATGGCCTATTTGTTTCTGAAAGCACAGGGACTGGCTGGGGATGAAGTGTCATCAGTATCTATTGATGCATATCATTCATCTGTAATAACCCATAAGAACTGTAAGATTTCAAAACTAAAAAAGAACGGAACTGATCTGACTTTTGATTATCTGGCGTATGCTCTTCCTTATCCGCTGGATTCTATTTCTAGAAGTGGCTGGGGAAATAAAAGGTCACAACGCGGTGCAATGCGGTTGGTTCCATTTATGGAAGAGTTTAATCAGGAACGTTTTCAGGTAACAAACTTAGAGAAAGGAATGTATCGGTTAACTATAGACAATCAGTTTATTGACAATCTCTCATCCGAAAAGTTGGCGAATGGAGTGAATTTGGCAGATTACCCGAATACTCCCCAATATCAACAAGCTGCGAAAATCATGTATCTGAATGAAGAACGGTTTGAAGTGGAGAAACGCTTCAGAGAATACTTGTGGACCGAATATTCATTCTTGAAAAAGGAAGGATTACTGTTTGCAGATGATCAAAAGGCTATCGATAAACTGAAGGAATATTTACCTAAAGATGGTTTCCTTAGGATGAGCTACGACTGGTATATAAAAGCGATGAATCCCGAAATACGGGAGGTTTGGAGCAATTATATGAAGACTATTGTTGAAACAATTTATAAAATCAATAAACCTGTCACTCATAAAGTGAGGCTGACAAGAATTGAGTAATAATAGAAAATGAATAGTATGAAACGGTTATTATGTTTAGTTTGTTGTTTCTGTTGGCTGTCTGTGATAGTGTATGGAAGTCAGAAAACAACTGCTTTTTATTTGTCAGAGTTGAAATGTGAAAATCTTATTAATCCTCTAGGAATTGATAATGTGACCCCTCACTTCAGTTGGAAGTTGAAGGGAAACGGCTGGAAAGGCGGGCAGACTTATTATGAGATACAGGTAGCTTCGGATAGTATTCTGTTGACGCAGGATAGGGCTGATTTATGGAATACCGGGAAATTGAAATCCAATGTTTCTGTTATGGTTCCTTATCAGGGTAAGGCTTTAACTTCCCGTTCTTTGTGCTATTGGCGGGTACGTGTTTGGGATGCTAAAAAACAAGTTTCATCATGGAGTCCAGTTGCTCGTTTTGGAGTTGGTATCTTGAATAAATCACAGATGCAAGGAGATTATATAGGGGCTTCTATTGAGGGTGGTAAGATTTGTGCTCCTATTCTTCGCAAAAAAGTGAAGCTGACTCAAGGGGAGACTTCTTTCCTGCATGTAAATACGTTGGGGTATCACGAAATTTATGTCAATGGGAAAAAGGTAGGGAAAGATGTCCTTACACCTGCTGTATCACATTTATCTAAACGTTCACTGATTGTTACTTATGATGTAACTCCTTATCTAAGAGAAGGAGAAAATGATCTGCTTATCTGGCTGGGACAAGGTTGGTATAAAACGACTACTTTCGGAGCTGCTTATGAAGGTCCGTTGGTAAAGGCAGAACTGGATGTGTTGAGAAACGGTAAATGGGAAGTGGTAACGAAGACAGACGAATCATGGAACGGACGTGAAAGTGGTTATTCGGATACAGGTACTTGGCGTGCTTTGCAGTTTGGAGGTGAGAGGCTAGATGGAAGGATTCTTCCGCGAGATCTCTCAACACAGGCTTTAGACAAAATGAAATGGACTCCTGTTGTGAAAGTGAATGTTCCCGATCATATCGCTTCCCCTCAAATGTGTGAGGTAAACAAGATACATCAGATTTTGCAGGCTGTGTCTGTAAAGAAGCTGGGTGAAAGTCTCTGGCTGGTAGATATGGGAAAGGTTCAGACCGGATGGTTTGAGATGCAAATGCCTATATTGCCGGCAGGGCATGAGGTTATCATGGAGTATAGTGATAATTTGACGAAAGACGGTGAATTTGACAAGCAAGGTGAAAGTGATATCTATATATCTGGTGGTAAGCAAGGAGAGTACTTCAGAAATAAATTCAATCATCACGCTTTCCGATACGTGCGCATCTCCAATCTTCCTCAAGAACCGGAAACAGGTGCTATGAAATCTCTGCAAATTTATGGAGATTACAAACAGACTGCTACTTTTGAATGTTCGGATGCTGACTTGAATGATATCCATAATATGATTCAGTATACTATGAAATGTTTGACTTTTAGTGGATATATGGTAGATTGTCCACATTTGGAACGTGCAGGGTATGGTGGTGATGGAAACTCGTCGACGATGTCTTTGCAAACGATGTACGATGTAGCTCCAACATTTGAAAACTGGATACAAACATGGGGAGACTCCATGCGTGAAGGAGGAAGTTTGCCGCATGTTGGTCCTAATCCGGGTGCCGGTGGCGGCGGTCCGTATTGGTGCGGATTCTTTGTACAGGCTCCCTGGAGAACGTATGTCAACTATAATGATCCCCGCTTGATTGAGAAATATTATTCTCAAATGAAAGAGTGGTTTAAGTATGTTGGTAAATATACAGTAGATGGTTTGCTGAAACGTTGGCCCGATACCAAATACCGTGACTGGTATTTGGGCGATTGGCTGGCACCCATGGGAGTAGATGCAGGTAATCAGGCTTCAGTGGATTTGGTAAGTAACTGTTTTATCAGCGAATGCTTGAGCACCATGTATAAGACAGCCTTAACATTAGGAAACAAAGAAGAGGCGGAAGAGTTTGCTATTCGTAAAGAAAAACTTAACAAGTTGATTCATCAGACGTTCTACCGTGCGGATGAAGGAATCTATTCTACCGGCTCACAATTGGATATGTGCTATCCTATGTTGGTAGGTGTTGTACCTGATTCTTTGTATAATAAAGTGAAAGAGAATGTCGTTATGATGACCGAAGAAAAGCATAAAGGACATATTGCTGTTGGTTTGGTTGGAGTACCTATTTTGACTGAATGGGCTGTTCGGAATAAACAAGTGGATTTCTTCTATCAAATGATGAAGAAACGTGATTATCCCGGTTATCTGTATATGATTGATCGTGGTGCGACAGCGACTTGGGAATATTGGAGCGGAGAACGAAGTCGTGTGCACAATTGTTACAATGGAATTGGTACTTGGTTTTATCAGGCTGTAGGAGGAATACGTCTTGACGAGGCTGAACCTGGATATCGTCACTTCTATGTCGATCCTCAAATTCCGAATGGTGTGACCTGGGCAAAAGTAACGAAAGAATCACCTTATGGCACAATTGCTGTTAATTGGAAGTTGGAAGATGATAACCAGCTGAACCTTCAATTGACAGTTCCTGCCGGAACAACAGCTACAATTTGCATCCCCAATAATGCTGTCTCATGTAAGATGAATAAGAAGAAAGTGAGTATTAAAAAGCAGACTGTTGATGTAGAAGCAGGGCATTATGAATTTCTATTTAATTTGAAGTAGATACATCACTCCCATTTAGAAAGCATATCGTTATAAGGATTAAGCTTAGATTTGTTGGATGGTTGTTTTTATTTGATTATTCTATACCTGTGGTTTATTATAATCAAATAAAAGCAACCATTTCTTTGTATATAGTAAAAAGAAAGTGTATTTGTGGTTGGATATTGATGGTGGCACTCTTTTCTGAAAGATATGGATATATAAAAGTAATTGTTATCACTGGATAAAGTTAAATCAGATGACGAAATTTAGTTTCTATCTTTCTATTAATCAGCTTTATATTATTGTAATGGACAGATTTATACTTTAACTATAAATTTGTCCAAAGATAATCTTCTAATCCGGGAAATGAATAAGAAGAAATCCCAGCCTCTGAAGACGATTCGGTTCTTCTTCAAATTCCGTGCTAGTAAAGCTCATTGAAAGGTTGATGGATAAAGGGATATCGGCATATTAGAAATAGCAAATAAATTATCCAAGCTATATGCATCTTAAAGTACCCCGGAATAGCCATGAATAAGGTTATTGAACATAAATAAGTAGCACGGAATTTGATTAAGAACCAAATACGTTCCAGCCCCCCTAAGTTGAATTTCTTTATTGATATACTCAACCCCCACCCTGCATTGTTATCGGCTTAATTATGATTTTTATACGATTCTTTTTAAATATCTATTTTAGTGGTTTCCAAAATTTCAAGCGTTCATAGTATAAAGTTCAATAGATATAGGTAAAAAGTTAGGATTGGTGTTTGTATTTCCATAATATTTCTCTAGTTTAATGAAAAATATGATATCATGAAAAATGTTTTAGTAATGATTACGTGTGTTTTGATTTGCTTTTTATCAGCGTGCTCGAATGTAAAAAATGTACCTTCCATAGTAACTATTGAAAAAGGCTTTCGGGAAATTCCCGATAGTATCCGAGTGGGATGTTATTGGTATTGGATTTCAGATAATATCTCAAAAGAGGGAGTGGTTAAAGATCTGTATGCTATGAAAAAGGCAGGGATTACTCGTGTTTACATAGGAAATATTGATATAGGAGGAAATGCTTATGGAGATGTGAAAATATTTACGCCTGAATGGTGGGAGGTTGTACATGTAGCACTGAAAACTGCTACAGAACTGGATATGGAAATAGGAATGTTTAATAGTCCTGGGTGGAGTCAGTCGGGAGGACCGTGGGTGAAGCCGGAACAGAGTATGCGTTATCTGGCAGCTACCGATACGATGGTGAAAGGTTCGCAAACACTTTCATATACGATACCTGAATATTCGGATTCGATGCAATTGGTCCGTGTTATAGCTTATCCTACACAAAGTGATGTGTTTAAAAAAGAATGGAAACTGCAACAGAAAGGATATGAACCCGTAGTTTTTGAAATGCATCTTGATGAACCACAACCTATTCGTAGTTTTACTTTTACAACAAACAATTATGTATGGACCAAAGCGGAATTGCAAGCTAAAGTAGATGATACTTATAAAACGATCAGGAAATTTGAGATAGATCGCACCAATGGAATGCGTTCTGTTGGCTTTTTTACAAATGCTCCGGTTGTTATTTCTCTTCCTGCAACGCAATCTGCAGATTTTCGTTTGTTGTTGGATAAACCGATTAATTCTTATGGAGACATTGAGGCCATTGTTTCTCTTTCTTCCGCAAAAGTGGTAGAACGGTATCCTGAACAATCTTTGGCAAAAATGTATCAGCGTCCTGATCCAAAATGGAATTCATATATGTGGCCTAACCAAGATTGGTATAATGATTCGGAGGGGTTTGTGATACTGGAAGATAAGGTGACAGATTTAACAGCCTTTCTGTCGTCAGACGGAATGTTGACTTGGAATGTGCCTGAAGGAGATTGGATTATTTCTTGTTTGGAAATGAAAACGACAGGTGTGACAAATACACCTGCCACACCTGAAGCTACTGGGCTTGAAGTAGACAAGATGAGTAGAAAGCATGTTAGTGCACATTTTGATGCTTATATGGGTGAAATCCTCCGTCGTATCCCCGAAGCTGATCGGAAGAGCCTGAAAATAGTAGTGCAAGACAGCTATGAAACGGGTAGCCAAAATTGGACAGATGATATGCTGGAACGTTTTAAGAAGGTTTATGGGTACGATCCGTTACCTTATTTACCAACTCTATATGGAAAAGTGGTAGGTAATGAGGATATATCTTCGCGTTTTCTTTGGGATTTACGTCGTTTGATTGCTGATGCTGTTTCATATGATTATGTAGGTGGTTTGAGGTATATTTGCCATCAACATGGACTCACAACTTGGTTGGAAAATTATGGGCATTGCGCATTTATATTGCACAGAAGAGAAAGATCTCTGTCGGTGATAAGATGGCTGGTCGTCATGGTAACAAGGGTGTCGTTTCCCGTGTACTTCCTGTTGAGGATATGCCATTCCTGCCAAACGGACGTCCGCTTGATATCGTATTAAATCCTCTTGGTGTGCCGTCCCGTATGAACATTGGTCAGGTCCTTGAGATTCACTTAAGTCTTGCTGCAAAAGCACTTGGATTTAATATCGAGACACCGGTATTCGATGGCGCGAAAGAGATTGATATCCAGGATACACTTGAGCTTGCAAATGACTATGTAAATATGCCGTTTGATGCTGCAGAAGCAGAAAAAGAAGGCAAAACAGAGAGCTTTGAAGAAAAATATAAAGATATATTAAGAGAAGACGTTATGAAGTATCTTTCTGACAACCGTGCACACCGTGCACTGTGGAAAGGCGTTCCGATCTCCCGCGACGGAAAGGTTCAGCTTCGTGACGGACGTACCGGAGAGCCGTTTGATTCACCGGTTACCATTGGACACATGCATTATCTGAAACTCCACCATTTGGTAGATGATAAGATCCATGCACGTTCTACTGGTCCTTACTCCTTAGTAACGCAGCAGCCGTTAGGTGGTAAAGCACAGTTCGGTGGACAGCGTTTCGGAGAGATGGAGGTTTGGGCACTGGAAGCATACGGTGCATCCTATACCTTACAGGAGATCTTAACAGTAAAATCCGATGATGTTGTCGGACGTGTTAAGACTTACGAAGCAATTATTAAGGGTGATAATATCCCTGAACCGGGTATCCCAGAGTCTTTCAAGGTTCTGTTAAAAGAGCTTCAGTCACTTGGTCTGGATGTCAAAGTCTTAGATGAGGACAGAAACGAAGTAGAGCTGATGGAGACAAGCGAATACGGCAATACAGATTTGAATTCCATTATTTCCGGAGATAAGGATTTTGCATTTGAGGACAGTGATTCCTTTGCAAAGATGGGATTCTCACAGAAAGAGTTCAATGCGGAAAATGAAGAACTCGTAGATGTGGATGAGGAACCGGAGGAAGATGAGGATGATTCCGACTTTTTCGACGATGCAGAAGAAAATACTCTTGACGAAGAATAAATAGAAAGGGAGTGTCATAATGCCAGAAACAATGAGTAAAGAAACCACAGGTCAGTCTATCTCATTTGATGCCATTAAAATTGGATTGGCGTCTCCGGAAAAGATCCGGGAATGGTCCAGAGGCGAGGTAAAGAAACCGGAGACCATTAACTATAGAACTTTAAAACCGGAAAAAGATGGTCTGTTCTGTGAAAAGATATTTGGACCGAGCAAAGACTGGGAATGTCATTGTGGTAAATATAAGAAAATCCGTTACAAAGGCGTTGTCTGCGACCGATGCGGCGTTGAGATTACAAAAGCAAGCGTTCGTAGAGAGCGTATGGGACACATTGAGCTTGCTGCTCCGGTATCCCATATCTGGTACTTTAAGGGTATTCCGTCACGTATGGGATTAATCCTTGACTTATCCCCAAGAACTCTTGAAAAAGTTCTTTACTTTGCTTCTTATATCGTACTGGATGCGGGCAACACCGCATTGCAGTACAAACAGGTACTTTCCGAGAGCGAATACCAGGAAGCGAGAGAGCAGTACGGCAGTTCTTTCCGTGTTGGAATGGGTGCTGAGGCTATTCAGGAATTATTACAGGCGATCGATCTGGAGAAAGATTCCGCAGAATTAAAGGCAGAGCTTGAGGATGCAACCGGCCAGAAACGTGCAAGAATCATCAAGAGACTGGAAGTTGTAGAGGCTTTCCGTGAGTCCGGCAACAAACCGGAGTGGATGATCATGACAGTGATCCCGGTTATCCCGCCAGATTTACGTCCTATGGTTCAGCTGGATGGTGGACGTTTTGCAACATCCGATCTGAATGATTTATACAGACGTATCATCAACCGTAACAATCGTTTAAGAAGACTCTTAGAGTTAGGAGCACCGGATATCATCGTCCGCAACGAGAAACGTATGCTTCAGGAAGCTGTTGATGCCCTGATCGATAATGGTCGTCGTGGCCGTCCTGTTACAGGTC
>ENA-UPWN01000790-UPWN01000790.1-human-gut-metagenome-genome-assembly--contig:-NODE-790-length-14596-cov-34.807976_pt1 | contig 14596 bp, 9 predicted proteins | sample MGYA00250050_ERZ773377 | MGnify/ENA primary metagenome ERZ773377 (study PRJEB29103, sample SAMN06112008) | human gut metagenome | biome: human gut; feature: ankylosing spondylitis patient; material...
GCTCCACATGGGCGTGAGGGAGATTGACATAAGGCTTCTTGTCTGGATAGAACCAGGTCCGGGTGATGGAGGCCATTACCACTGTGTCGGGGGATACTACACTGTTTATTACCATTTTGGGCGTAGTGCGATATTCGTCCAAATCTATTTTTCGATAACAGGAGGTAAGGAACACTCCTAGAAGTAATGTATATAGCAGATGTTTCATAATCATTTAAAATTTATAAGTGTAAGAAACTGATGGTATAATGGGAACTATGCCCAGGGTATAGAAGCAGTCGTTATTATACCACCATCCTTTGCGTATGCTGACGGGTGCCATGTAGGAATAGACATTGTAGATGCTGATATTCCATATTCCCATCCGGTTCTTTTTCTTTGGCCGGTAAATATTGATGCCCAAGTCGAGTCTGTGATAGGCGGGAAGTTGGAAATTATTACGTTCCGTATAATAGTCTAATCCGCCTGGATCTATATAAGGAGGAACCAGGCTGCCTCCCGGAAACGGATGTTGGGGAGAAACGGCCTGGTAGTTTTCGAAAGAAACCGTGAGCCGGTTACCGGTTGCGTAGGTCCAGCTTCCGGTCAACTCCAGTTTGGGCTTGATTTTCCAATTGGCTATTATATTGAATTTATGCCGGTTGTCGAATTTGGCAGGAAAACGCTTGCCTTTATTTATCTCAGTGAACTGTCTGTCATTCCAGCTTAGAGTATAGCCTGCCCATCCGGTTATTTTCCCTTTTTCTTTGCGGGCAATAAGTTCTACGCCGTAAGAACGTCCTTTTCCTTGAGTCAGTTTGTCTTCCCAGCTGGTGGAAGGAGGGAGAAACTGGTAGTTGTCTTTATAGTCCATCAGATGTTTCATCCATTTATAATATCCTTCTATGGAGAAAGAGTAGATTTTGTTGCCGGTGGTGTAATAAGCTCCTACAGCCAGTTGGTCGCTCTGCATCGGTTTCAGCTTGCGGCTGACCGGTATCCATGTGTCTGTGGGCAGGTTGATGTAGCTTTCATTGACTTGATGTACATATTGGCTCATCCGGGTATAAGAGGCTTTGAGGCTGAGTTGCGGATTGATCAGGAAACGACTGGAAAAACGGGGTTCCAGGGAAGTGTACGTTTTCCCGTCAATGGTGTATAGTCCGAGGTGAACCCCAGCGTTCAAACGTATTCTTTTGTTCATTTTCCAGTCTTCTTCCATATATATGCCTAATTCATGTGCAGGCAGGGCAGTGTCGTTGTTTTGTCTGGTCTGGGTGGTCATGCCATTGGAAAAATGCGATTTTTCGTCTACGGGATGAAAACGGTGGTAAATATAATGAGTGCCGAAATGCAACTGGTGGGAAGCATTGGGGCGGAAATCGAAATTGGCTCGTATGCTGAGGTCGTCAATGCGGTTCCGGGTTGAACTTTCCTGTGATACGTAGTTGGCTTCTGTTCCTTGGTAGTAGTCTCCTTTCAAGGTGGAAGAATAGTGGGTAAAGGCGGCATTCACATTACCGAAGAGTTGGTTGTTGAATACGTATGACCAGCCGGTAAATGCCATGATGTTTCCCCATCGCAGTCTGCCGGTGTTTCTGCTTTCATATCCGTTGTCACCTTCTCTTTTTTCTCCTCCCTTCAAAAAATCGTTTCCCCAGTAAAGACCGGCATATCCGCGGCTGCGGTCATTGAACTGGTGGTTGAGTTTAAAGTTCATGTCGGTAAAAGCGTATCGTGCCACTATTTGGGTTTCTCCTTTATTTCTGGTAGCGTTCCAGATGGCGATGGTTGGGGCCGAAAGCGCGTCAATCCATGAACGGCGTAATGCAAAGTTGAATGAGGTCCGGTCTTTGACCAACGGACCTTCCAGATTCAGGCTGCCTGAGGTCAGTCCCAGCATGGCGCTTCCGTGATATTCTTTCATGTTGCCATCCTTTGTATGGATATCGACTACGCTGGACAGTCTTCCTCCGTAACGGGCGGGGAAGGCGGACTTAAAGAATTCTACATCCTTTACGGCTTCGGCGTTGAAGGAGGAAAACAGACCGCCCACATGGTTGATCTGGTATAACGGATTCCCTTCTATCATATAAAGATTGTCGTCTCCATTACCGCCCCGCACATACATTCCTGCCAATCCGGCTGTGCCTGCCGATACACCCGGCAAGGTCTGTAGGGTTTTTATAATATCAGCTTCTCCGAATAATACCGGGGTTTGTTGGATCAGGTCTTTGTTGAGACGGGTATGTCCCATATCGGATGTTTGGACTAATGGAGAAGAGGTATATTCTCCGGTCACTACCACTTCGGCTAATTGCTGGTGGCTGTTCAGCAGAACCGGAAGCAGCGTGTCTTGTTCCAATTGTGTGAATGAACGGTGGCAGATTTACACGAATACTGTTTCTTGAAAAATCATCATTGATAAGATATCCCTGCTGTTCTGTATTAGAGAATGAAATCAAATAAGACATTGCGTCAGAACCACCGGACACACTTAAACGATTCTCAAAAACCGAAGCTGTCTGTGTACCTTCATCCCACCAGCTATAATCTTTAGCAGAGATTCCGTCAGGCTGAGAACTATCAAGCATTGTCGGAGCCGGAAGATAATCAGCAAGATTGAAATCAGGATTAGGTGTTGTATAATCGGGACCCATATAAGCTTTATCATAATAAAACTCTTTTGTAAAGTCCAAGAATTCCTGACGATTCATTGGGCGAAGGTTCTTTGTCGGGCTAGAAATTGTGTAAGATGAAGAAAAATCAACCTTCGTACCACCTATCTTTCCTCTTTTAGTAGTAATCAGCAATACTCCGTTAGCAGCCTGAGCACCATAAACAGCAGTAGCACTTGCATCCTTCAAGACGTCAATCGATTCAATATCATTCGGATTAATAGAAGACAAAGAGTTGGTATATATGATACCATCCAAAACAATTAATACACTTTCACTTCCAGACAATGTATTTTTACCACGCACTTGTATACTAGGAGAAGAACCTGCCGAAGTCACTTGTCCTACGTTCAATCCAGGCACAGTACCCTGCAATGACTGCAATATATTTGTATTTGGAGATTTCTCAAAATCTTTAATATTTGCACTAACTACTGCTCCTGTCAAATCCGACTTTCTCATGGAACCGTAACCGATAACAACAACCTCATCAAGCATTTCATTATCCGAATGCATGCGTAAGTCCAGCTTCTGCTGGTCTCTAATGGTAATAGTCTGTTTCTTATATCCCACATAAGATATTTCCAGTATAGTCCCATTTGAAACCGATAACGTAAAATTCCCATCTACATCTGTTATTGTACCATCTTGCGTACCTTTTGCGGCAATAGTAACTCCTATTAAACCTTCACCTGTTGCAGCATCAGTTACTTTTCCTGAAATTTTTCGTTTATTTTGCTGAACACTCAACGAAGAACTATGATCCATTTCTACCATAGAACTTGCCCCTCCACCAAGAGGCCTAACCTCAGATCTTGCATCTATTGATATCATTCCTAGACACAAAAACCAAACAAATAAATTTTTATAATATACTTTCATAGCACAGAAGTAATTAAATTAAACAAATATTCATTAGCATATGTTACTTGACCACAAATGAATTTTATAAATTCATATATACAAATCAATTTATCTTACTGACATCCAGTATATTCACAGTAAGAAATAAATATAATATTATTAATATACCGGATCTCAGACAGCGGCTCCCAAACAAAGTATCTCCTTTGAAGGAACATAGAGTACAATTAAATATCACCTACAAATCAAGAATATTATTCATAGAGTATTGAGTTGAAGATAATTATTTAAATTGCCAAAGAACAATTGAAGCCGCCTATAAAAATTTACAATAGACGGTTCTACATCACACATCAAGTTCGACGAATTCTATTTCGGATATATTCCAACAGCAGCCGCATCTTCTTCAGATGGTTCCACAGCCTTAAACTTTTAATTAACTGCTAATTCCTGCTTTCTTGCAATGAAAAATCCATAATAAGCTATCACTGTAAAAGCAATTGCCGGCACAATATAAGCCGCCATAATACTACCTGTTTGATCAGAGACAATCCCTTGAACCTGAGTTAGAACAGCAGCGCCTGCAATAGCCATTACCATAAACGATCCTCCAATTTTGGTATCATTGCCCAAACCTTTAAGACCAAAACCATAAATAGTCGGAAACATCAATGACATGCAACCTGAAATACCCATCAAACAATAAACTCCCCAATAACCTTTACCAAATATGGTACCCAAACAGCACATTACAGCAAGAAGGGAAAGTCCTATCAATAGTTTATAGGCTTTCACATACTTCATCATAGCAGTACATACAAATCTCATAATTACAAAGAAAATGAGTGACATGATATAATAAGTAGCCGCAGCCTGTTCCGCTGTACGTGGTAATAAATCATCCAGACCAAGCCATTCGCATCCATTATAAAATGCTGCAGCTACAGGTTCCACGCCACGCAATGCATTAACAACAGCATCAGCAGAAACTCCCTCTCCCAAAGAAGCTAATACCCCATCAAAATTCAATTGTACCATAGCATAACGGATGACAAATGACCATACAGCTATTTGGGCACCAACATAGAAAAACTGTGCAATTACTCCCCATACATAATTCCTATTTTTCACAAGCCGTCTGAGTGTAGCTATAAATTCTATTTTCTCCCCATTCTCACGAAGATTAGGCATTTTAGTCAGTCGAATAACAAGCAATAGCACTAACATTACCAGTCCCAGTACTACATAAGCTGTAGTTACAGCATTCAATTCCTCTCCTTGAATGGCAGCTAACTCTTCAACCGGAAGTTGGGCGCGTTCTGTCGCTGTCATCCCATTCAATTGTGAAAGAATAAATATTTGACTGATTATCACCCCTGTAATTGCTCCAAACGGATTGAACGCCTGTGATAAATTCAATCGACGCGTTGCAGTACTTTCAGAACCGATTGCCAATACATAAGAATTAGTAGAGGTTTCCAAAATTGAAAGTCCGGCAAAAAGAACAAAGATTGCCAACAAGTACATGAAGAAACTGAAATCAATATTAACCCCAGAGCTAAGCATTGCCGGATAAAACAACAAAGCTCCAAACGCGTACAAACCTAATCCCAGCATCACACCCGACTTATAAGTGTACTTTTTGATAAATAAGGCACCAGGAACAGCACAGCATCCATATCCCAACAAATAGCACACAACCTGTATCCAAGCAGTTTTTGAGTCAGTCATACTCATAATCCGTTTGAAAGCTGCAAGCATAGTATCCGTGAGATTGTTCGGTACAGCCCAAGCAAAGAAAAGCGTAGTGAGCAGAATGAATGGAAAGAGGACTCCTTTCGATATAATTTTATTCGATTCCATACGAATTCTCTTGTTTTATGTAGTTACCCTATTGAAATTTCGCTTTAATTACATTCAAATCTGCTCCAAACAATTTCTGTACGATAGGAATTAACTGTTCGTCTTTAGCTTGGATATGAATAACTTTCTGTGTATGAATCAATGATGCACCAGGAAGCAGTTCAGCACCGGGAGAAGATGTCTCAATTTCATAAAAAGGTCCCATAATAGAACCATCCTCCACCGGACCATCATTATAAGAGTTGATTACATCACCGGCAAAAGGATTCTGCTGAGGTCCCCATTGTCCATTTACATAAGTTGAAGAAGTCTCGGGAAGGCTACACCATAAAATAGTAAGTACGCCTTTTGACGAATCATAACTTCCACATAAATTCGTTGCACGTGAGGCTGGCAATCCTAGTTTGGAACGATAGAGCCCGTCTATTTTAAAATAAATAATACCATCTTCCTTTACCAATCTGTCTGCAGGAATCTTACCAAAATACTCATCATTCACAATTACCCCCTCTGCATCCTGCTTATAAGGAATAAATACAGTAGTAGTCGGTGTAGGATTAAAGCAACCAAGCATCCATACAGACACTAACCCTCCTTCTTTTGTCCATGCTTTATCCCCTGTATTAGTGATCTTGTTTTCACTCTTATAAGCTACAATTTTCATATCATTCTCAATCTGGATATCAAATTCCGTAGCCACTTCATCAGCATCCATTAATGACACAGTGCGGTCTATATTCATGTTGAAAATAGTACCGGAAGCATTTTCCAGGCGAGTATCTTTCACAAAACGAATACTATTATCACTTTGTGACTTAATATCAAAAGCTTCTGTATCAAGCACAGCAGGTACTACCCAGTTATCATAAACCTGTTCCTGGCCTTCTTTAAAATAAAGTGAAAACGGACCGCCTTCCGGACCAAGCCAAAAGCGTTCTTCGCCACCCACCGGATTAAACTGCGTGCTAACCTTACCTTCATTTATGAAACGATAATTAATCCAACCATAACTATCGCCCTCATCACCAGAAGCAGAAGTAGTCATAACACGTCCCTGCCACGCCGGGATAAGCATCACCTTGGAATTCCCGTCAGCCGATACCAATTCTTTATATTCAATGCCATGTTCTTTCAAAAACCGGGCGTCATACGCATAAGTTCCCATCTTTATTTCTTTTTGTCCACTACATGATACAAACAATATTGTTGTACATGCTATCAAAGTGTTTTTCAATTTGGTTGATTTCAACATACTGCTTTTTATTTATAGAGAGGTCCATAATTCTTGCAAGCTCTATAATCACTGCCTTCCGTATCTTCACCAAAAGCAGACCACGCACTAGGACGGAAAATATTTTCCTCATCCACATTGTGCATACATACCGGAATACGAAGCATAGAAGCCAAAGTAATCAGATCAGCTCCTATATGACCATAACTAATAGCGCCATGGTTAGCCCCCCAATTATTCATAACAGTATATACATCCCGGAAATACCCTTTACCAGTCAGGCGCGGAGCAAAAAAAGTAGAAGGCCATGTACGGTCAGTACGTTCATTGATAGCCTTAAATACATCTTCATCCAGACTTACAGTCCACCCCTCTGCTATCTGCAATACCGGACCTTGGCCTTTTACAAGATTCAAACGACACATTGTTACAGGCATCTCACCACGAGTTAAGAACTGAGAAGAATAGCCACCTCCACGCATATATTCACGGCTGGCCGGATACCATTTAGTCGCTGCAAGACAAGCTTCCACCTCTTCTTCTGTAATTTCCCAGAAAGGTTTCATTACCGGCTTACCCTCAAGTGTTTGACAACCAGTTCCGTCAAGTGTGCAAGAACCTGAGTTGATAAGATGAATGAATCCGTTGGCAGCTTTACCTTCCAACTTCTTACCTGTTACATTTTTCACAGCATTCGGGCTCCAGTAAGTACGCACATCTGCAAAAATCTGTGCTGTATTTGTCAACAGATGATTAAAAAGCATGGAAGCACAGTTCAGCGTATCATTCTCTGTAGCAAAGGTAAATGCTTCGCGAATACCGTTCCAGTCGAAAGAAGTATTCAAGATAGCTTCTGAAAAATCACCGTCAGGCTTATAGTCCGTCCACTGACGTTGCCCCTGAAAACCAGCAGCAATAGCATTATGTCCCATTGATTCTTCCTTAAAGCCCATTTCAGCCAGTTTAGGATTACCAACCATCATATCACGGAAAATAAGAGTCATTTTCACCACATATTCCCAACGTGCATCTTTTTCCTCACGGGAATATACCAAATGTTCCGGATTAAAATCGGTACCTTCATTACTCTTGCAATACTTTTCTGTCCATGCCATAGCACGTTCAAACTCTTCATGGTCATAAATTCCCAACTGAACACGACGTTCAATTTCGCTGGCATCCACATATTCATTGCGCATACCTAAATATTCTTGAAAAAATTCCGGGTTGGGAATAGAGCCTGCAATACCCATAGATACACTACCGATAGAAAGATAAGATTTACCTTTCATCGTAGCCACAGCTATACCTGCACGAGCAAAACGCAACAATTTTTCCTTTACATCTTCAGGAATGTTTGTATTGGTAACCTCTTGCACATCACGTCCGTAAATACCAAAAGCAGGCAGCCCCTTCTGTGTATGACTTGCTAATGCAGAAGCCAGATAAACCGCTCCCGGCCGCTCTGTTCCATTAAAGCCCCAAATAGCTTTCGGCATTTCTCCATCCATATCAATAGTCTCAAATCCATAACACCAGCAAGGAGTTACAGAAAGCACTACACCTACCCCATTATTGCGGAACTTCTCAGCTGCCATAGCAGCCTCAGCGACCCCTCCAATAGTTGTATCTGCAATAACACATTCTACAGGAGAACCATCACTATGACGTAAAACAGAAGAATAGAGATCGGCCACTTTATGAGCCATAGTCATAGTCATGTCTTCCAGTGATTCACGAATACCTCCACGACGACCGTCAATGATAGGCCGGATACCAATTTTCGGTTTTCCACCGATTAATCTTGAACTTTTCATGGTTTAACTGATTTATCTTAGATTTATATAACAAATTTGCAAAATCGTTTAAGCAGCTATGGAAAAAAAATACTTAAGGAACCATTTTTACAAGTTCTCCTTCAGCAAGTACAGATTGCACAGTATTGCCATTAGCCATACTGTCTATTAAAATTTCAAGCGCCTTTTGTGCTAAGACATCTATCGGTTGACGAATATAGGATATAGGAACATTGAGAAAATCAAATACCGGATTGCCGTCAAAGCCTGCCAAACCTATTTTAGCAACTGCTTTATCACCCATATCTTTTATCGTATATAAACATGTCAATGAAATCATATTGGTAGCAAAAAGAAAAGCATCAACACCCCCATCAACCATTTTAGGAAGTAAACGGTCCGCCGATTTCTTTGGAGCATTCTGCTTCAAGAAAACGACATTAGCTAAATTCTTTTTAGCAGCATCACTCATCGCTTTCTTATAACCACGAACACGCTCTTTCATGTGAACAAGTTCCACATCATAAGCTACCATACATGGGGCATTGTAACCTATATCCAAAAGGTGTCTGGTTAAAAGATAGGAAGCATTAAAATTGTTTAGAGCAACATAGCTTACATTGATTTCAGAAAAATAGCGGTCAAACAAAACAATAGGAATATTGTTGTAGGCAAGTGAAGCAATGACTTTTTCAGACCCCTCGCAAGGAACAATAATCAACCCGTCCACTCCTTTATTAATAAGATTACCAACAATGCGATCCATCTTATCCTTGTTTTCATCCGAACTTCCAAAAAGTACGGTATAGTTTCGTTTTGCCGCCTCATCTTCCAACACACGTGCTAATTGAGAAAAGAATGGATTGGAAATATCAGAGACCACTAATCCAATCGTTTTTGTTTTACCACTCCGAAGACTTTTTGCTGCAAGATTAGGCTGATAGTTCATTTCATTGGCAATCTTCAATATACGTTTGGCGGTTTCCTCACCCACTCGATATTCCTTCTTTTTGCCATTCAAGACAAAAGAAACCAATGCTGTTGAAACGCCTGCAGCTTCAGCAATATCTTTTAGCGATATTTTTTTCAGTGACGACATATATTTGTGTAACGTTTTTGCTATAAAATAGCATTATATTTTCAGGTTATATAAAGATTCAACAGCACCTATCGTGTTCTCACGATGCAAATATAAACATAAAAATTAAATCTGCAAACTTTTTTGCTAATTCGTTATAACAATAAATTAAGTAATCATATAAGCAAGCAATAAACAAGAAATCATTCGAGTTTAGGAAACTACCTATATTATATAGTCATTCATTATAGAAATGAAGAAATAAAGTAATATGTAAGTATTTGGCAGGCATATATATTCGCTAATTTGATATCTTTGCAAATAAAACGTCGAAAAACATAAAATATGATGAGTCCACTAGATTTTTTTAAGAATGACATATTTGCCAAAAATGCAGGTATAATTCTGCTGGAAGTAAGAAAAGGGTATAGTAAAGCCAAGTTAGAAATAAAAGCCGAACATCTTAATGCAGGTGCCCGCACACAAGGAGGAGCCATATTTACGCTGGCAGACCTTGCACTTGCCGCAGCTGCCAACTCGCACGGTACGCTAGCTTTCTCTCTCTCGTCCACTATTACTTTCCTACGTGCCAGCGGCCCCGGAGATACTCTCTTTGCCGAAGCACGCGAACGCTATATCGGCCGAAGCACAGGTTGCTATCAGGTAGATATAACAAACCAAGACGGAGAGTTGATTGCAACTTTTGAATCCAGCGTATTCCGAAAGGATCAGAAAGTACCTTTCGAAGTTCAGGAATAAAACAGGAAGGTGCATCAACACTCTTAAAAGTCTACCTTTTAGACACAGATAACGCGGATAACACGGATAAGAAGATAATAAATCCGTGTCATCCGCATTATCCGCGTCTAAAAAATGACAGGTTGGCAGGTCAATTTACTTCTGATATACCTTCGTTTTTTCTATATATCTATTTAACGATAGAAGTCAGCGGATGCCGGTTACCCGTCACATTATTCAGGAATGCTTTTGCCGAACCGAAGTTCAGGAATAAATCCAGGCGGACAGGAAGATGGTTCAAGTCGTCCGTTACGAAGAAAGTAATCACCTCCTTTTCTTTTCCTTTCTTATCATATTCTACCAATGAGAAGATCAGGCAACGGTAAGTAACTCCATTCTCCGCTTTTACATTTTCTTTTCCACGGTAGATAAGCGTTTGCTCTTCCACTTTACGGCCCGTAGCCATCGGGAACTTGATTTTGTCTCCCACCTTATAATCTGCAGGGTCGTAAGAACGTGCCTGTGCCAGAATACTCAACATATCGTATATACAACGGCTATCGCTAGCTTCAGATTCATCAAACGCTCCATCCCGGTAAGTACGCTTCTGATTTACCAGGCAAAGACCGTCCTTATAAGAAAACCAAGCCTCATCGACCGTGTAACGTTTTCCCTCTTCGGCACCTTTGCGGAAATAGCGCGGTTCCAGTTTTTCACCGATCACACAAGTCAGCGTATCGCGCATCTTGAAAAAGAAGTCTGCCCGTTTACTGCCTAAAGCAAGCAGGTTAATCCGGTAGGCCGGTTGCGAATGATAAGTGGTCGCATTCGTTGTCAGACTGGCGAGTCCGGCTTTCACCCAGACAAACTTCCAGTTGAAGTATAAATCATACATTACATGTTCGCCAGATTGAAACGCATCATTCTTCGCTTCACATTGGGCACTGGCAGGGAGGGCGAAGATTCCCGTCAGCAATGCCACCAATCCAATAATAAGGTTACGTCGAGCGTCAACGACGGCGGTTCTGATTATTTCGATCCCTATCTTTCTTTTTCTTGTCTTCATCTGGTTTTTGTTTTTTAAGTTCGTCCGGTTTCTGCTTATCCACAGGAGTCGCATGAATATCCCACGGTTGGGTCACATCCCACAACGCTTTATATTCCAATATCGTCGGATAGTAGTAAACAGCCTCCGGCTGGATGCCTTTAGCAAAGTCTCCCGTGTCCCATTCACCATTTCCATTTGTGTCATTGATTAGTCGGGCTGCATATTTTCCCGGATTCAGGAAGTAGAAATCGACCATTCCATCCTCTTCCACTCTCCGCTTACGGACCACTTTGTCCTGGGCGTCAAGCAATTCGACAAAGGCCAGTGAATCCGCTCCCGTCACATTGAAATGAAGCGTGAAATATTCATCTTCACTACGCACCTTGAATCCTTGTTTTATCTTATCGGTAAATAATCCGTATATTCCGTGGAAGGCAGTCGAGTCTACCGAGAATTCATATTCCAATGTCGGTTCCCAGTCATAATACAGATTAAACTTCTTCAGATTCACTGAATCCTGCTCAAATTCGAATGGTATATCTTTCCAAAGCGTATCTACTTTTTGCCGCAGATGTATGGCGGCAGTGTCATAACTGGCTATCGGTTCTTCAAAATTCAAAGAAATAGATCCGTATACATCCATTGACGAAGGGGCATTGACATTCACCGGCAAGAATTTCGTCGGTTCGGGTTCATCCTCTTCCCCTTTCTTTTTCTTCTTTTTCTTTTTGTCCTTATCCGGCTCCTCTTTCTTATATTTCTGTTTCGAAACGAGGTTCAGCGTATCCGTACGGGGCACTAGCTGATTCAAAGTATCTGTATAAAGATAAGTCAGACTCATGGCCAGCGTATCCTGCTTGAAGAGCAGAGAATCTTTCACCCAATAATGGATCGTATCGTTCCGCTGATTCTTTTCGATGACAAAAGCATCCTTTTCATCGAAGTTCAAACCTTTCAAGACAGGCAAAGTGTCCGCCTTACCGGCAAAATAGAAAGTGAACTTTTGAGGAACCAGTCTTTCCGACTTGATAAGATATTGCGAATAGTTGAGCTCTTTAAAAGCACGGAGAATGACATCATCCGGCAAATAATGCATATATTTCTTTTCCACTACCGTGTCATAGGTCAACGAGTCTACCCAAGCCGTATCCATGCGGATGCGTTCTTCCATGCGGGGGATAATCAACGAATCGTGGAAAGCGATCATTTCGCTCTTCTGGTTGAAGGTAAAATTCTGGTCGGCATCCATCAATCCATAGATGCGATATTTGCCGGGAGCTACACCACGGATGGAGAAACGTCCACGGCTGTCTGTACGTGCCACACGGTCGAAAGGCAATTTGTTGAAAGCCGAATCGTTCAGGTTGGAATGTAGTCCGACAAGCATACCTTTAATAGGCTCCAGGTTAGAGGCATCGAGCATCGTTCCTGCTACTTCCATCGTATCGATTTCCGTACCGGTAGAGAACGTAAATGCAAAGTTACCCAACGGATTACCTTCATTATTGTCGACAATTGCATCCGAGAAGTCAATCGTATAGGTCGTGTTAGGCTTCAGAGAGTCGAGCAGGTTGACTTGTATTCTCTTGCCGGAAGCCTTGATTTCCGGTTGCTGTATCTGGGGAGGGGAAACAACGACTTTCTCGGTCGCTTTCTCCAGCTTAATAAACTCGTCAAACATCAAAGAGACTTTAGTCCTTTTATTATTCAAAGCCCCCGCCTCCGGAGTACTGCCGATGAAACGGGGCGGCGTCTCATCGTATGGTCCACCGTCCGGCCGTCCAATACTGGCGCAGGAATATAACATCGCCCCCAGCGTTACTACCGGAAGCACCTTGCGAACTATTTGTTTTATCTTTTGATTCTCAAATTGTAACATGCTGCAAAAATAAGCGTTCTTATTCAATAAACACCACACTTTCTAGCTAATTTATTAAAAAAGGAAAGGGTGACTTAAGGTAATAAACAATATTTGCGACGTTTTTATTTTTTTCCTGCTAATATAATTAGTTTTATTGCCTAAAGAGATTACCTTTGTTGTCTAATCTTTTTTCGTTCCACTATAGTGTTCCGCAAAGAACACTATAGTTTCCCTTGCGGAGCACTATAGTGGGACGAAAGAGAAACTATAGTGGAACGAAATAAAAGTAGCAAGTGAAGTAAATCCAGATAGGCAAACGGATTTATCAATGTGCCTACACTAAATAAAAACGAATATGAGTATACAATATGACCTTTACGACACGCCTGACATTCAACAAACAGGCGACGCACAACCGCTTCATCCCCGCGTAGTATTCAAAGGAACCGTCGATCAGGAAGAATTTCTAGACCGTGTACACAAATTCACAGGAATAAGTCGCAGTTTACTGGCAGGTGCTATGCAGTCTTTCCAAAACGAGTTGAGAGACCTGATTGCCAACGGATGGATTGTGGAACTGGGAGATATCGGATATTTTTCAGTGTCTTTAAAGGGACCTCGTGTAATGAAGAAAAAAGATGTGCACGCACAATCTATTGAGCTGAAGAATGTCAATTTCCGGGTAGGCAGCCAGTTTAAGAAAGAAGTAGGCCAACAAATGAGACTGGAACGTGGAGAATCGATGACTCGTCACCACGGAAAAGGGCACAGCGAAGAAGAATGTTTGACAATAATCAACCAGCATCTGAACAAATATCCCTGCCTGACCCGCACCGACTATAGCCGATTGACAGGACACGACAAAAAACGTGCTTTGAAAGAACTGAATGCTTTTATCGAACGTGGACTCTTAATCCGTTATGGAACAGGAAAACAGGTGGTTTATGCAAAGAAAACAGAAAGTTAAGTTAAAATCATCTAGCAGAATTACCTAGAATTCCAATTCTGAACTGAACAAAAAAAACAATAATTCAGTGTAGGGTTCTTTTTATATTAATCATATTTATACTGACTTTTAGTAAATCAGAACTATCTATGAAATTATAAAACAAGATTACTTGCTTTATCAATATTTATTGCTACTTTTGTAGCGGTTTCCTTTCATACGTAGAGAGGAACATTTTATTTTTTTACAGAGAACGATTATTTATTGCATTCAACCATAAATTCGGCAAAAATTTACCGCGAATGGCAATAAGTGATGTCAGGTCTCGCGCACACTTCTGTATATAATTTGTTTATATACCCAATGGGCGTGGGACTATCACTTATGTCGCGGAGGGTCTTTGCCGAGCCTATGGTTGGCGTACAGTTGGTAGTTTCCCACGTATTCTATGCTAATATCCTAATCTCTTATTCCGTTTAACAATAAATTAACTTCTCGTTCTTTTTCCTTTCTA
>ENA-UPWN01000793-UPWN01000793.1-human-gut-metagenome-genome-assembly--contig:-NODE-793-length-14585-cov-8.178591_pt1 | contig 14585 bp, 14 predicted proteins | sample MGYA00250050_ERZ773377 | MGnify/ENA primary metagenome ERZ773377 (study PRJEB29103, sample SAMN06112008) | human gut metagenome | biome: human gut; feature: ankylosing spondylitis patient; material...
GGGGGCCGCTAGCGCGGCCCCCTTCGTTTTGGGCGTTCGGACGAATTTTTCGCATCCCCCCGTCTTAGGACACGTACATCGGTTCGTCCGAGTATAGGACGGGAAAGACGAAGCGGGCGTCCCCCGTTGGGAGGACGCCCGCTCGTTCAAAGGAAGAGGTTCCCTCTTAGATCAGCGTGAAGAAGCGCGAAACCATGCGGATGCGTTCTTCGACGGTGTCGAGGCGCAGGAACTCCTTGTCGCAGTGGAAGCCGCCGCCCGCCGGCGCGCAGCCGTCGATGACGGGCACGCGCATTTCGGCGATGTGGTTGCCGTCCGAGCCGCCGCCCGCGTCCACCCACTTGGCTTCAAAGCCTTCGAGGCGGGCCGCTTCGGTGATCTTCGCCACGAGTTCCTTCGTGTCTTCCGAGAGCGGCATCGCGGGGGAGCGGCCCTTCAAGGCGATCTCCTGCGTGACGCCTTCGGCCCAGGTCTTCTCAGCGAGTTCGCGGAGCTTCTTGTCGAGCTCGACCCAGTGTTCGTCGAACCAGTAGCGCGTGTCGATGTCGACCGTGCAGAGTTCGGGAATCACGTTCGAGGCGCTGCCGCCCTTGATGACGCCGGGGTTGACCGTCGTGCCGAGTTCGCGGTCGGCGAGCTCGTACGCGGCGAGCGCGAAGCGCATCGCGGCGACGTTGGCGTTGGCGCCGTCGTAGGGGTTGTTGCCCGCGTGGGCCGCAACGCCGTGGAAGGTCACCTGGTACGTGCCCACGCCCTTGCGGGAGCGGACGAGCTCACCGCCGGCGCGCGCGGCTTCGAGAACGAGGACGTTCTTCGCGCGCTTGCCGTGCTCGTAGAGCCACTTCGTCGAGGCCTTCGAGCCCGTTTCTTCGTCGGGGTTGAAGGCGCAGCAGATCGAAAGACGGTCGAGGTCTTCCTTGCGGGCGTACTTGCAGGCGTAGTAGGCCGCAAGCACGCCGCCCTTGCAGTCGGAGCAGCCGGGACCGTAGGCGCGGTCGCCTTCGACGCGAAGCGGACGCGCGGCCGCCGTGCCGTCTTCAAAGACGGTGTCAAGGTGGCCGTTCAGCATCACGTCGTAGTGGTCGGCCTCGGGCTTGTTGCGGGCGAGAAGACCCTTCCCGACCGTGGGGCCGAGGTCGATGATCTCGCACGTGAAGCCGATCGACTCGAAGTAGCCCTTCATGATCTCGGCGGCGCGGGTGACGCCCGCCTGGTTGTGCGTGCCGCAGTCGAGGTTGACGAGCGGCTCGAGATCCTTGAGGTATTCCTGAAGCATCGTCATGATCTTAGGACCCCAGGACGAGGATGCGCATCACGAAGAGCGAGATGAAGGCCGTGATGATGGGCACCGCCATGATGAGCGGGATCATGCGGCCGGTGATGCCGATGACGCCGAGGCAGCGGCCCATGTACTGGACCTGCGAGCCCATGAGGTAGATCGCGGGCGTGAGGATGGCGATGTGCGTGCCGTTGATGGCGCCCTGGTCGAAGAGTGCGACGGCAACGCCGACGCCGCCGCCCATCGACATCCAGCCGCCCAGGAGAACCGTGGCGGCTTCACCCGGGAGACCGAAGATGCCCATGATCGGGCTGAAGGCCGTGCCGATGAGGGCGAGCAGGCCGGAGTGCTGGAGGATCTTGATGATGACGAAGGCCATCAGGACGTTCGGGATCGTGGAGCTCGTGGCGATGCCCCAACCCTGAACGGCGCCCTTGACGAAGACGTCGGTGACCATCGGCTTGGCATTGGGATGTCCGGACATTTTCTTATTTCCTTGAATCAGTGAATCTGGTTGCGTCGTTTCAATGGGGCCCTGATCAGGCGGCCTTCTTCGCGGAACGGATGAGGAAGAGGCGCATCAGGTTGGCGGCGAAGACCTTGCCGAGCAAGAGCACGCCGAGGCACAGACCCAGGGAAACCGGAACCGCGAGCGAGCCGTCCGCGGCCGTGAGCGTGAAGAGCACGGCGCCCGAGCTGAAGAAGTTCGTGATGCAGGCGTCGGCCGTCATCTGGAAGGTGGCGAAGATGTGCACTTCGTCTTCCGTGAGCTCGTTGGCGTCCTTCAACTGACGGGTGAGCGCGGCGCCGCCGTCGGTCGACTGAAGCGAGGCGATGAGGGCGAGCGTGGCGGAACCCGGAAGACCGAGGATCGGACGGAGGATCGGGGTGAGCATCTGACGCGCGGCGCGCAGGGCACCGTAGTGCTCGAAGACCGTGATCATCGCGAGCGCGAACATGACGGTCGGCACGAGCGTGAGCGCGAACATGAAGCCGTCGATGGCGCCCGAGCCGCCCTTGCCGCGGAAGTTGGCCATGGAGGTCGTGAGTTCACCACCCTTGTCGGTCACCGACGCGACGAGCGTGCCGAAGCTGCCGTTCATGGTCGTGAAGTCGAAGATGCCCCACCACTCCTTCGTGGCGCAGAGGCCGGAGAAGAAGACGATGGCGAAGATGAGAGAAACGTAGGCGCCGATCGTGACTTTTTCGTCATGAGCGGGCGCTTGCGGCTGAGCGGAAGTCGTCATATCAACAATCCCTTTTCTTTTTGTGTTGCGCCGGTCGCGTTCTTTCGCGAAAGGTGTCTTTCGGGAAAGAGAGGCCGACAGAGACGGGTTGGTACCCTTGGCCCCGAAGTTTACCGACAGTTACGGCGTTTGTGGGATCTTCGCCGGGCTTTCAAGCGTTTTTGAGGATGTCGGCAAAAACAGGCGCCTCTTTTGCGTCTTTGGGGTTTGTCGTGGTTTTGACGGGAGAGTGTGGGGTATTCCGCGTGCGTGTAAGCGCGTGCGTCTTGGGGATACTCCCGAAGGATTCGGCCGTCCGAAGGTGCAAGGAAACGCTTCCGGTCGGCGGGAGCCGCCCCGCGTCTCCTTTAGAATCACGGGATACGCGCCGCCCGGAAGCCTTGGGGAGAACCCGCGCTTCCGCCGAGAGCGGCGCACCGATTGGAGTGAATACATGTCGCTGAACGACCCCCGTTGGGGACGAGGCTCCGAGGAGCCCCCCGAAAACGAGAAGGATCGCAGGGCGGACGGGGCCGATGAGGCCGACGACCGCCAGGAACGCAACGACCGCAACGCCCGCGACGACGGGCGCGATGACCGCCGCGACGACCGTCGCGGCGCCCGCCGGGACGACGATGGGAACGGTCCCGAAGACGACCTCGATCAGCTCTGGGAGCGCTTCCGCGAGATGATGGGGTCGATCATGGGCGAACGTCAGCCCAAGCGCGGCGGCCGCCGCGATCCGCTCTCGCAGTTGAAGAGCCGCGACGACTTCTCGCGCGACGACGAGGAAGAGGACCGCGAGGACCGTTCGTACCGGTCCGGGCGCGATGAGCGGGACGAAGAGCCCCGCGACTGGCGCGAAGAGCAGGCCCGGCTCGATCGTGAGATCAACGCGCGCCGCGAAGCCTTCCGGCGCGCGGGCGAACGCATGCGCGGCCCGACGCAGAAGGGCGCGCGCTTCGGCTCCGGCATCCTCGCTGCCGCCCTCGTGGTCGGCTGGGCCGCGAGCGGCTTCTACATCGTCCCCGAAGGCCAGACCGGCATCGTGACGACCTTCGGGCGCTACTCGGAATCGACCATGCCGGGCTTCCGTTGGCACTTCCCCGCGCCCTTCCAGGCCGTGGACTTGGTCGACGTCTCGAGCGTGCGTACGGCCGAAATCGGCGGGCGCGGGAGCTCGAACCGTCTTCAGGAAGCCCTGATGCTGACCGACGACGAAAACATCGTCGACGTGCAGTTCACCGTGCAGTACCGCATCAAGCCGGACGGCGCGAAGGCGTACCTCTTCAACACGCGCGCGCCCGACACGAGCGTCGTGCAGGCGGCGGAGTCCGCGATGCGCGAAGTGGTCGGCCGCAAGCTCATGGACAGCATCCTCTTTGAAAGCAAGGCCGAAATCGCCGAAGCCGTCAAGCACTCGATGCAGGACATGCTCGACCGCTACGGCACCGGGATCGAGGTGATGAGCGTCGCCATCCAGAACGCCCAGCCGCCGCAGCAGGTGCAGGCCGCCTTCAACGACGCGGTGAAGGCGGGGCAGGACCGCGAACGTTCGATCAACTTGGGTGAGGCGTACATGAACGCCGTGCTCCCGAAGGCCGAAGGTACGGCGAGCCGACTGCGCGAAGAGGCGGAAGCCTACAAGGCGCGCGTCGTCGAGACGGCGCGCGGCGACGCCGACCGCTTCGCGAGCGTGCTGGCTGAGTACGAAAAGGCGCCCGCCGTCACGCGCGACCGCATGTACGTCGACGCCATGCGCGACGTCTACCAGAACGTGACCAAGGTCTACGTTGATCAGAAGGCGGGCTCGAACCTGCTCTATCTCCCCTTGGACCGCCTGATCCGCGACACGAAGCGCGCGGCCGAGCCGGGCTACTCCGACACGGACGTGGCGTCGCAGAACGCGCTCGGGTCTTTGGGCTCGATGGGGAACACCAGCACCGCCGACACGATCACGACGGGGACCTCGAACGTGCCCGCGACGAGCAACAACGTGAGCGGGACCCTTCCCGCCGACCTCCTGCGCGACCCGCGCAGCCGCGTCCGCTGAACCTGAGGAGCGAGAATCATGAAACGCAGCGTTTCCCTTTTGATCGCGCTCTTCGTTTTGGGCGCCGCGGCACGGATGTGCCTCTACACCGTGAACGAACGCGAGTACGCGATGGTGTTCGCGTTGGGTGAATTGAAGGAAGTCGTGAACGAACCCGGCATCCACGTGAAGCTTCCGCCGCCTTTGCAGAACGTCGTCTACCTCGACAAGCGCATCCTGACGTTGGACGCCACCGGGGCGGATCTCGTGCAGACGTCCGAAAAGAAGAACCTTCTGATCGACACGTTCGTCAAGTGGCGCATCGGCGACCCGCGCCTCTACTGGGTTTCCTTCCAGGGGAGCGAGCGCGCCGCCGCGGACCGCTTGTCGGCGCTTCTTCGCGACGTGCTCAACATCTCGGTCAACAAGCGCACCGTCAACCAGATCACGTCGAGCGAACGCGAAAAGGCGATGGTTGAAATTTCGAGCCTTCTGCAGGACCGCGTGCGCGACGTCGGCATGGAAATCGTCGACGTGCGTCTGAAGCGCGTCGACTTCACGCCGGAAATTTCCGAGTCGGTCTACCGCCGCATGGAAGCCGAACGCAAGCGCGTCGCTTCGGAAGAACGCAGCAAGGGCGCCGCGCAGGCCGAACGCATCCGCGCGAACGCCGACCGCCGCAGCGAAGTGATCCTCGCTGAGGCCTACCGCGACGCGCAGCAGGTGAAGGGCTCGGGCGACGCCGAAGCCGCGAAGATCTACGCCGACGCCTTCGGCCGCGATCCGGAGTTCGCGCGCTTCTACCGGTCGCTGGAAGCCTACCGCTCGAGCTTTGCGGAAAAGAACGACGTCATGGTCGTGAGCCCCGATGCGGAGTTCTTCGACTTCATGAAGGCCCCGGCGGCGAAGAAGTAAATGTCCGGAGGCGAACTCTTCCTCCTCGTCGCCGGCTGGGTGATGATCATCGAGGGGCTCCTGCCCCTCATGAACCCCAAGGTCTGGCAGCAGGCGGCCGAGGCCGCCTCGAAGCTCCCGCCCGAAGTGGTCCGCCGCTTCGGCGCGGGCGTTTTGGCGACCGGACTCTTCTTCGTCTGGCTCGTTTTGTGGTGAGACGCCCCCTCGCCGACCCGGGTTTCCGCGCGCAAAGGAGCCCGTACACGTGCTAAAGTCTGTCCGTAAGAGACGCGCAGTCGAAAACCGGCATGACGGCCCCGAAAGGTCGGGGCGGTGATTCCGGTTTTTTATCGTGTCTGCTTACGGCATGGCGGCCGCAGAAGGGCCCGGAATGCCGCAGGCAACCACTTTTCGGGCGATGTCGCCCGGCCTTCGGTTTGAACGGGATTCTTGCGGTGCGGCCGTGCTCCTTCGTGAGTGCGGCCGCAATTGTTTCCAACCCAATAGGAATTGCACAAATGGGCAAGAATGTAGTCGTGATCGGCGCTCAGTGGGGCGACGAAGGCAAGGGCAAGATCGTTGACTGGCTCACCGAGCAGGCCGACGGCGTCGTGCGCTTCAACGGCGGTCACAACGCGGGTCACACGCTCGTCATCAACGGCAAGAAGACCATCCTCCGCCTGATCCCCTCGGGCATCATGCATGCCGACAGCGTCTGCTACCTCGGCAACGGCGTCGTGCTCTCGCCGGAAGCGTTCTTCCGTGAAGTCGACGAACTCATTGCCGTGGGCGTGCCCAACGTCGAAAAGCGCCTTCGCGTCTCCGCCAACGCGCCGCTCATCATGCCGTATCACGTCGCGCTCGACCATGCCCGCGAAGCTTCGCTCGGCAACAAGAAGATCGGCACGACCGGCCGCGGCATCGGCCCGGCCTACGAAGACAAGATCGCCCGCCGCACGGTGCGCGTCGCCGATCTCTATCATCCGGAACGCTTCGCCGAGCAGGTCCGCGCGGTGATGAAGCTGCACAACTTCGTGCTGGAGAAGTTCCTCGGCGCCGAACCCTTGGATCCCGAAAAGGTGATCGCCGACACGCTCGCCTACGCGGAACGCCTCCGCCCGATGGTCTGCGACGTCTCCGAAACGCTTCACGAACAGATGGACGAAGGCCGCCAGTTCCTCTTCGAAGGCGCCCAGGGTTCGATGCTCGACATCGACCACGGCACGTACCCGTACGTCACGAGCTCGAACACGGTCGCGGGCGCGGCCTGCGCGGGCGCGGGCGTCGGCCCCCATCAGTTGAACTACGTCCTCGGCATCACGAAGGCCTACTGCACGCGCGTCGGCGAAGGTCCCTTCCCGACGGAACTCCATGACGACGTGGGCGAAGAACTCCGCAAGAAGGGGAACGAATTCGGCGCCGTGACGGGCCGCCCCCGCCGCTGCGGTTGGTTCGACGGCGCGGCGCTGCGCCGTGCGGTGCAGATCAACGGCATCACGGGCCTTGCGGTCATGAAGCTCGACGTCCTCGACGGGTTCGATACGATCAAGCTCGGCGTCGGCTACAAGTTCCGCGGCGAAACCTTGGCCGTCATGCCTTCGGGCGCGGACGCGGTGGCCGAGTGCGAACCGATCTATGAAGAATTCCCCGGCTGGAAGGAAAGCACCTTCGGCATGACGAAGTGGGAAGAGCTCCCCGAGACCGCGCGCCAGTACCTCACGCGACTCTCGGAGGTCGCGGGCGCGCCGATCGCGCTCGTCTCGACCGGTCCGGACCGCGAACAGACGATCCTGCACGTCAACCCCTTTGAGGGCTAAATCGGGCTAAAATGGCGCCCTCATCGGCGCCGACGGGCGACAGATCCGAAAGATCTGCCGCCCGCTTGCCATTTTGCTTCGACAACGAATTCCGATCCGAACATGGCTGACATCTCCTACACCTGGGACGAGTACATCGACCTCAATGAACGCCTGGTCTGCGAGGTCGCGCAGAGCGGCTGGACCTTCGACAGCATCCTTTGCCTTTCGCGCGGCGGCATGCGCCCGGGCGACTTCTTCAGCCGTGTCTACGACATGCCGCTCGCGATTCTCGCGACGAGCTCGTACCGCGAAAAGGCGGGCACGGTTCAGAGCGAACTCGACATCGCCGAGTGCATCACGGGCGTCTCGGAACTGAAGGGCCGCGTCCTTCTCGTCGACGACATGGTCGACTCCGGGAAGACGATCGCGAAGGTGGCCGAGCACTTGAAGCGCCGCTACCCGGCCATCACGGAAATCCGCGTCGCCGTCCTCTGGTGGAAGGCCCACTCGGTCCTGAAGCCCGACTGGCACGTCGAATACCTCGCGGACAACCCCTGGATTCATCAGCCGTTCGAGTGCTATGACTCCTTGGGCCCCGCGAAGCTCATCGAACGCGTTCAGGCCAAGCAGGCCGCCAAGGCCCAAAAGGCCTGAGCGACCCGATAAGGCACGAGAAGCACGCCGTCCGCGCTGGTCACGCCCGGGCGGCGTTTTTCTTGCGGACGGGCTCCGTCAAAAGCCTTGAAAATGAGGCGTATGCGGCGCAAAACCCGGGTTTTGCGGGAGCGTAATGCAGGCGTCCTTTGTTAATATCGCCGACGCTTCCCACAGAATTCCGCAACGGTCCCCTTTCGGGGGAGACGGCTGCGGCCCGGACGACGGGCGCTGATCAGGGACCGTCTCCCGGACTTCCAACCGAGAAGAACAACCATGAACGAAACCGAAACCTCCGCCGTCGACGCGCTCGGCGAGGCGCTTGAGCCCACGACGCTCAACTTCAACGAACTCATCGACCAGTTCCTCACCAACCTGTCGATCGAAAACATCCTCCTGCAGCTCGCGGTCGTGGTCGTTTCGATCCTCATCGGCCTCTACATCTCGCGCCGCATCAACGCGAAGCTCGAACGCTGGACGGCCGCGGACGGTGCGGAACCCCACGTGAACCTCGGCGCGGACCCCGGGACGATGGTGAAGGGCGGGTTCGACCGCCGTGAAGTGGCCGAAGCCGTCGGCACGCGTCTTCGCCGCGTGACGGCCGGGTTCCTGCGCAACATCTCCTTTTCGCTCTCGGGCGGCCTCATCCTCGCGCTGGGCGCCTGGATGATGGTGCAGGTCTTCGGCTTCCCGCACAATTCCCTCATCCTCTGCCGCATCGCCTACAGCATCCTCTTGGCGTACGCGCTTCTCTGCTGCATTCTCTCGGTCGCCGGCTTCATGATCGGCGGCAAGGGCATCTCGAAGTCCTCGCGCCGCGTGATCACGGTGATCTTCTGGGTGCTGGTGGCGCTTGAGATCTTCGGGGTTCTGGGCGACATCATCGGCGTGATGGAGTCGACCAAGGTGCCGCTGGGCGGCGGCACGATGACCGTCTGGACCTGCTTCGTCGCGATCTGCACGATCCTCATCACGGTGGGCGTCGCCAACTGGGCCGCGAACCTCGTCGAGACCCTCATCAAGAGCGCGACGAGCCTCTCGCCGAACCTCCAGGTCGCCATCACCCGCGTCATCCGAATCCTGCTCTTTCTCTTCGCGGTGATGACGGGGCTCTCGTCGGTCGGCATCGACCTCACGGTCCTCTCGGTCTTCGGCGGCGCGGTCGGCGTCGGCTTGGGCTTCGGTCTGCAGAAGATCGCGTCGAACTACATCTCCGGGTTCATCATCCTGCTGGAACGTTCGATCAAGATCGGCGACCTCGTCGAGGTCGCGAACTTCCGCGGCCGCATCACGCAGATCAACACGCGCTTCACGGTCGTGCGCAACAACGACGGCGTCGAGTGCGTGGTGCCGAACGAAAACTTCGTGACGAGCCCGGTGAAGAACCACTCCTACACGGAAGAAGCCTGCGTGCAGTACGTGGAGATTTCGGTCGCCTACGGCGCGAACGTCAAGCGCGCGCTCGAAATCATGCTCGAAGAAGGCATGCGCGAACGTCCCCGCATCGTGAAGGGCCGCCGCGGCTGGGCCTACCTCGACAGCTTCGGCGATTCCGGCATCAACCTGAAGTTGGGCTTCTGGGTGAAGGACCCGGTGAACGGTGTCGCGGGTTTGAAGACCCAGGTCGCGACCGCGATTCTCGAGCGCTTCAACGCCGAAGGGATCGAAGTGCCCTACAACCGCCTCGAAATCAACCTGCGCGAAGTGCAGGCGGGTGCGGTGCGCGTCAAACTCGAAAAGGACGCCGCCGAGGAAGCCAAGGCTCCGGAGGCGGCGCCCGCCCAGTAAGCGGCACCTGCGGGGCGGCACACGCCGCCCCGGAACGGACCGCATCGACAAGAACGCCCGGACGGGGATCCCCCCTTTCCGGGCGTTTCTGCGTCTGAAGGAAGCGCCGTCGGTGCGAAGCGTCAGAGCTTCGCCAACCCCAGCGTGATCCGAAGCCCCATCACGCCGAAGGCGGCGTTGATCGTGTCCATCTTCGTCGGGTGCGTGAGCTTCAGGATGCGGGCGGCTTCCTGCGGGGCGACGTTCAAAGCCCGCGCGATGTCCGCGGCGCGGATCCCCTTTTCCTTCGCGGTGAGGATGAGGAGGAGCTTCGCCGCGTAGGTGGGCGAGAGCCGCACGACGCCTTCGCCCGCGCGCGCGGGCGTGAGTTCCGGAAGCGTCAGCGCGTCCCGGCCCTTCAAGCGGCCCTCCAGCGCGGGGAGGATCGCGTCCATGAGCTGACCGCGCCCCCCGCGGATCGTCTTCGCGGAGAAGTCCGCTTCGGGGAGTTCCGGGAAGCGGAAGCGGTAGCCGCCGTCCTTTTCGAGGTCGACGCGGTAGCGGAAGCGGTCGGGAAGCGTGGTCATGGTGGGTGTCAGGTGAGGGCGGGCGGCGGAAGAAGCGTCTCCAAACCGTCCCGCGGATCCGTTCATTCTGCCACAGGGGCGCGGGCCGCCGCGGCCTTTGCGGACGGCGTCCGCACAGCGGCGGAAAACGGCTCTTCCGCACGAAATCGGCAAAACCCAAGCGGTTGGGTTGAGCGGGTTGGGCGGTTTACGTAGAATGCGGCCTTTTCCGCCAACGGACAAACGGATCTTTGGATCTCATGGACGACAGCATCCTCATCGACCGCATCGCCGGCGCCATCGCCGGCATGGTGCTGGGCGACGCCCTCGGCGTCCCCGGCGAACTCTGGCCCCGCGGGAAGGTCCGCGCGCGCTTCGGGCACATCGACACGTTTTTGGACGGCACGCCCGACAACATCGTCGCCTGCTACTTCAAGGCGGGTCACTACACGGACGATTCGGCGCAGGCCTTCGTCGTGCTGGAGGCTTTGTTGAAGGCCGGCACCGTTCCCCCGGTGCGCGTTTTGGCCGACGACCTGATCGAATGGGTCAAGTCGATGAACGGGTTTGAGATCAACCTTCTCGGGCCCTCGTCCAAGGCTTCGCTCCTTGCCCACAGCAAGGGTGAGGACGCCGAACCCTTCACGCGCCAGTCGCTCACGAACGGCGCCGCGATGAGGATCGCCCCGGTGGGCTGCCTCGTCGCTTCCGACGACCATGAAACGCTCGCCGAAACCGTCGCGCGCGTCTCTCGCGTCACCCACGCGACCGACGTCGCGATTTCAGGCGCCGCGATGGTCGCGCAGGCCGTCTCGAGCGCGGTCGAAGGCAAGAGCTGGGACGAGATGCGCGCCGACATGCTGGCCGTGCACCCCATTGCCGCCCAGAAGGGCGAACCCACGTGGGCCGCTTCCGTCGCCGCGCGCTTCGAGGCGTTCGAGCGGATCGCCGACATGGGCCGCGCCGAGGACGACGAGCGCGTCTCGCAGCTGATCTACGACGTCCTCGGCACCGGCACGATGACGAGCGAAAGCGTCACCGCCGCCCTGGCCGTCGCCTGGCACTGCCGCGACGCCTGGCGCGCCGCGGTGATGTGCGCCAACATGGGGGGCGACACCGACACGATGGGCGCGATGGCCTGCGCCGTCTGCGGCGCGAAGTCGGGGCTCTCGGGGCTCCCCGCCGACAAGGTGGCGGAGTTGGAGCGCATCAACGGGCTCGACTTCCGCGCGCTCGCGCGCCGCGTCGTCGACGCGCGCAAAACCTTCCGTCTGGAGGCCTGACCGATGAGCGACCTTCGCGAACTCTCCGAGATCGTCCTCTCGCTCGTGCCCAAGAAGCGCGTCTTCATTCAGGGGAGCGCCTTCGTCGACATGATCATTCAGATCGAAGAGCTCCCGCACTCGGGCGCCGACGTCGAAGGGCACTACCGCAAGACCACCGTCGGGGGCTGCTCCTTCAACGTGGCGGACGTGCTCCAGAAGCTGGGGCTGCCGTTCGACGCCCTGATGCCCGTCGGGCAGGGCATGTTCGCCGACTTGGTCGAGAAGACCTTCCGCGAGCGCGGCTACCCCGTCGTCCGGGTGCCGGGCGCCGTCGACAACGGTTGGTGCCTCTCCTTGGCCGAGCGCTCCGGAGAGCGCACCTTCATCTCGATGTTCGGGATCGAGCGCCACATGGAGCCCGAGTGGTTCGATGCGTTCGACCTCGCCTCCTACGACTTCATCTACGTCTCGGGCTACCAGGCCGAGGGCGAAAACGGCGCGATGCTACTCAGCCTCCTCAAGACCCGCATGGGTCCCGCGACGACCGTCGTCTTCGACCCGGGTCCGCGCGTGCACGACATGCCGCGCGAGCGCATCGACGCGTTCTTCGACTTGGGTGCGATGTTCACCGTGAATGCCGACGAAGCGCAGGCGTTGACCGGAGAGAAGACCCCGGAAGCCGCCGCGGCGGCGCTCTGGCGCCGCTCGGGGCGGCCCGCGGTCGTCACCGACGGCGGGCGCGGCGCGGTGGTGGCGGACGGCGACGTCCGCCGCATCCCGGGCTTCCCCGTCGCCGTCGTCGACACGATCGGGAGCGGCGACGCCCACACGGGCGGCGTCATCGCCGGGCTCATGTGCGGGCTCACGCTCGACGAGAGCGTCCTTCTCGCCAACGCCGTCGCGAGCTTCGTCACCGGATCCGAGGGGGCCGCCACGGCGCCCACCCGAGGCGAACTCCTCTCCGCGAAGTAATTCCACCCCCATCATCCCCCATCCCAATCACCTTCAACGATCATGGCCGACACCAACACGACCAAAATCGAAACGAACGGGGTCAACCCCGTCCCCGACAGCGAACGATACGGCAAGCCCGCGGACCTCTTTCCGGTCTGGTTCAGCTGGAACATCTCCATCTTCGGCATCACGCTCGGCATCTACGTCTTCGGCCTCGGGCTCTCCGTCTGGCAGGCGATGGCCGCGGGCGTGATCGGCTACTTCCTCTCCTGCGCCTTCGTAGGGATCCTCGCGGTGGGCTCGGTGCGCACCGGTTTGCCCACGCTCGTGCAGTCGCGCTTCTGCTTCGGCTACCACGGCAACAAGATCCCGACCTTCTTCGGGTACGTCGCCAACATGGGCTGGAAGGTGACGATGCTCTCGATGGCGAGCACGACCTTGGCCGACCTCATCGCGCACCTCGTGCCCTTCTTCGCGAACGAAGCGGGCGGCGCCTCGCAGCTCTGCACGTTCATGAGCTTCGTGATCGTGATCGTGCTCACGATGTGGGGTGCGGTCTACGGCTACCAGCTGATCCTCAAGATCGAGAAGCCCGTCGCCTGGGTGACGGGCCTCATGACGCTCGCCTACCTCTTCTTCTTCATCCCGCAGATCAACTTCTCCGCGCTCAACACGGCCGAGCCGGGGAGCTTCGGGACCTTCATCGGGGCGATCGTCCTCTCGATGACGATGGTGGGGCTCGGCTTCCTCAACTACGGCGGCGACTACTCGCGCTACCTCCCGCGCAACACCGGTGCGGGCGGCGTCGTCTTCTGGACGATGAGCGGGATCGCGGTGCCGGTTTCCGTCCTCCTGATTCTGGGCGTCATGCTTTCGGTCGGGAACCCGGCGCTCCTTGAGAAGGCCAACCACGAACCCCTGGCCGCGCTGACCGGGATCCTCCCCTTCTGGTTCTACGTGCCGTTCTCCCTGATCATCATCATCTCGCTCATTTCGGCCGGGATGACGGGGCTCTACTCGTCTGGCCTCGCGCTCCTCGCGATGGGCGCCCCGATGAAGCGCTGGCAGACGACGGTTCTGAACGGCCTCATCATCTCTCTCGGCAGCTTCTACATGCTCTTCATCTCCGACAGCTTCGTCGCGCCCTTCCAGTCGTTCCTGATGGCGATCTCCGTCATCATGGGCTCCTGGGGCGCGATCGAGATGGTCGACCTCATCCGTCAGAAGCGCCTCAACTGGGACGTCGACATGGCGCAGCCCTACGGCGAGGGCGGCCGCAACTACCGCTGGACCGCGCTCCTCTCGCTCGCCGTCTCGTCCTTCATCGGGCTGGGCACGGTGACGTCTTCGGACCCCTACATCGGCATGGCGGTGAGCTTCCTTCTTCCCGAAGGGTCGGAGTCGAGCATGTTCGTGACCGCGAACATGGGGCTCGCCCTCGCGATGACCGTCGCCGCGGCGCTCTACGCGCTCCTCACCTTCGTGCTGAAGTGCGAGGTCGCGCCCGTCAAGCGCTGATCGGTCGGGCTGATCGGCCGGGCTGACCGCCTGACCTGAACGTATGAGAAACCGCCGGGGGCTTCGGAAGCCTGTCGGCGGTTTTTCGTGAGTGTTGGTCTGGGGGCGGGCAGTGCATCGCCCCCAATCCTTGGCGCTGCGGTGCGCTTACCTCTTCTTGGCCGCTTTCTTCAGGGCCTTAGCCTGATCGAGGAAGTCCTCCACGGAGAGTTTCCCGTCGAGTGCTTGGGCCTTCAGGGCTTCGAACCCGTCGGGCGCTGCCGACTTTCCGAGCGCTTTGCGCGCCGCAGCCTCGACCGTTTCACGGCGCTCGACCTCGATCACTTTTTGACTGTAGAGCTGAAGGAGGTGGTCGACGATTTCTTTCTCCGTCGAGTCCGGAGAAAGACCATAGGCTTCCAACACCGCTCGGTCATTCTCGCGGTGTGCTTTTCGGAGATTCGCCGGCATGACGTCGTCACCATACATTTCTGCAAGTGTGGCTTCCGGATGATGACTTCTGGCGTCAAGAATGCCCTGGGCAGTTCGCTCAATTTTCGAGCGAGACTTCTCCGTGTGTTGCGACAATAAGGAATCCCCAGAAACGTCAATAAGAATTCCCCACTTCCGTCAATAAGGAGTGGCGGGGGTT
>ENA-UPWN01000798-UPWN01000798.1-human-gut-metagenome-genome-assembly--contig:-NODE-798-length-14571-cov-6.987167_pt1 | contig 14571 bp, 11 predicted proteins | sample MGYA00250050_ERZ773377 | MGnify/ENA primary metagenome ERZ773377 (study PRJEB29103, sample SAMN06112008) | human gut metagenome | biome: human gut; feature: ankylosing spondylitis patient; material...
ATCCCAAAAATGACGAAAGCCCATGCTCAAGAGGGGCTTTCTCGTCTCGAAACGGATGGGATGAAATATCCAAGTTAAGGGCCGCGGCGCCTTCCATGATCCTCCCCTTCACGTCCGCCTTCCATTCGCCGATCCTCACGGCGCCGACGTGGCTCGCCAACAGGATGTCGGCTTCGCCGACGGAGCCTTCGGACGGGATCAAGGGCGTTACGCCTTTGTTCAACATGTCGCGATAGAGCTCGGCGACCCGCGTCTGCGCGCCCGACTTGCCGGTGAGAAGGGTGTTCAAGCGCACCACCATCGAGAGGCGCGCCAGGTTCACCGGCATCATCTCGCCCACGCCGGCGGAGTGCGACCGCAGAGCGTTCAAATTGAACGCCTTCGAGGCTTCGAGCACTTCAGGCGAGAGCTTCCCGTCCGCCGTAAAGAGCTTCTGGTCCTTGTTCAACCCACGCCCACGGTGAGGCCGTAGACGGCCTGGCCTTTGGCGGCCGAGGCCATGACGAGCTTGTGGCTCTCGTCGAGCTTCTTCAGCGCTTCCGGCGCGATCGCGACGTCGGCCTTCCCTTCAGCGATGGTCCAAGCGTCTTCAATCGTGAGGTTCGAGCCGTCCAGCGTGATCGTCGCGGCGGAGAGGCTCCCGGCCGCGAGCATCGCGGCGGCGAGGATGGTGGTCTTCAAGGTGGTGGTCATGGTTGTGGCGTCCTTTGGTTGGTGGTGTCGGCGGCACCGGCCGGGGGCGTCCGGGAGCGCTTCGTAAGGTGGGAAAGCGGTGGAAAGCGAGGGAAAGCAGAAGAAGGAAGAAGGCGCGAAGGAGGCGGTCGGCGACGGAGAGCTCTTTGGTGGGGAGCGCCGGCCGCCCGCTTCTGCGCGAAAGGGTGTCGGGCGGCGTCGTGTTGGTCGTGTTCGACGTATCGCGCCCGCCTCCTGGAAGGAACCCCGGGAAGGCCGGGAAGACTGCCCGGACGGGGCGGCGACCTCCGTCGCCGGCCGCCCGGGCGGCGTCCTCCTCCACGGAGGTTCGTTGCCGCTTCAGCGGTTCAAGTTATTTGATCGTGTACTTGAACTCGTGGCAGTCGTTGCAGAGCACCACGGACTTTTCGTGCTCCTTGTGGCAGGCCGTGCAGGAGACGCCCGCGCCGTAGTGATGCGACGCGTGCGGGTTGGGTTCGTCCAACCCTTCGGTCTTCTTCGCCAACGCCTTGTAGTCGCCGTGGCAGGCGATGCAGGTTTCGTCCTTCGGCACCACGAAGGCGTTGCCGCCGATCGCGTTTTCCTTCGTGTGGCAGGTGCCGCAGTCGGTGAGCACCTTTTCGTGATGGGGCTTCACTTTGGGCATGGCGTCTGCGGCGGAAACGGCCGGGGCGGCCATGAGGAGGCCCGAGATCGCGCCCGCGAGCGCGAGGATGGTAGTCTTCGTCATTTGGGAAATCCTTTGGTTCGTTTCTGGGTCTGGGAAAAGCTCGATCCAACGCTCGATCAGAGCTTCACGGCCTCGGCCTTGAGGGCGGAATCCGCCGCGACGCGGCCCATGACGAGGCCGTCCGCGATCGCGCACCCGCCAAGACGACTCGCGCCGTGGGTCCCGCCGGTGACTTCGCCGCAGGCGTAGAGCCCGGGCATGACCTTACCCATGACGTCGACCACTTCGGCCTTCGCCGTGATCCCGACGCCGCCCATGCAGTAGTGGACCTTCGGCCAGACGCGGCAGGCGTAGAACGGGGGCTTGTCCAACTTGATCGCGAGGTCGAGCGCGCGGTGGAAGGCCGTGTCATCCTTCTTTTCGACCATCTCGTTCCATTCGGCCACCTGCTTCACGAGCGCGTCCGCCGGGATGCCGTAGGCCTTCGCGAGGTCTTCGACCTTGTCGAACTGCTTGATGACGCCGTACTTGAGGCCGTTCTTCAGGGTCTGGGCCTTTTCGACGCCCTTCGAATCGGTGAAGCACACCGGATAGACGGGCTTGCCGTTTTCCATGAGGCCCAAAATGGCGTCGGTGCGCTCCTTGCGGTCCGCCAATTCATTGCAGAAGCGGCGGCCGTTCCGGACGTCGACCATGATCCCCATCGGGAACCCGGCGATCGTGTTGAACTGCGAGACGAGACCGAAGCCGCGTTCGTCGGGCGAGCACCAGGGACCCAACTGGATCTGGTCGATCTGCACCGGGGCGCCGCCGATCGCGAGCATCGAGAGGAGGCCTTCGCCCGTCGCACCCAGGTGGTTCGTGGAGTCGAGACGCTCGTCGAGGTTCGGGTCCTGCTGCATGCGGAACCAGAGGTTGCGGGAGAACCCGCCCGTCGCCATGATGACGCCCTTCCTGGCCCCGTAGGTCTGCATGACGCCGGACGTTTCTTTCGGGAAGAGGTAGCCTTCGCGGACTTCGAGCCCGATCACGCGGCCGGATTCATCCCGCACGAACTTTTCCATCTTCGCGCGCAGGTGCATGTCGACGCCGTGCTGCTTGCAGGATTCGGTGAGCGGACGCGTGATGCCGCCGCCGGTCGACTCCACCGTCTGGAGCGTGCGCGGCACGCTGTGGCCGCCGAAGTGCTGCACGAAGTCCTTGTACTTGACGCCGTGGCGCAACGTGAATTCGTACGCGGGAAGGCTCCCATCGACGACCATTTTGAGCAGCGGCACGTGGGAGAGCCCGCGGCCCGACTTGATCATGTCGGCCAACATCTGCTTGGGCGAATCCTTGATCCCGGCCTTCTTTTGAAGCGGCGTCCCCGCCACCGAGAAGGCGCCGCCGTTGATGGCGGAGTTGCCGCCGAAGGCGGGCATCTTTTCGATCAAGAGCACTTCGGCGCCGCCCAAGCGCGCCTCGAGCGCGGCCGCGAGGCCCGCAAAGCCGGAACCCACGACGATGATGTCGTAGACCTTGTCGAATTTCGGCGTGTCGGCCGCGGGCTTCGCCGCGACGGCTTCGCCCGCCATGACCGCGGCGCCCGCGGCGGCGCCGATCAGGAAGCGGCGGCGGGAGGTTTCGATGTTGGACATGTCTCTCTCCTTTAGAAGACATTGGGGAAATGGGTGTTTGCCTCTCGTAGAAGCAACCCCCGTGCCAAACGTCAAAACCGCGGCGGAGAAGTTCTCCCTCCTCCCTTCTCCTCCCTTTGAACTAAGCCTTTTTCAGATTGGCTTAAGGAAAAACCCGAAGACAGTTTTGGACGGTCGATGGAGGTGGAAGGAAAGGTGTTTTCACGACATGTCGTGAATCCACTCACGAGATTTCGTAAAATGACGGCAATTCGTGCCGGTAAGATCCAAGTGCTTGGGGTGTTCGACGTTCCTTTGACGGTCACCACAACGTCCTCTTGATGCTCTCTTGACGCCCTCTTGACGATCTCTTGACGTCCGGCCCGAATCCGCCTTCCCCGACCTCCGTCCCTCCCGACCCCTCCGCCATGACCGACCGCCTTCCGTCCGCTCCCGCCTCGCCCGTCGACCCCGTCGCGCTGATGACGGCGCTCTCCTCCTCGCTCACGCTCTCGACCGTGTTCGAGCATGCCCTCGAAGCCCTCGGGGACGCCTACCCTGCGGACGGGATCTTCTCCAACATCTTCCTCTCCGACCCCGCCCGCATCGTCTTTCTCGCCTGCGCGACCAAGGTGCGTGACGGGAGCGGCACGGGCGGCCATGCCCGGATCGAGGGCCGCATGATGTCGGAGACGGTGCCGGTCCCGGCGGCGGTGGAGCCGTTGCGGCAAACGAGCTCGTCCGAGATCGTCATTGCGGACACCTTGGCCGACGACCCCTTCACCGCGGCGATCGCGCCGAAGCTCTTCCCCGAGATGCGGAGCTTCATCATGCTCAAACTCCGCCTTGAAGACCACCCCATGGGGATCGTCTGCTTCTGGAGCCGCCGCCCCCGGGCCTTCCGCCCGGAGCACTCCGCCGCGCCCGGGCACTTCAAGACGCTCTTCGCATTGAACGTCGCCTTCGCCTTCTCGAGGCGGTTGGCCGAGAAGTTCGAAGCCTTGAAGTCCGAGAACCTCGCGCTCCAGAAGACGCTGGCGTCGGAGAAGGCGCTGCCCCTCAGGCGCCTTCTCGCCGCCACGCCCTCGATGGCGAAACTCGAAGACCGCATCCGCCAGGCCGCGCGCTTCAAGGTAACGGTGCTGATCACGGGCGAATCGGGGACGGGGAAGGAGGTGCTCGCGAACGTCATCCACGAGATGTCGGAGCGAAGCGCGAAGCCCTTCGTGCGAGTCAACTGCGCGGCCATTCCGGAGGCCCTCATGGAAAGCGAATTCTTCGGGCACGAGGAAGGCGCCTTCACGTCGGCCACGCGCCGGCACGTGGGGTTCTTCGAAGAAGCGGACGGCGGGACGCTTTTCTTGGACGAAATCGGCGAACTTCCGCTTCTCATGCAGGGGAAGCTCCTCCATGCGCTCCAAAACGACGCCATCCGCCGCGTGGGCGGCACGGTCGACGTCCCCGTCGACGTGCGCGTCATCGCCGCCACCAACCGGGACCTCGAGCATCAGGTGGAGGAGAAAGGCTTCCGCCTTGACCTCTTCTATCGCTTGAACCTCCTCCCCATCGCGATTCCGCCTCTGCGCGAGCGCCCCGAGGACGTGCTGCCGCTCGTGAGGCGTTTCCTGGCCGAGCTCTGTGCCTCCTACGGCATCACGCAGGAGCCCCAGATCACGGCCCGCGCGGTCGAGATCGCGAAGACCCACCCGTGGCCCGGGAACGTCCGGCAGCTGAAGAACGCCGTCGCGAGGACGCTTCTGAAGGGCGAGCGCCTCATCGAGGCTTTGGAAGTGGACGGCCGCACGGCGGTCCTGCCGGCAGGGGATGCGGCCGCCGACACGGTAAAGGCTGAGGACCCCTCGGGCGCTCCCGAACTTCCCGCCGCTTCCGTCTCCTGCGACTTCGAGACCATGCAGCGTCGCTACTTCGAGGCGCTCCTCAAGGAGACCCGCGGACGGATCTCGGGGCCCGACGGCGCGGCCGCGCGCGCGGGGATGCACCCCAATACGCTCCGCAGCCGCCTGGAGCGGCTGGGGCTGAAGGTGGGGAGGACGGTGTCGGCGGAGAGGGTTTGAGGCGACGAGCAATCCTCCACAACAACGGAGGCCCGCCTCCGGCGGCGAGCCTCCGTTGAGAAGGTGAGACCTCAGTCTCTTACTTCTGGGCCGGATAGATGATGTCGTTCGTCATGCGCATCGTCGAGACCGGCATCTGAGTGGCGTTCGAGCCCTTCACGCCGGAGGCGAAAGTCAGGTCGATGCCGAAGAGACCGCCGATCAGGCGGGTCACGCGGCCGGTATCGCCGCTCCCCGAGGCGATGATCGGGAATTCGGGATGGGCGCGGCGGAAGGCGAGCGTACCGCCCAGGAACGTGAGGACGTCTTCTTCGCTGTTGGGCTTCACGACGATCTTCGCGACGTCGCCGCCTGCGGCGATTTCAGATTCCATCAGCTTGACGATCTCTTCCTTCGAGGGCGTCGCGTTGAGGTCGTGGTAGGCGACGACGAGCGAGATGCCCGAGCCTTCGAGCGTCTTCTTGAAGGCCTGGATCTTTTCCTGGCCGTAGGCGAGTTCCACGTCGATGAAGTTCGGCAGCTTTTCCTTCACGGCCGCGGCGTAGAAGTCGAACTTCGCTTTTTCCGACACGTCCTTGAAGCCGCGCTCAGCCTTGATGCGGACGGTGAGCAGGATCGGCGTTTCCTTCATGATGCCGCGGATGTCGCGGAGCATCTTGAGGGCTTCGTCCGGATTTTCGATGCAGTCCCAGTAGTCCGCGCGGACTTCGACCATGTCGGGATTGAGCGCCTTGACGGTTTCGGCTTCCTTGAGGATCGCGTCGCGGGCCTGGGCGACCAGCGGCACCGTCACGACCGGCTGAATCGAACCGAGCGTGGTGGGGCCGGCGACGATCGGGTTCGAGGGCATCGGACGCGCATAGGCGTCGGCGGCGTAGCTCGACATGGAGGCGGCAGAAAGAACGATCGAGGCGCAGATGGCGGTCGCAATGCGGTTGAGCGTCATGGTGGAATTCTCCGTAGTGGTCTGAGGTCGGCCGACCTTGGGAACGACCGGCCGAACGGTCATTTGGTCATTTGGTCGATGAAGTGGAAGGCGGCATCCGGTCGCCGAAACGCCTTCCCCGTTGGCACGCATTTTCAAACTCCGGGTCAGACACCCGCTACGCCCCGAGGGGTGTAGTCGGACGGCCCTCCGCCCGTGCCATACTCACGCAAGACCACCCGACCCTTTTCCCTCAGCCCCATCCCGCATGCTTCGACCGCCTCACGTCCTCCAGACCGCACGCCGTTTCGCGCGCATGCTTGCTCTCGGCTTTGGCATGCTCCTGGGTTTCTGCGCGCCTGCGGCGGGCGCACCGGAACCCCTCACCATCGGGATCCTCGACACCTCGCTCAACCCCTATGACGCCATGGCGTTGAGGGAGACGATCGAACACCTGCAGAACGCGCTCCCCAACCATCGGCTGCGCACCGTGACGATCCCGACCGCAGAGGCTCCCGGCGCGTTGGCCGCGCACCGGCCGGACTTCCTCTTCGCTCCCGCGGGGTTCGCCGCGCAGCTCAAGACCGAAACCGGGACGGACGCCTTCAGGATCGCCACCCGCCGCAAACTCATTCATGCCTCGGCCGAAGAAACCGTCGGTGCGGTGTTCGTGAGACTCCGGGGAAGTCCTTCGGGCGACCTCGAAAGCCTTCGTGGACTTCGGGCGGCGACCGCCATGCCCAACGCCGTCGACGGTTGGCTGGCGGCCGAGGGTGAGATCCAACGGGAGGGTTACGACCCGGAGAAGTTCTTCGCCGAGGTGCGCTTTTTGAACAACGCCTTCCCGGACGTCCTCGCTGCGCTCGCCGCCCGCACGGTCGACGTCGCGATCCTTCCGACCTGCCTCATCGAGACGCTCGCCTCCGACGGTCTTCTCGACCTCCGGGATTTGGAGGTCGTTCACCGGAAAGCGCACCCTGAAGGGACGCCCCAGGTCTGTGCGCACTCGACGGCGCTCTACCCCGACATCAGCCTTCTCGCCATGCCGGGCGCGCCGGAGCGGGCCGTGCGTCAGGTCACGGTGGCGCTCCTCAGCGACGAAGACCATACGAGCGGCTTCAGCCAGTGCGAGTGGCTCACGAACGTGTCGGAACAGCAGGTCGACGCACTCTTCCGGACGCTTCGCGAAGGCCCCTACCGATACCTGCGGGACATGAGCCCTTCGGCGCTCTTCGAGCGCTACAGGACGCCGATTCTCGCCGTCCTCGGGATCCTCCTTCTGCTCGTGCTCAACGAATTCCGTCTGCGACGGATCATTCGCGAGCGGACGGCCTCGTGGCTCGCCTCGCAGCGCGAAGCCGAGGCGCTCCGTCAGGAGGCTGAATCCGCGCGCCTGCGCCTGGCGGGCTTTGAACGCCGCACGATCGTCGAACAGCTCTCCGGCATGATCGCCCACGAAGTGAACACGCCGGTCGGCACGATCCGCGCCTATGCCGGCGCCCTGAAGCGCTTCCTCGCCCGAAGCGCGGAATCGGGGAACGCCTCCATCACCCGCGCCCTTGAAGGCATCGACCGGGAAGCTTCGCGCATTGCGGGCATCATCCAACGCGTGCGCGACCACGCCCGCACCGAAGCCGCCCACACGCCCTGCAACCTCTTGGACATCCGTCGACGCACCATCCGTGCCTTCATCGTGGAAGCGCCTGCCGTCCGGGGCAACATGATCCGGGAGGAAAAGACCGCAGCCGACCCCATCACCGTCGTCGGCGACGCGCTCGAACTTGAGCTCCTGATGCTCAACCTCCTGCGAAACGCCTCGCACGCCGTCCTTCGGGACGGGCTCCTGCCACAGGACGCCATCCGAATCACCTGCGCGCAGACGCAGGACGGCGGCGCCGTCCTTCTGGTCGAGAACGAAGGAAAGCACCTCTCTGACGAGACGTTGGAGGCGCTCCGCAACCCGGTCGGTTCACCCAGAGAGGCGTCCGCCCAACCTTCCGAAGGGCTCGGTCTCGGGCTCTCGATCTGCCGCGCCATTGCGGAAAGCCATGCGGCCGCCATCACGTTCGAAGCACGGCCCAAAGGCGGTCTGCGCGTGGTAGTCCGCTTTCCGCAAGCCGCCCGTCCCTCATCCGCTCAACACGAGGAGCAAGCATGAACGCCCTTCCTCTTCCTCCGCTTGTCCGCCTCATCGACGATGACGCCGCCTTTCGGGAGAGCCATCAGCTCCTGCTCGAACTCGAGGGTTACGAGGTGGCGGTCTATCCGGGCGGCGCCGAATTCATCGCGGCCGACGACCTCTCGCGGCCGGGCTGCATCCTGCTCGACATTCGCATGCCCGGCATGTCGGGATTGGAAATCCAGCAGGCGCTCATCGACCGGGGAAGCCGCCTTCCCATCATCATCCTCACCGGGCACGGCGACGTGAAGACGGCGGTCCACACCCTGAAGGCGGGCGCCTTCGATTTCATCGAAAAGTCGTCGAACCCCGAAGAGCTTTTGGAGGCCGTCCGCCGCGCCTGCGAGAAGTCCTCCGAGCTCGCGGTCCACGAAGCGGCGGACGCGCGGATCATCAAAACCTACGAATCGCTCACGCCCCGCGAGCGCGAAGTGCTCCGCCACTCCGTCCGGGGCCTGCAGGTGAAGGAGATCGCCATGCGCATGGGCTTGAGCCCGATGACCGTCAAGATGCACCGCGCCAACGCCTTCGCGAAGATCGACGCCCACACGGCGCTCGAAGCCTTCCAGTGGTTTGAAGAGCTCCCCGAGAGCATCCGGAGGGGAAACGCATGACCGCCTCACGCCGCACCATCTTCCGTTGGGGCGCGGGCCTTGCGCTCTTGAACGCCCTGACCGCACGCGCCGAATCCCGCTCGTGGGACCTGACCGTCATCGGCTCAGGCCTCGCCGGACTCTCCGCCGCAATTGCCGGGGCGGAAGCCGGGCGACGCGTTCTGCTCCTTGAAAAGGGCATGCTTTTGGGCGGGCACTCGCTTTACTCGAGCGGCTCCATCGCGGCGGTCGCCCCTCACCGGACGCGCGCCGCGGGGATACAGGATTCGGTGGATCTCTTCGTCGAAGATGCCTGGCGCGTCGGTGAAGCCTGCGGTAACCGACCCGTTCTCGAAACCATTGCGGAACACTCGCACGAAGCGCTCAACCTCCTGGAGCGCACAGGCATCCGCTTGGGCGGCGTCTTTCAGGCGTCCTCGGGACTGCGTCCCCGCGCCTACGCGATTCCAGGCGAAGCGTCCGGCCGCAACTACATTCTGGCGCTCGCGAAACATGCCCGGGAGCTCGGCGTCACCATCCGGCTCAACACCGAAGTGGTTGAGCTGAGGCGATCGGTCGGCCGGGGTTTCGAACTCAACTGCCGACAAAGTGGTGAAGCCGTTGAATTCATGTCCGAAGCCGTCGTGATCGCCACGGGCGGCTTCACGGCCAACGTGCCCGCCCGCATGAAAATCGACGGGCGCTTGAGTGCGGACATCCATACGTCCGCGAATCCCTACGGCCTGCTTTGGGACGGTGCCGACGGCGACGGCATCCGTTTGGCCCAGGCGCTCGGCGGCGCCGTCACGGAGGGGTTCGGTCTGCAGCTCCTTCCCATCGGCGGCGGCCGCGTCCTCGACTATGCGGGCGCGGACCTCTACGTCAACGATGAGGGCCGCCGCTTCGTGAACGAAGCCGCTCCCCGGCGCGAACTCGCTTCCGCCATCCTGGCGCTCCCCGACAAGCGCTTTTGGGTCATCACGGACCAACAGTCGAGGAAGAACGCGACGCTCGGGCCGAAGCTCCTGAACGGCATCGTCAAAAAGTCCCCCGACATCCGCAGCATGGCGCGCGAGATGGGGATCCGCCCCGACGTGTTGGAACGTACGATCGCCGACTACAACCGAGCAGCCGACGCCAAGTTCGACCCCGAATTTGGGAAAAGCGTCTTTACCCAGCGGATCTCGGAACCGCCCTTCTACTGGGGGCGTGAACGGATCTACGTGCACACGACGCTGGACGGCATCCGAACCGACCATCAGGCCCGCGTTCTCGACCGGAGCGGTCGTCCGATCGACGGCCTCTTTGCGGCGGGAGAAACCGTCGGAGGCGTCTTCGGGAAGGACCGCTTGGGCGGCATGGGCCTCACGAACTGCATCGTCATGGGACGCATGGCGGGTGGATGCGGCCGGTGGCGGAAAGTCTGAGGCCACCCCAACAATGAGAGCCCGGCGGCCGAACTGCCGACCGTCACAGAGGCGTAACATTTTCAGGGCCGGGCACCTTGAATCCCATCGGCCATCGGTCGCTCCCGGATGAGAATGCGCACTCGGGAGCATCGCAACACTTCTTCAACCACCCAAACAAAACCATGTCCCCGCAAGATCTCAAAGACACCATCACGCTGATCGGCGGCTTCGCCGTCGCGGCGACCTGCCTGCCGAAAGTCATCGAAGTTCTGCACGCCTACCTGCTCTACAAGCACCAAGCGGAGGAAAACCGCGCGCCCAAAGAGTGGACCTACAAGCTTCTGGAGCAGACGCTGCTCGCTCAGAAGCATACCTTCGAGGCTTTGCATTCTTCTAACGAGACGCTCATCAAGCAGAGCCAAACACTGGTCGAGACCAACCGGCAGATCCGGTCGCTGCGCAACGTCGTCATCGAGCTTCTCGCTCCGCCTCAGGACCCGGCACCCGCCGACGATCCGGCAACCTCCAACGACCCGGCAACCTCCAAGTAGGCGAGCCGCTCAGGGATTTCGAGCTTTCGAGCCGGGCGGTCGATTCCTATCATGGATGGGGACCAATACCTCCAGGGAGTCCCATCATGAAGAATCCGACCGCCCTTCCCTTCTTCGGCCTCGTGCTTTCCGCCGCGCTCGCCACCGCCGGCGCGGCGCCCTCCAACACCACGGACGTTCTCGTCGTGGGGAGCGGCGGCGCCGGGATGGGCGCCGCCATCGCCGCACGTGAGGCGGGCGCCGACGTCATCATGATCGAGAAGCTCGCGATGGTGGGCGGCACCACGCTGCTCTCCTCCACCGCGTTCAACGCCGGGGGCTCCCAGGTTCAAATGGCGATGGAGAAGCCCTACACCGCCGACGACTACTTCAAGAAGTTGGAGGCCGGCGCGAACGGGAAGGAGCTTGAAAACCTCCGCCAGCTCGCGGACGCTTCCGGCCCGACCGCCGATTGGTTGATCGACATGGGTGCTGACCTCGGGCGCGTCATCAACGGCTCGCAGCACACGCCCAAGGACGGCAGCGCCCTGGGCGTGAACCTCGTCCCCGCGATGAAGGCCCGCGTCGACGCTCTGAAGGTCGACACGCGTCTACGCACCAAGGCGGAGTCCCTCATCACGGATGAAAAGGGCCGCGTCACCGGCGTCAGGGTCTCTTCCCCTCAGGGCGGCTACGCGATCACGGCGAAGACCGTGATCCTCGCGACGGGCGGCTTCGCGTCGAGCCCCGAGATGGTGGCGAAGTACACGCCGGTGTGGGCAGGCTGCCCCTCGACCGCGAGCGTCGGCGCCACGGGCGACGGCATCGTGATGGCCGAAAAGGTCGGGGCCGCGCTCTCCCAGATGGATCTCACGGGGCCGCAGAGCGTCGCCTACGACACCGGGCACGGCGCGGTGTCGCTCACGAACGTCCGCTACAACGGCGCGATCCTCGTCAACAAGGAAGGAAAGCGCTTCTTCAATGAGCTCGGCAACACCGCGAAGTTGGGCGAAGCGATCACGAAGCAGACGGGCGGAACGGCCTGGCTCGTCTTCGACCAGGCTTCGGTCGAGCACGCCGCGTTGATGTCGGAGTACAAGGAGAAGGGCTACTTCACCGAGGCCCCGACGGTCGCGGAACTCGCGAAGAAGCTGGGGGTCGACGGCAAGGCTCTGGAGGCCACGGTCGCGGATTGGCACGGCGTCTATGACACCAAGACCGACAAGGCCTTCGGCCGCAAGGATTCGATCTTCTCGCGGCTCGACAAGGCGCCCTTCTACGGCGCGAAGATCTCTCCCGCGAGCCAGACCACCTACGGCGGCGTGATGCGCGACCTGAAGTGCCGTGCGGTGCGCGCCGACGGCACGGCGATCCCCGGCCTCTACGTCGCCGGTGAAGTCGCAAGTCAGTACGGCCAGGGCGTCTCGATCGGCGTCGTGCTCGGACGCATCGCCGGGACGGAAGCCGCGAAGGAAGCGTTGGGGAAGTAACGACCGACCCCAACAAGAGCGGCCCGCAGGGATCCCTTCCCCACGGGCCGCACATCAACAAAGAGGGCCCGCCTTCCGGCGGGCCCTCCCGTATTGAGCCTAGTTGATCAGCCGATCAGCGGATCAATAGTTCTCGGCGCGGACTTCGAAGTAGGCCTTGGAGTAGCCGCAGACCGGGCAGACTTCCGGAGCTTTCGTGCCGACGACGAGGTGACCGCAGACGCGGCATTCCCACATGCACTGGCCGGCCTTTTCGAAGACCTGGTTCATTTCGACGTTCTTGAGGAGCTTCAGGTAGCGTTCTTCGTGCGCGCGTTCGATGTCGCCCACGAGACGGAAGCGCGCGGCGAGTTCCGTGAAGCCTTCGGCTTCGGCTTCTTCCGCGAACGTCTTGTACATGTCGGTCCATTCGTAGTTTTCACCTTCGGCGGCGGCCTTCAGGTTTTCAGCCGTGCCGTTGATGCCGCCCAGCGCGTCGAACCAGAGGCGGGCGTGTTCCTGCTCGTTGCGGGCCGTCGTCTCGAAGATTTCGGCGAGCTGTTCGTACCCTTCACGGCGGGCCACTTCGGCGAAGTACGTGTACTTGTTGCGGGCCTGGCTTTCGCCGGCGAACGCAGCCTTGAGGTTGGCTTCGGTCTTCGTGCCGGCGAGGGACTTCTTCCCGGCCGTGCAGGCGGCTTCAGCCTTCGGCGCGACGGGTTCGAAGTATTCCGGACCCTTGTGGCAGAGCGGGCAGACGTAGTCGGCGGGGAGTTCGTCCCCTTCGTAGATGTAACCGCAAACCTTGCAGCGATAGCTCATCGTCTTTTCTCCAAATTCCCGACGGCGGTCGGTGTACGTAGTGTGAAGCATGCGGTGCGCGAGCTCGGAGAGCGGGCGCCCGTAGAATTCCTTGTAGAGGGCCTCGATTTCGGGGTTCTCGTCGCTTCGGCGCAGCGTCATCGACGCGTCGCGCTCGTAGAGGCTCTCAATGCGCGCTTCGCGCGCGGCCTTCGCGGCGTCGTCGCCCAAGTTCTTCGGCTGGCCGCCCCCGCTGATGCACCCGCCCGGGCAGGTCATCACTTCGACGAAGTGGTAGTCGGCTTCGCCCTTCTTGATGCGTTCGATCAGCTTCCCGGCCGTGGCGGTGCCGTAGCAGACCGCCACCTTGACTTCGGTCCCCTTGATGTTGAGCGCGGCCTCCTTCACGTCGCCGATCTCTTCGGTCAGCCCGCGCACGGGCTGGAGGTCGTAGAGCGCGGCGGGAGGCTCTTCGCCGGTGACGTAGAAGTACGCGGTGCGAAGCGCCGCTTCCATCACGCCCCCGGTGTTCCCGAAGATCACACCCGCGCCGGAAGCCTCACCCATGAGGGGGTCGTACTTCCCGTCGGGGAGCGCCCCGAAGTCGATCCCTTCGGCCTTCGCCCATTCGGCGAGTTCGGTCGTCGTGATCACGTAGTCCGTGTCGCGCATGCCGGGTTCGTTCAGGTACTTGCCGGCCGCGCACATTTCTTCGCGGCGGATTTCGGCCTTCTTCGCCGTGCAGGGCGTCACCGCCACGTGCACGATGGACTTCGGATCGAGACCCATCTTCTTCGCAAAGTAGGTCTTCACCGTCGGGCCCTGCATGCCGATCGGGCTCTTCGCGGACGAGATGTTGGGGAGCATCTCCGGATGGTAGAGCTCGCACCAGCGCACCCAGGAGGGGCAGCAGCTCGTGAACTGCGGCAGCGGCCCCGTGCCCTTCGTCAGGCGTTCGATGAATTCCGACGCTTCCTCGATGATCGTGAGGTCGGCGGCGAAGTTCGTGTCGAGCACGTAGTCGGCGCCGAGCCTGCGCAGGAGCGAAATCATCCGCCCTTCGACGAACGCGCCCTTCGGCTCGCCCATCGCTTCGCCGATACCGACGCGGACGGACGGCGACGTCGAAAAGACGACGACCTTCCCTTCCGCCGCGACTTCACGAGCGACGGCCTTCCATTCGTTCTTGGGGACGAGGCTGCCGACGGGGCAGACCTGGATGCACTGCCCGCAGTGCGTGCAGATGCCGCGCCCGCCCGTCTTTTCGAGGTCGTACGTACCGAGCACGCCCACGTACTTCTCGCAGGTCTGCGAGCAGAGCGTGCACTTGACGCAGAGGTCCTCGATGCGCTCGATGGCGGGGTTGTCCGCGTCGATCGGGACACGGATCGACGGGTTGAGGTGTTGGGTCATGGGGTCTCTCAGTATGGGGAAAGTGAGCCCGGAGGTCTTGGGGAAAGCCTTTCCGGACAGTTGTTCCATTATGGCAGGACAAAGCCGCAAAGGCCAATACTATTTTCCCGAGATCGCCCATTTATGGAACCTCTTCACGGAAGAGGTTCGACAACAAATTTGATTCGTTCGCCGAATCCGAACAACCCTTAAGTAGGG
>ENA-UPWN01000806-UPWN01000806.1-human-gut-metagenome-genome-assembly--contig:-NODE-806-length-14486-cov-5.406204_pt1 | contig 14486 bp, 9 predicted proteins | sample MGYA00250050_ERZ773377 | MGnify/ENA primary metagenome ERZ773377 (study PRJEB29103, sample SAMN06112008) | human gut metagenome | biome: human gut; feature: ankylosing spondylitis patient; material...
TAATAGGCTTGCAGAAAGGTGTTTCTTGCATATTTAGGTATAATAAAAAATGGGAATCTCTTCGTAAGAGAACCCCATTTCTGTGCAAATATAGCCCATATTTGCTTTAAACGCAATTTTTTGTTCCAGAAAAATAAGAAAAAGTTGCAAACAGGCGCATCTCGTTTATAAAAACAGCATACGACAAAACCAGTAAATATTCAATTATCAGAGATCTAACTTGACTTTGGGGTTCTCTTACGAAGAGAACCCCAAAATATAGAGGATATCTGATAGCAAATCTGTTCCTCTTTTTCAAATAAAGGTATGATAAAATGTAATGTTTTGATGGGAACAACGAATGACAATCAAGACATAACGAGCGAAGCGCCTAAGTTACTGCTCTGCAGTTCAATCGCTTCTGCTTCAGACCCGGGGTCAAATGCAGTAACCAAGCCACAGGCTGGAATAGGGAAAGAACACCCTGAACTCTCATGGTACTATATGTATCTTCCCTATAAGGAACTGAAGCGTTATATTGCAGTCTTCAGTGGCAGAAAAGCAGTAAAGCTCCGTACTTCGGAAGGGATAACCGAGGAATGTTACTTCTGTTTCAAAGTATTTTCTTATACCGAGGCAGGTCATCGGAAACGTTTCGAACAGTGTGATTATACCAAACAAGAGTATGCTGCTCGCCGTGAATCCGCCAGAATCGTGAAGGAAGCCTTTTCCACCGGTTCTGCCTCACAACTCAATGCCCTGACAGATGAAAAGGAAGTACAAGGTAGCGGTTGGTTATTTGTGTGCGCTCCTTTGGAGCAACTTCAGCGCATCTTGTCTGCCATGCTCCCCCGCCAATATCTGGTAACGGACTACGTTACCCATCGTGCTGCGGTCATTCCCCAGTGTCAGATGGAGGAATTCATCTATCTATATGAATCCATGCCCTACAACATTGAACTGTTGAACCGTCCTTTGGAGGCTTATCTTCAGAAGAAGCAACGTATTCGCATTACCGGTGGTATTTTTCATGGTAAGGAGGGGTGCATTATGCGGCTGCATCGCAATACAAGGTTAGTGTTCGCTTTTGGAAATATGACGGTGGCTATCAGCTATCTTCATGCTTTTCCGTTCGAGAAAGTGGACTAGTTTTTATAAATCTATCTCTTATTTCAATAATAGAATATATACCAATTAGTATGAGTAAGAAAGAAGAACTGAAGCGACAAATACTTCAGTTGACACGTGAATATTATAACGAAGTTCATAAAACTTCAAAAGTGTTTGAGCCGGGCAAAAGCTTTGTTAATTATGGCGGCCGTTACTTCAATGATGAAGAAATGGTAAACCTCGTTGACTCGTCACTCGATTTCTGGCTCACTGCCGGTCCTTGGGCCCATAAGTTCGAAACCCGTCTGGCAAAATGGCTGGGGGTAAAACATTGTGCGCTTACCAACTCCGGTTCCAGTGCCAACCTATTGGCATTCTATACACTGACTTCCCCCAAATTAGGAGACAAGAGAATAAAGAAAGGTGATGAAGTAATCACAGTCGCTTGCGGCTTTCCTACCACGGTAACTCCTATTATACAATATGGTGCGGTTCCTGTTTTTGTGGACATCACGATTCCAGAGTACGATATTGACGTCACCCGGCTGGAAGAAGCCTTTTCAGACAAGACAAAGGCCGTAATGATCGCCCATTCATTGGGAAATCCGTTCAATCTTGAAGCAGTCAAAGCATTCTGTGACAAACACGGACTATGGCTGGTAGAAGACAATTGTGACGCCTTAGGATCTGAATATACCATTGACGGAGTGACGAAAAAGACAGGTACATGGGGACATATCGGAACCAGTTCGTTCTATCCTCCCCACCACATGACCATGGGCGAGGGCGGTGCAGTCTATACAGATGACGCCGAACTAGACAAGATAGTCCGTTCTTTCCGTGACTGGGGGCGCGACTGCTGGTGCATAGGCGGTGTGGATAATACATGCAAATGCCGTTTCACAGGCAAGTTTGGTGAACTGCCTGCAGGTTACGACCACAAATATGTATATAGCCATTTTGGCTTTAATCTGAAAGTGACGGATATGCAGGCGGCTATCGGTTGCGCCCAGCTTGAGAAACTGGATTATATCGTAGAAGCCCGTCGTCGCAATTTCAAGATACTGCGTGAAGGACTGGAGGGAACCGAAGGCCTGATACTTCCCGAACCGATAAAAAACTCCGATCCCAGTTGGTTTGGCTTCCTCATATCAGTAAAATCCGATGCCGGTTTTACCCGTAACCAGCTTAGTGAATATCTGGAAAGCAAGAAAATCCAGACCCGTAATCTCTTTGCCGGCAATCTGGTGAAACATCCTGCATTCGATGAGATGCGCTCTACCGGCAAAGGTTTCCGCATTGTCGGTGAATTGAAAAATACAGACTTTGTGATGACCAATACCTTCTGGATCGGTGTCTATCCGGGCATGACGGAAGAAATGCTGCAATACATGATCTCCACCATCAAGGAGTTTGTAGCTTCTCATAAGTAAAATTCAAAATAAACAAGACATGAAAGCGGTACTATTTGCCGGTGGTTTCGGTACACGTCTGAGCGAAGCCACCAATCTGATACCCAAACCGATGGTTGAAATCGGAGGAAAGCCCATCCTGTGGCATATCATGAAAATTTACAGCCACTACGGTATCAATGAATTCGTCATCTGCTGCGGCTACAAACAATATGTCATCAAAGAATATTTTGCCAACTATTTCCGTCATAATTGCGATATGACGGTAGATTTATCCAACAATACGGTGAATATACACGACAACCATTCGGAGAACTGGAAAGTCACCATGGTAGATACCGGGCTACATACCCAGACCGGAGGCCGCCTGAAACGCATACAGAAATATATCGGCAACGAGCGTTTTCTGCTGACCTACGGAGACGGCGTTTCCGATATCAATATAGCGGAAAGCATCAAAGCACATGAAGCCTCCGGTTGTGCCGTTTCACTGACAGCCTACAAGCCGGGTGGCAAGTTCGGAGCCCTGCAGATCGATCTGGAAAGTGACAAGGTCTTGTCCTTTCAGGAGAAACCGGACGGTGACCGCAACTGGATCAATGCCGGCTATTTCGTGTGCGAGCCGGAAGTGTTCGACTATATACCGGAAAATGATGACACGGTGATATTTGAGCGCAAGCCTCTGGAACAATTGGCAAAAGACGGTAAGATGCACGCCTACCGCCATACAGGATTCTGGAAGCCGATGGATACCCTGCGAGACAATACGGAACTGAATGAGATGTGGGACAAAGGAACTGCTCCTTGGAAAGTTTGGTGACAAAGTCGTGGATTGTTTGTATAATCAAAAATAAATAGCGTTATTTGCAGAAACAAAAGATACAGAATGGACAAGGAAAAGAACATAGCGGAAGAAATCAAGACCAAGGACGATATAAAAAAGTTCTTTCGGAGAATGATTGAAGACAAGCAGGCGGTTGCTGATTGTATCCGTGCGGGTCGTCCTTTGTCCGATTTGAAAGACCGGGGTATTAAAATAGCAAAGTTGACCGATGTCCTCAGCTAACTGCTGCCCGGCTGATGCTATATTCTTTAGTCCATATCAATGAGACATCTCCTTATGAAGTTTTTGCATACAAAGAAGACACCGTCTATTTCATAACAGATGACGGCAGTGAATATCTTGTCGGTTTCATTGAAGAAACAAATATAGGAATTCAGCGTGCCTATCAGTTGTTTATTATAAAAAAAAGAAACGGAATACATATCGGTGCGGATGTGAAGATCGGGCGGACAGTTTCATCCATCGTTCATTCATTTTTTCGTAACCCTTCCAATATATTAGTTTATATTTGTGATACCAGTGACAAGCATCAGGCGGCTCGTGACCGGAAGTTTAAAATCTGGTTTAAACGGTATGCTTCCTTGGATGATCTGGTATTTGTCTCGGAAGTGATAGATGTGGAGGATGATTCTTATTTCGCTTCTATGATTCTTTCCAGACGAACAACTGATTTTTATCAGATACAGACAACTTTCCATGATTATTTCCAAGATTTACGTTCTAAATTAGAATAATCATTTAACTATTTCTATTTATAAAAATCAACATGATAGACATTTTCCATGATTTCTATCGCGGGAAGCGTGTGCTTGTCACCGGTCATACCGGTTTCAAAGGTAGCTGGCTTTCCATCTGGCTGCACGAGCTGGGCGCCGAAGTTATCGGTGTGGCTCAAGACCCTTTTACGGAGCGTGACAACTTTGTGCTTTCCGGTATCGGGCAGAGAATAAAGGCAGATATCCGTGCCGACATCCGTGACGGTGAACGTATCAAAGAAATCTTCCGGCAGTATCAGCCCGAGATTGTGTTCCATCTGGCAGCCCAGCCTTTGGTACGTCTGAGTTATGACATTCCAGTAGAGACCTATCAGACCAACGTGATGGGGACTATCCATATTCTTGAAGCTATCCGTTTTACAGACAGTGTAAAAGTGGGCGTGATGATAACCACCGATAAATGCTACGAGAACAGGGAACAGATCTGGGGATATCGGGAGAACGAACCGATGGGCGGATACGATCCTTATTCCAGTAGTAAAGGTGCGGCTGAAATAGCCATAGCCTCCTGGCGTCGGAGCTTCTTTCAACCCGGAGCGTATGAAAAACACGGCAAGAGCATTGCCAGTGTAAGAGCCGGAAATGTGATAGGCGGTGGCGACTGGGCTTTGGATAGAATCATTCCCGATTGCATCAAGGCGTTGGAGGCAGGCAAACCAATAGAAATCCGTAGTCCTAAAGCAATCCGCCCCTGGCAACATGTGCTTGAACCGCTTAGCGGCTATATGCTTCTTGCGCAAAAGATGTGGAATGAACCTGTGAAATATTGCGAAGGATGGAATTTCGGTCCGAAGGCTGAAAGCATCACCAATGTGTGGGATGTAGCCTCTATGGTGATAGAGAATTACGGAAGCGGTGAATTGAAAGACCTTTCTGCTCCGGATGCTTTGCATGAGGCAAAGTTGCTGATGCTGGATATCAGTAAGGCAAAATTTCAATTGGGTTGGGAACCAAGGATGAATATTCTGCAATGTATTGCATTGACCGTAGATTGGTACAAGAAATATAAAGTAGAGAACGTATATCAGCTCTGTGTAGAACATCTAGAAAGATACTTGAAACAATGAAAATCTTTGTTACCGGCGCAACTGGCTTTTTAGGCTTTCATTTTGTGAATGTTGCAGTCAATGAAGGACACGAAGTCCTTTGTTTGCGGAGAACTATATCTAAATCTCTGTTTGAACCACTTGTAGAAGAAAAAATAAGATGGGTAAACCTTGAGGATTCAAATTTGAAAGAGATGGTAGATTCTTTTCAACCAGATGTTTTACTTCATGCTGCATGGGGTGGAGTAAGAGGGGCTGCACGAAATAGTAGAGAAATTCAGAATGAAAGCTTGGCCATGTCTGTGCAGATGTTCGAACTTTATCCTTATAAACAGATTATTGCTATTGGTAGCCAAGCGGAATATGGTTTTTATCATGGTCCAGTGGATGAAAATCATGTGTTGCGCCCATCAATAGAATATGCTTATGCAAAGAAGTTGTGTAGTGAATATTTAAAGAAATATTGTAAATCTAAGGGTATTGAATGGCAATGGATTAGGATTTTCACAGTGTTTGGTGAGAAACAAACAGGAGGATTAATAAAATTGGTCATTGATAAATGTAAAAGTGGAGATAGAGTATTTGATACTACTAAAGGCGATCAACAATATTCATATCTCTATGCATTCGATTTTGCCAAAGCTTTATGTCTTGTACTTGGAGCGAGAGGAAAATCCGGAATATACAATTTAAGTCAACCTCAAGAAGTGCATAGCAACCGATATATATTGAGATGTATAAAAGAAAAAATGCATGCTGATATTCAATTTAATTTCGGTGCAATTCCCTATGCAGGTGGTCAGATTATGTTGATGGACGGACGGGTGGAGAAATTTGAAAACTCTTTTGGCCCTATTCCTCATACCGATTTTGATTTTGCATTAAATAATACGATAGAATCATTAAAATAAGATGAGTGTGAAAAGTTTAGAAATGGCAAAGAATATTCGAAAAATTTCTGTTGCCATGGTGTATAAAGCCCATGCTTCTCATATAGGAGGAGCATTGTCAATGGCCGATATTTTGGCTGTACTTTATAGTGATGTTCTTAATTATGATGTAAACAATCCTGATTGGGAAAAACGTGATCGCTGTTTACTTTCAAAAGGGCATGCTTGTGTATCGTTCTATGCAGCCCTAGCACTTGCGGGATTTTATCCCATAAGTGAACTTAATTCTTATGCACAGGACGGTTCTTCTTTTTTATGTCATACAACACATCATGTATCAGGTATTGAAATTTCAGCAGGTAGCTTGGGGCATGGATTCTCTATTGCTTGTGGCATTGCGTTAGGTGCAAAAATAAAGAAAGAGAATTTCAATACTTATGTTATTTTAGGTGATGGGGAAATGGATGAAGGATCAAATTGGGAAGCCTTTCTTTTTGGAGCGCATCATAAATTATCCAATCTGTGTGCCATTATTGACTATAATAAGATTCAAAGTTTTGGTAATACTAATGATGTTCTACGTCTTGAACCGTTAATTGATAAATTGAAGGCTTTTAATTGGAACGTGATCAGTATTGACGGACATGATCATGATGAATTGTTGCATGCTTTTGATGTTTTCAAACATCAAAAAGATATACCTACAGTTATAATAGCAAATACTATAAAGGGAAAAGGTGTATCTTTTATGGAGAATAATTTGGTATGGCATTACAAGTCACCAGATGAAGAACAGTATAAACAAGCGATAAAAGAGATTGAAGGATGAGGACAGCGTTTATTAAGCAGCTTGTTGAAGAAGCTGCAATAAATGATAAGATATTTTTAATCGTAGGTGATTTGGGGTATAGTGTGGTAGAGATGTTTGCGGAAAAATATCCAGAACGTTTTTTGAATGCAGGCATTGCAGAACAGAATATGATTGGAGTGGCTGCAGGATTGGCAAAAGAAGGATATAATGTTTACGTCTATTCTATTGGAAACTTTCCAACATTACGGTGCATGGAACAAATCCGTTATGACGTCGCGTACCATAATTTGAATGTGAAGATTGTTTCAGTGGGTGCTGGATATGCTTATGGTTCTTTAGGAGCATCACATCATGCGACAGAAGAATTGGGGATGATGCGCACAATTCCTAATATGGTGATTTGTTCGCCTGGAGACCCCGTTGAAGCACAGGTCATCTCTACTGTTTCTGCCAATTATGAGGGTCCCATGTATTTACGATTGGGAAAGGCGGGTGAAGTAATCGTCCATCAATCATTGATTGAAAATTTAAAAATCGGTGACCTTATCCCTGTTATTAGAAAGCCAAATGCAAATAAAGCTCTATTGGTTAGTGGCTCAATATTAGATTATGCAGTCAATCGTATAAGAGAATTTAATGATTTGTCAGATGTTTATAGCATTCCATTTGTTAAACCATTAAATATTGAACAGCTGCATGAATTGGCAATACAATATCCGGATATTTGCGTCTTGGAAGAACATCAAAAAAGCTGTGGAGTAGGTTCTGCAATAATAGAAGTTATAAATGATATGTATTCACGGAGTGAAATACCATATTATCCTCGAATTAAACGTATAGCTATTGATGATAAATTTTATTCCGTTTCTGGTTCACAGGCATATTTAAGAAAATTAGCCAACTTAGTATTATAATCTTATAGTTTTTAGTATTCAAAATGATGAATTTGTAGTAATGTACGCTTTCATATTGAATATAGCTTAAAAATTAAGGGTGGATAAATCCATAGACTATTCTTTCGGAGCACGCATCATCCAGGCATTTTCAAGAGTTGCTTCCATCTTTTTCATATCAAGATACCTGCAGGCATTGATGTATTTGAAAGTACTATTTGTTTGCGAATAAAAACATTATATGAATCAAGAAATTTGTGTTTATATATTAACACATAATAGACCAGATGTAATCCTAAGATCTTTAAATTCAGTTAGAGAACAGGATTATTGTAACTTAAAGATAATTGTATCCGATAATTCTGATAATGATGAAACTACTGAATTATTAAAAGATATTACAAGGAAAGATCGAAGAGTCTGTTATGAAAAAAGGGGCATACTGGAGCCGGTCTGCGTGACGATGCCGCACTGCGTGGCGGATTCGGCCTGTACCTCACCCTTCGCGGCGAGAATGAAACCATCCGTCGCGTCGTCGACGCGCTGGATCTGAATGTCGCCCTCGGCCTTCACGTCGGCGAGGGTCTGCAAGGCCTCCGCGGCGGACCCGGCGGCGTTCTGTTCGGACTGCTTCGCACTGTTCTCGGACGACTTGGCGTTTTGCTCGGAGACCGCGGCCTCCTTCTGCGATCGATCTGCATTGTTCTCTGCGGCCTGCGCGGCCGTCATCGAGGCCTGCGCGATCTCGGCGTAACCCTTTGCGAGCGCGGCCTGCGCGGTGGATTCCTCCACCTGCGCACCGCCCTCGGCGTTGATCTCCGCGAGCCTCTGCGCACCGGCGGCGTTCACCTCGTCGACCTGACCCACGCCCTCGGCGGCAACCTTGGCGATCTCTGCCGTCGTCGCGGCCTGAAGCTCCTGGATCTCCGTCGCACCCTGCGCCACCACCAAATCGACCTGCGAGGTCCCGGCGGTGGTCACGGCCTGCACCTGCGTCGCACCGGCGGCGGCGATGGCGGACAACTGATCCTCTACACCTTCCTCAACGGACGCAAGCGCATCCTCTGCGGCCGACTGCGCGGCCTGAGCCGCGGCGGCGTGCCCTGCGGCTTTCGATTCCGAGGCCGCGGCCTGAGAAGCGGAGGCCTGCGCGGCGTCTCGCGCGGCGAAGAGTTCCGACCCCAACTCCTCCGGGGTCTTCTCGGAGGACGCCAGGACGCGGACCGTGCGGCCCAAGAGTTCAAGATTCTGCTGCGCGAGAATCACCGCGCGGTCGACCGCATCGTTGATGAGGTCCGGATAGAACCCGCCGCGGTTCGTGAGAACCATGGTCTGCACGTACGGGACCGCGGACAGAATCGAGAGCCGGACGCCGACCGCCGGGGCCGTCGTCATCGTGACCGTGCCGCCGGGCGTTACGTCCTGCTCATCGTTCAACGCGACCGAATAGAGCGCGTCATCGACCTCAGTCTCAGTGTCGCCGCCGTCGGTCGACGTGAGAACCTTGACCTGCGAGGCGTCGAAGATTTTGAATGAGAAGGTAAAGGTCCGAGTAGTCCCGTCCCCGAGGAACGGGCCTGCGCTTCGGACTTCATAGGAAACCGCCATTGGAAACTCCCAGTGCTATGACTAGGAGTTTCCTGCGGACGGGTGCGAGCGTATGGACGGCCCTTTACTCTTCCTTCCCCTTGCCGGACATGAGGCCGCGGGCCACGTCAAGCGGGCCGGTCGGTTCTTCGTATTGGCCGTCCTCGACGCCCGCGATGTAGCCGAGCGGACGCTTCAGCGCGCCGAAGGGGAGGCCCGTCACCACGGACGTTAGATCGAGCATTTCGCGGGTGATCTTGCGCGCGTTGACTTCCTTGCCCTGCGTGAGGCGGTAGAGATCGAGGAGGCCTCCGCCGGACGTTTCGATGAGATCGAACGCCGGGGAGGAGTAGATCCTCCCGACGTAGGGGTCCGTCCCGAAAATCGCTTGCGCGGTCGTGCTGCCCGCCTTGGCGAGCGCCGCGCCGCCCGCGTTGATGGCGCCGCCGACAAAGGGAGCCATAGCAATGACGCCCTTCAAAGGCTCGCCGACAAAGAGCTGGAAGGCGTCCATGCCGTCGAAGCCGTCATCATCTTGGTCGAATCCCTGCCCGATGAGTCGACCGATGGCGGCCGAAACGACGGACGGGATCCACACGATGAAGAACGCATCTGCCACGAACCGGCCGTAGTCGCCGGTCAGCTTCGCGCGGTCCCACGAGTCGGACAAAAGATTAAGCATCGTGCCGAAATAGCGGTAGAACACGAGGAAGAGGCGCGTGGCGGAGTTACCGGCTTCGACGTTGGCGATGTTCTCGGGTGAGAAGTCAGACTGCGTCCTACGGACGATGGAGTCGGCGTAGTCGCGCGCGGGTTCGTACTCGAACCAACCGTCTCCCGTCCGCCCGTGGTCGCTCAGATACTTGTTGTACGCCGCGAGCCAAACAATCCCGTCAATCGGCACCTGAACGACCGACTGGAGGATGTACGCGTTCCGCATGAAGAAGTCGCGCACGGGCTCAAGCTTCGCGTCAACCGTCGCCATCTTGTCGAACATCGTCTTGGCTTGGTCCATGTGGATCGTGCCCGCAGAGGCGCGACGGAGACGGCTCTGATACTCCATCGCGCGGTCGTGGAAGCGGTTTTTCATGAAGTTCGACGCTTCGCTGATTCGGCGAACAGTGTCCTTCGGGTTGAGGAAGAACGTCTTGTGCGCCTGCCACAAGGCCTTCGCGCCGACGTAGGGTACGGCGACCGAAAGGCCGGTCACCTGCTGCATGGCGTTCACGATGTTCCCAGCCATGATGTTCGCACCGGCGAGAGAACGGAGCTTGTTGACCTTCTGACCGACCCAGGAGGATCGGTCCGTCGTGAGGGACTGTTCCGTCGAACGCTTCAACCACACCTGAAGCAGATCGGTTCGCGCCGTCGGGTCGAACGCCGCCAGGTGGTCCTGCACGTCGAAATCGTTGAGGAGCTTCGCCACCTCGGTCGCTTGGGGCGCGATGTAGGCGAAGCGAAGAACCTTGTCGATGTGCGCGCCCAGCCGCCCGAAATCGAGGTTGAGCGGCTTGCGGTACTGCTCCACGCGGCTGACCGAGAAGCCCGGCGTCTTGACGGGCATGGCGGAGAGGAAATCCTGTTCGCCCTGGATCTCGCGCTCTTCCTTCAGCTTCTGATCGTGGACGAGATCATGATCCGTGATGGCCGGGACGTAGCCGCCTCGGTACGTCCCCCACGGGGTTTCGATGGGCGAGGCCTCAACCTCTTCAAAGTAGAACCCGAAGATTTGCCGGAACGCCTTCTGCGCGGGCGCCTTGGTCTCTTCGAGAAGGTCCCAAACCGCCTGAACAAAGTCCATGTCCTCCTTGGTGAGGGTTCCGTTCTCGAAGCACTCCTCAACGAAGGAATCCCATCCGCTCATGTCGACGAACTCCTGCCCGTTGACGTAGTGGACGCGCGCCCACGTGCGCCCCTCGCTGCGGCCGCCGACAAGGAGCTTCGTTTTGTTGGACATGTTGCCGGTATGGAGAAGCGCGCCGATCAGTTCCGCCTTGGTGAGGAACGTGTAGTTCCCGTAGGCAAAGTGAATGTCACGGACCTTCGCCCAGTTCTCCGCGCGGGCCTCGGCCAGTTCGGCCAGACGCTTCTGGAACTTCCTGGATTCGACGCGGTACTTTGCAGCCCCGTTCGCGATGGGGCGGTAGATGTACTTCTGCCACGGGCCGTCGGGGTCATGACCGTCCATGCGGACGCACCACGATTCGACGGCCTTCAGCATGTTGGAGACGGTGAGAAGCTTGTGGGTCACGGCCTCGGCAGGGGTGGTCTTGCGGTTGAACCCCGCCTTGTAGTCGCCCGCCTGGAGGCGCGTGGAACAGAGCTCCTCGGCGATGGCCTTGCGGTCCTCCCGGCGGCCGTCAAGGTAGACCGTGCGCTCCATGGCGGCCATGCGCCAAAGCCCCGTCACTTCCTCAACCACACGAATCGCGTCGGCCACCGAGCGGTTTTTCCACTCAAGCCCGGGCCGGTAGGGGTGACGCTCAAGAATCGCGGCGAAGACGGCGGCGCGCTCGTCGTTGTACTTCTGAAGCTTCTCGACGAACTTCGGGGCGGCGGTCGCGTCGTTCGAGGCCTTGCCGTAGCCCTCATTCGTGAGCACGTAGCGGACGACGGAAACAATATCCATGTCGCGCGTCTTCGCGATCTTCTTGGAGCTCCCGAAGGCGTCCTTGCGGAGCTTTTGGAACTTCCGGAAATCGTCTTCGAACTTGATGGCCGTACGGATCATCTCGTGGAGGACCAGCTGTCGGCGCTTCGCCGAAACGGCCTTTGCGCGGTTGCCCGCCTTGATGGCGCGGTAGGCCTCAGTGCTGGCGCGGCGCTCGGCCGCAACCAAGGACGACACGCGGAGTTTTCCGACCGCGATGCGGCCCAACTGCTCACGCGCGGCCATGCGGGCGGCTTCGAGGTAGACGCGAGAGCGCGCACGGCGGTCCCCGGCGATGTACTTGAGTTCGGTCGCCACCATGCGGGCGCGCGCCTCCTGGTGTACGGCCTTGTGCACGGCCGCCTGCACCTTTTTCGGGTCAAACAGTTCGGAGTGCTTTTCGATGCAACGCTCGGTCGTGCGCTTCTCGATGATCTCATCGGGGTCGCCGACGCGGGCGAGCGCTTCGAGCATCTTGCGGGCGTTCGGAAACTTCACGCTGATGAGGCGGAGTTCATTAAAGGTCGCCTGCGGATCTAGGCCGCCCTTCTTAAGAAAGCCCTTCGCGCGTAGTTGCGCCATCTGATTCGCGTTCAGGCCGAACGACGCGACGGCCTCGGGATCCATCTTGAGGTTGAACGTCACCGCCGCCTTGTTGCCTCGGCGAATGATGTCGGCCGCGGCAAAGGCCGGTTCGGAGTTGACCTCTGCGGAGACCTTCGCGCGGATCTTGTCGCGCTCTTCCTTCGCCTGCGCCTGGATCTTTTTGAGTTCCGCGGACTGCGCCTTGGCCGCCCACGCCTCATCCTTCGCGCGGAGCTTGTGGAGGATCTCTATCCCCTCCTGTTCCGCGTCGTCGCGCGCAAGCTGAAGTTCCGCCCAGTCGGCTTCGGACATGTCGTCGGGCTTGCGGTCGAAAAGGGGCTTCAGCCCCTCTGCGGCCAAAGCGTCATCCAGCATGTCCTCGGAGACGATCATCCGATCGAGCACGCGGCGCACCTCGTCGGAGAGTTCCGGCAGCGCTTCGCCGAACTCCCGACGGTAGTTTTCGCCGATGGCGTCGACGGCGTTCCCACGAAGGAGCCTGTACACGTCGCGGATCCACGCACCGAGGCGGCTGAAGAAGCGCTGAGTGGCGCTGTTCGGGGCCTTGCCGGTTGCGAAATAGACCTCCGTCCAGTGCGCAAAGGCTTCATGGTGCCTGCGCTGACCCTCGATGCCGAGCGCGTCCCAAGCCTCGACCGATTCCACGCCGAACTGCTTCAGCATGGTCTGCACGTCTTCGAGGACGGTGGCCGAAGCGCCTTCAACCTTACTCATCTCGAAGAGGGTCGACAGGTACCAATGGCCCATTTCATGCGAGAAGGTCGACAGGTCCGCATTCGGCGTGAGCGTGATCGTCCTCTTCGAAGGCGAGAAGGAGCCCCGGACGCCGCCGCGATCCTGATAAAAACCCGGAAACTCGGATTTGAGCTTGACCAGATCCTCCTCGGTTAGTATCCTCGAACCGTCGGCGTTGGAATCGAAAAGGGAATCTGCCCCGGATGTCGGAAACCAACGCCGACTTTTCTGTCTGTTCACATACCTCAGTGCGCTGTTTTGCCCTTGACGGAGGTAGTGCGCATCTCCACGGCCGAATCCGGTCTTCACCAGATTGACGACGCCTTTGTTCCCGTTTGCCTCAAACTTCACGGCAACCATGACCTTTTCATGATTCCTATCCATGACGTCAAGCACGAAGACAAAGGAACCCTGCCGCTCATCGAAATAAATAAGGATCGGATCTGCAAGAGCGTTCGGAATTTGTTTGAGCACTTGCGCGTCAACCGTCAAATGCCGATGATGCCCCTTGGACAGTTTTGAGTTGGGAAACATGTCATCAAAGACATGCGGGGCGGCCTCAACCGTTCGGAAATCTGCGCCAACAAGGTGCATAGCCAACGGCGTCTGCTTCAGCATGACGACGGGCTGTTTCGGCTTCTCCTTCATCGCGTCGATGCGATCCGCCCAATCCTTGGCTTCGCGCGCGAGCTTCGCTTCCGCTGATTCGACTTCGGCCGACTGAACCACATCGGTGCGGCCTTCCTGCGAAAGGCTTGCGACAGACCTTTCTTCGGTCGCCCGTCCGGCAACCACGCGCGGCGCGAAGCGGTCGATGAATTCCTGCACGGGCATCTTCACGCGCTTCGCCTGCACGAGCGCTGCCATCGAAGCGAGCTTCGCCTGCCCGCGGATCGTGTTCGCCGGAATCGAGGTGTTGCCTTCGACGGCCGCAGTCATGTCTTCGACCAACTTGTCCTCGAAGGTCTTCAGGTGCGCACGTTCCTCGTCGGTCGTGATCTTTGCGGCCCGCTCCTCTGCGGTCTCGACAATGCGGTCTACGTCGCCGCCCTGGGCGATCTCGCGCGTGAGAGACCTTCGCGCGGATCTTGTCGCGCTCTTCCTTCGCCTGCGCCTGGATCTTTTTGAGTTCCGCGGACTGCGCCTT
>ENA-UPWN01000820-UPWN01000820.1-human-gut-metagenome-genome-assembly--contig:-NODE-820-length-14290-cov-5.552663_pt1 | contig 14290 bp, 15 predicted proteins | sample MGYA00250050_ERZ773377 | MGnify/ENA primary metagenome ERZ773377 (study PRJEB29103, sample SAMN06112008) | human gut metagenome | biome: human gut; feature: ankylosing spondylitis patient; material...
TTTTCAAGCAGAAGACGGCATACGAGATTCTGACATGTGACTGGAGTTCAGACGTGTGCTCTTCCGATCTAGGTAAGAAGGCTCTGTTGCCGTCATTAGTACAACATATATTTGCAATACAATAAGCTATTCTTTCTTTATCTCCATTCAGATTGAATGGAGGTAATGTAAGACAGGCCTTTACCCGATAAAGAGAAATAGAAGTAAAAAAGTCTTTTAAATCTAAATGAAAAACATAAGGCATTCTTACATGTGGTTTTGCTGCGTCACCTATGTTTTGTCCCAAAATAAAACCCTTAGCGGAAGGATGAGGGTGATAGAGACTGGACAGGATAAAGTTCAGACATATTTGCAGACGTTTTAAATCTTTTATGGGTGCTTGTATTTCACGTGTTTTTCCGTTTTTTTTAGGAATTAAAAACTTGTAATATGCATCTTTAGCCAATTTATAATTACTAAAATAGGTCACGTCTTTTAGTGGAATTCTTTTATGCACACCTTTGCATAAGTATGACCAAACCTCATTCATCAGTTTAGTCAAATCTGCAACAGTCTTTATATCTTGAAAAGACTGAGCTACTTGCTGACGTATCTTAATTTCTTGCTCTGTCATTAATAGAGGAAAGTATACTAAAAAATTCTTTATGTATAAACGAGCACGCAGAGCAGTCTGCGACTACGGCAAATGATAAAACCTATAGTCTTCCGAAGAAGACATCAAGCCGATCTGTTAATTTCTTAACCAGCTTGCTAAATTCAATTTATGTAATAGCATACTTTCCTTGCTGCAAAGATAAGATTTTCGTTTGAAATAGGAAAGAATTAGAAAGTTTTTCGTTCTTTTGCCACTTGCCAAATGGCATAATATACCAAATAATTAGTGATGCAAATGATGAACAAGAATGGATTTAGCCGGTGTGCGGAATTCTACATCGGTCGTTTGCGAAAGGAGGGACGGCATTCTACGGCGCATGTCTACAAGAATGCCCTCTTCTCTTTCAGCAAATTTTGCGGCACGTCTAACGTGTCGTTCAGACAGATCACCCGTGAGCGTTTACGGCGTTACGGTCAGTATCTTTATGAGTGTGGCTTGAAGCCCAATACGATTTCTACGTATATGCGTATGCTTCGTAGTATCTATAACCGTGGAGTGGAAGCGGGCAGTGCGCCATACGTGCCGCGACTGTTTCATGATGTTTATACAGGTGTGGATGTCCGCCAGAAAAAGGCTCTGCCTGCTACGGAATTGCATAAGCTTCTGTATGAAGATCCCAAAACGGAGCGTTTACGCCGTACGCAAGCTATCGCTGCTCTGATGTTTCAGTTTTGTGGAATGTCATTTGCCGATTTAGCCCATTTGGAGAAGTCGGCTTTGAATCAGAATGTGTTGCGATACAATCGTATCAAAACCAAAACTCCGATGAGCGTGGAAGTGCTGAATACTGCAAAGGAAATGATTAACCAGCTCCGTAGTAAGGAAAGTTCTCACCCCGATTGTCCGGATTATCTGTTTGATATTCTTCGTGGGGATAAGAAACGGAAAGATGAAAGAGGTTATCGGGAATATCAGTCCGCTCTTCGTCGATTTAATAATAATCTGAAGGACTTGGCAAGAACCTTACATTTGCAATCTCCTGTCACTTCCTATACGCTTCGTCATTCCTGGGCAACGACTGCGAAGTATCGGGGAGTCTCCATTGAAATGATTAGTGAATCATTGGGCCATAAATCTATAAAAACCACACAAATCTATTTGAAAGGCTTTGAGCTTAAAGAACGTACGGAGGTAAATAAAGGGAATTTATCTTACGTAAGAAACTGCTGTGTAGGCAGAAATAAAAGCGTAAAGTTTTAATAATCAGAACTGATATATGTGTGTTACTTCTTAGGTAACGGAACTTAAATTTGACGCAAAGATAGACAAAAACATAAATAGTAAGCAAATATTCTTCCATTTTTTTTCGTTTTATCTAAAATATAGGAAAAAAACTATCCGAACATGAAATAAGATTATTTTCATGCCCTATACTTTTTATTGCCTAATCTCTGGATTCTTCCCGTTGAGTATTAGGCTGTTTCCTTCTTATGCCCTATTTCTATATGTGATTTCCATTTTTTGTTGAGATGTGTGCCTTGTGTATGTATTGTCCGTTACCTAAGAAGTAACGGAAGAACATGAGGTAAAAAAACATGATTTTAACAAAGCCGAAATCAATTAGTGCTGGGCCTAGCGATGGGACAGGGGAAGGCGTAGCACACTCTAAACGCTGGTATGTTGCTCTGGTTCGTATGCATCACGAGAAGAAAGTAGCCGAACGTTTAGATAAAATAGGGATTGAGAATTTTGTTCCTGTTCAGCAGGAAATTCATCAGTGGAGTGACCGGCGCAAGATGGTTGAGTCTGTCCTTCTTCCAATGATGGTGTTTGTACACGTTAATCCGAAAGAACGCAAAGAAGTTCTAAGTTTTTCTACAGTGAGCCGTTATATGGTGATGCGTGGTGAGAGCTCTCCAGCGGTGATTCCAGATGAGCAGATGGCTCGTTTTCGTTTCATGCTCGACTATTCAGAGGAAGCTATTTGCATGAACAGCTCTCCTTTGGCACGTGGTGAGAAGGTTCGTGTTGTGAAAGGACCTCTGACCGGGCTGGTTGGTGAACTGGTTAATGTAGATGGCAAAAGCAAGATTGCCGTCCGGCTGAATATGCTGGGATGCGCTTGCGTGAATATGCCTATTGGTTATGTCGAGGCTATCTGCGAGAAAAACTAGTACTCGTCATCATTTATCCACAAATTACATGAATATGAAGTTTTCTTGTGCTTTTGCACTGATATTCTCTTTCTTCTTCTTTTCAGCTTGTCAATCCTATAAGAAAGTACCTTATTTGCAGGATGCGGAGGTTTTGAAACAGGTGAATACGCAAGTTTCCCCTGTTCAGGACGCCAGGTTGATACCGGGGGATGAGGTTTCCATTCTTGTTTCTACTTCCGATCCGGTTGTCTCGCAGCCATTCAATGCACAAGGCAGTACCTTTTTGTTGGATGACCAGGGAAATATCAATTATCCGGTTTTAGGTAAACTCCCTTTAAACGGATTAACGAGCCGAGAAGCTGAAAACCTGATAACGGAGCGACTGAAATCTTACGTGAAAGAAAGACCTACGGTAGTAGTCCGTATGTCCGGTTTTAAAGTTTCGGTTTTGGGAGAAGTGGCCTCTCCGGGTGTTTATCCGGTGGTGAATGAGCAGATCAATGTACTCGAAGCCCTTGCCATGGCAGGAGATTTGACTATTTATGGTGTTCGTGATAATGTGAAACTAATCCGCGAAGACAGGAATGGGCATAAACAGTTTGTTACACTCAATCTGAACGACGCGGATTTGTTATTATCTCCTTACTATCAGTTGCAACAGAATGACATCCTGTATGTCACTCCCAATAAAACCAAAGCACAGAGCGCGGACATCGGAACAAGTACCACGATGTGGATTTCGGGATTTTCCATCTTAGTGTCTATTGCCAGTTTGCTGGTCAATATACTTAGATGATCCTTACAACTCTCCATATTCTTTGATACAGTTAAAACACGGACATTCCTTCATCGGATTTAAATCATGATGGCCTACAATCAATGCTTTGGGGAATCTTTTCCTCAATTCGCGGAGCAAAGCGAGCAAAGAACCTCGTTGCGCCAATGTACGTGTGTCTTGGGGACGTCCGGCAATATTCAGCCCTCCTTCGTAACAAATACCTATCGAATGGGTGTTATGGTCACGGCAGTGTGCCCCGACCTTTTCCAGAGGACGGCCCTGGCAAATTTCTCCATCGCGGGTGATGTAGAAATGGTAACCGATGTCACGGAACCCACGGTGTTGGATATGATTTTGTCGGCAAGCCTCCGCCGAAAGGGACTTTCCTTCCGGCGTGGCACTGCAATGAATGATAATCAGCGTGACGGTGCGCATGGGCTACATACAACTTTGTACTCCAATCAGGCCTCCGATAGCGGTGGCAACGGTGATAATCACTTTGATAATGAAGCTCCATACGGAGCGGGGAGAAGATGAATTACTCATAAATAAGAGGTTTTAAATAAATTAATAATAGTTTTCTTATTCACCACGGAGTACACAGAATTTTTTCACCATAGATTATTCCTTTTCTCTGTGTCCTCTGCGTCCTCTGTGGTGAATCTACTTTAGGCAGCCGGGTCAGGTGCTTCACCGCTTCCGCCCGGATTTGGATTCGGCGTATTGCCTGAATCGGAATCTCCACTAGGGGTAGTTGGTTTCTGATACTCCGCTTGCTGCTTCAGTTGACTGTCGAGTTTCAGGTTGGTAGTCGACAAATTACCGGTGGCACGAGCTTTAAGACGCATACCTGTGATGTTTTTCTCTAACGAAAAATCTTCCAGCGTATCAGCCGCCTTACTGCGAATACCCACCCCGAAGATGGCAAGGTCGTCGATTTTCACGCATTTGCCATCGAGCAGCAATTCTTTGATGCAGTCTACCATGTCAGAAAGTACACCTTTGATGACACCACCGGAATACGGTGAATTGTGTTTCGACATGTGTTCGGCAAGCTTGGCCAAATCAAACGTCTCGTCGCTTACCGCACGGGCGAACCACTTGCCTGCATTCAGGCCTTTCTGCTGTTGGTTTTGATAAATTTTGTAACGAATCATAAAACAATAAATTAAAGGGTTAAACATATTGTCCGGGGATTCTTTTCCCCTTCCGACAATACAAAGATACTACCCTGAAATATCGATAAATCAATTGTTTGCGATTGCACGCGATTGTTGTCAATTATATGTCGTAATGGTCGTTTATTCAATGGAAAAGCGTTGGTTATGTGGTACTATTTTGTTATTTTTGTAACTGTAAATCAAAATTTATCCATTATGACCGAATTCAAAATACGTGCCTATGGGCGCATGGAACTGGCGCAACTTTATTCTCCTACACTTACCGACATTGCTGCTTATCGAAAAATGAAGAAATGGATCTCTTTAGAGATTACGTTCTTGTAAGCCACACTGTCGAATACCATCGTAGCGATAGCATGTAGCATGAAGAAATGGATCTCTTTATGTCCCGGACTTCTGCAACGTCTGTACGACTTAGGCTACGAATCAAAGCGACGCTCATTCACACCGTTGGAGGTGAGAGTGATTGTGGACGCTTTGGGAGAACCTTGAAGAAGTTGAGAGTTGAGAATTGAGAGTTGAGAGTTGAAAAATGAAAGTGGGAGATGGAGAGAGGAATAGAGGCGGTTTGTGTGGGATAAAGCGGTGCTTTATGGTTGCTAAACCTATGCTTTACGAACGCTAAAGCGATGCTTTATTAAAATACAAGAAATACACTTTTACCCCCGTCTCCCTAACACACGCACACGTGCGTGCGCGTATAGATGCCTTTATCGTCTGCGTTGGTAAATAATCCTTTTTTAATCAGACGATTTAGCCAGCCGAAAGCAGTGTTAGGTTTGATTTTCATGATTGTAGCCTGCTCCGACAACTGTGCACGGGTGAATTGGTTGCCCATTGCTTCGAAAAGTGCATCCCGGTCGGCATTGGCTCTATGCTTGACTTCTGTGGAGGGAAGAAAAGACAAGATATGCGTGGCATGACGATAAAGCGGAGTTACGAGCTCCAGAACCGCTTTAAAATCTTCAGCGGTGATCGTTACATCCCAACGGGTGATAATGCCGTCTTTGATATTATCAGTGGCAATCTCCTTATCAGGAGTAAGCAGATGGATAGAAGAATTCTTGAATTGGTAAGGTTGATCACATTCCAATGCACGTATCATAGCTACTTCTGCCATGATACGGCACGTGTTGACAGCCAGTCGGGCGATGGAACTGCTCATTTCGTTGTCGTTGGCAAGTCCCGAACGGAAGAACAAATCGGAAAAGAGAGCGTTGAACTCTTGCTTTTGCTCGTCGGTGAGCCGGAGCGTATGGACTCCATGTGTTTTCATCAGGTCGAGTTGCTTTTTCCATTCCAGGCCTATGTCTGTGAAGATAGCTTCCAGATCGGCTTCGCCACTTTCAAACTGATTGATCCATGCCCATATACCATGCATGTAATAAAACAGTTGGCGCGAGAACAAGCCGTTCTCTGTCGAGGGAATAAGTGGTTTCACTTGTGCGGGCGTACCGGAAAGCAGGACGGACAGATAGCTTTTCTTTACTTCCCGGTATTCCTGGTCGGTACGCCGGTTGTACGACAAACGGTCATGGTCGAACGCTTTGCGGAGCGTGTCGCTCCAGTGTCCGTATTCCGAGCCGATGGCAGCAGAAATAGTATCTGCTTCCGTTTCGCAGATAAGTCCTGTGCCGTTGGCATCCATGATATTTTGCAGAATACCTGTTCCGGTGTTATTGCCAGAGATGAGAAACATTCTGTTTTTGGGCATTTGGGGAGCTTCCACTTTGCTACGCTCTTTTCCCATGACGTCGTAGGCGGCTTTCTCTTTTTTGTAAGCCTTGACCTCTGTCGCTACTTGCTGGCGGATCTCGTCATGGATAGGTTCGACGAGCAGACGGATAAGCGAAAGAATTCCCTTACCCGAGGCGGAAGGAGCCACGATAAAACTTTGCAGGCAAGGAGACTGGAGTTTGCCGGCGTATGGACATCTCACATATCGTTCCATGCTGGCACCTATGGCAGTCAATGCTCCAATCAGCATGACGTCACGCTGGGTAGGGCTGGTGGCATAGCTCATGATGAGCAAGAGGATTTTCGGCCAGTCCGCTTCGGGGAAAGTGGGCAATGGCTGGTTCGGGTCACTACCGTTCAGCAGCTCTTCGGATTCGTCCGGTTCGTCATTCTCCACCTTATTATATACGTGTGCGTGTGTGAGAACTTTGGATGGTGTATTTTCCGTATTTTCTGTATTTCTACGGTTGTTCATAACTTCCGTATTACAGAGTTTCACATTGGCCGTCTCGGCAAGATGGAAAGCCGTACCCAGATGCACTTCCCCATGTCGGGTAGTGAGAGCATTGGAGAATATCCGTTCGGCATGTTCACGTTGGTACTTGGCGGACATCCGGCACAAACGGTGGAAAAACTCGCGTCCCGCTTCTCCGCAATCCGTTGCGATGGCAAACGCCAGTTGTACATATTCAGCATAGGTAGGAGCAATATCCGCTCCTGCAGTTTCAACCGCTTCAGTGAGGCGGCGTAAAGATTCAATATCAGTCATTTTTTTGATTTATGATTTATAATTTATGATTTATGGTTATTCGTTGGTGGCTCTAAATAATGCTCCCGGGTCATGGCAAAGGAAGCAGGATCTCACAATGTCTTTACCGGAAAAGTCCACGCCTTTTTTCTTTTCTCCGAAAGGAGGAGGTGTTTCTGTACCATAGATCATCACAGTGTATAACATTGCTAACTTCATTTTTTCCGTAATACAGTTTGCGTCATCGACCGTGGGTAAATGATTATAGGGTATGAAGGCTTTTACGCCTCGTCCGCTAGGACTGATAAACGTAAGCATAGGGTGGAGAAGAGGATCATTGAACAACGTCTTACGCATCTCCACTGCTTCCTGATAGGAGGTGAGATAGTCTATATCTACTACTGTTAGGAGGGAAGGATCTATGAGGCATTTGCTGCTGCGACGCGAGAATGTACCACAGGGAGTCACGTATGGTAATAGTGATGCTTTTGCCGTCCGTATATCTTCGGAGTTGCGTACTTGTTCGGTCAGAACTTTGAGATTCTCGTTGCAGGTAATCATTTGAAAGACTTGCTCTACGGAGACTTCGCAGCAGGGAATAAGCGTAGGAGGAGTAACTAATTGTCCGTGTTCGTCTTTAATGGGCGCAATGGGAGGCATGAAATAAGACATTCTAAAATCGTTTGTCATAACGTATCTAATTATTTGATTATCGCCTTGAATTTTCAAAACGTGGGGCGAAGGTAGGAATAGCTTTTAAATCAACTGTTCTGACATATCAGAACAGTTATAGGTAGAATCATGTATTATTTAATAACTTTAACAATTAACAGAATTACAAAAATGAAAAAGTACTCTCATGTAGCACTCGGTCTTTTCATCGCCGAGCAGTTTAAGAAAGCAGGTGTGAAGATAGCTCCCATGTGCGCTGAAATAGGCTTGGGCAAAGCTGTCTACTATGCAAAGGTTATAAAAGGGGAGACGTTCGTTTAAGCCATTTCACCCGTCTTTTGGCTTACTTCTATGACTGTCATACCAAAGAGGAATTTCGAGCCAAAGCAATTGAATGGGTCGACCGTTATATCGATTATCGTGAGAAACACGGGTGATGGGAAAGAAATTTAATCAGTTGATAATAAAATAATGCAGGAAGTCCAACGTTTCAATAAAGTCCTAAAATCTTTTGTCCTTCTAGGGGACATCATCTTATTGAACTTGCTGTTATGGATGTTTACTTCGATCTGGGAAAACCGGTCTCCATTTGAGTATTCAATGCCTCTTCTCCAGAACATGGCTCTGATGACTTTATGTTATCTGGTTTGCAACATCCGTTCAGGAGTGATTCTTCATCGTCCGGTGGTTCGCCCGGAACAAATTATGCTTCGGGTGGCCCGGAATATGATTCCTTTTGTATTGATAGTCTTTGGGCTTTCATACATATTCCATTTTGAATGTGTCAATCTGCGTCAGTTAGGGGTATTTTATATAGTTCTCATTATCGTTATCATTTCCTATCGTCTGACGTTCCGATCTATTCTGGAGCTTTATCGCAAAAGTGGGAAAAATGTCCGAAAGGTAGTGCTGGTGGGTAGCCATGAAAATATGCAGGAACTTTATCATTCCATGACGGATGATCCGACATCCGGGTATCGTGTATTGGGATATTTTGAAGATTTTCCGTCAGACCGCTATCCTATGAACATAGCTTATTTGGGACAGCCATGTGAAGCTGTTGATTATTTGACTCGTAATGCGGGAAAGGTAGACCAACTTTATTGTAGTCTTCCTTCCGCCCGTAGTGCTGAAATAGTGCCGATTATCAACTATTGTGAGAATCATCTGATTCGCTTCTTTAGCGTTCCCAATGTCCGGAACTATTTGAAACGGAGAATGTATTTTGAAATGTTAGGTAATGTCCCGGTACTTTCTATCCGTCGTGAGCCACTTGAATTATTGGAAAATCGTATGATGAAACGTGGCTTTGATATTATTTGCTCGCTACTGTTTCTTTGTATCCTTTTCCCGATTATATACGTCATTGTAGGGCTGGCTATAAAGATAAGTTCACCTGGGCCTGTCTTTTTCAAGCAGAAACGAAGCGGGGAGGATGGTCGTGAATTCTGGTGCTATAAGTTTCGTTCAATGCGGGTAAATGCTCAATGTGATACATTACAGGCTACAGAACATGATCCTCGTAAAACCCGAATCGGTGATCTGATTCGTAAGACGAATGTGGATGAACTTCCTCAATTTATTAATGTCCTGAAAGGGGACATGTCTTTAGTGGGTCCCCGTCCGCACATGTTGAAGCACACAGAAGAATATTCCCATTTAATAAATAAATATATGGTTCGTCATTTTGTAAAGCCTGGTATTACAGGTTGGGCACAAGTGACAGGTTTCCGTGGAGAAACGAAGGAGCTTTGGCAGATGGAAGGACGTGTGCAACGTGACATCTGGTATATTGAGCATTGGACGTTTCTTTTGGATTTATATATCATGTATAAGACTGTGTATAATGTAATCCGCGGGGATAAAGAGGCTTATTAGGTGAAGAGTTGGAATTTGAATAAAAATTAAATCAATAGTTGTAATTTACATGAGTAGGTGGTTATGAGAAAATTGAAACGATTGACTTTGGGTGCGTTACTTGCTTTTTTGCTGGTATCCTGCCAATCATATAAGAAAGTGCCTTATTTGCAGGATACGGCTTTTGTGAATGATACAGAACAGAGTGTTCGTCAGACAGGTGTGAAGGTTATGCCCAAGGATTTGCTGACGATTGCCGTATCTTGTTCTACTCCGGAACTGGCTGCACCTTTCAATCTGGTAAATTCGGGTACTGCTAGTGGAACGGAGGGAAAGACGGTAGGACAAGGAAACGCGTCATCTGCTCTACAGCAATATTTGGTAGATAATCAGGGGAATATCAACTTTCCGGTGTTGGGCGAGATTCATGTAGGTGGATTGACTAAACTGGAGATAGAAAATCTGATTATAGATAAGTTGAAGGTTTATTTGAAAGAAGCACCGCTTGTAACTGTGCGTATTGTTAATTATCGGATTTCGGTATTGGGAGAGGTTACTAAGCCAGGAAGCTTTGTAGTCTCTAACGAGAAGATTAATTTGTTGGAAGCGCTCGCCATGGCAGGTGATTTGACTATTTATGGTATGCGTGATAATGTGAAATTGATCCGGACAGGGCAAGATAACAAGCAAGAAATTATTACTATGGACTTGAATAAGGCTGAAACGGTACTGTCTCCTTATTATCAGTTACAGCAGAATGATATAATTTATGTGACACCTAATAAGACTAAGGCTAAGAATTCGGATATAGGAACTAGTACGGGATTGTGGGTCTCTGCCACTTCTGTTTTGGTCTCATTAGCCACTCTTTTAGTAACAATATTAAAATAATCTACAATAAGCAAACAGTAATGAAAGAAAATTCGTATGACAATAATATGAGTGAACTGGACGAAGAGAAAGTTAATTATCAGGAACTTCTCTTTAAGTATATAATTCATTGGCCTTGGTTTGTGACTTCCGTTTTGGTTTGCCTAATTGGTGCTTGGGGATATTTGCATTTTCAAACTCCCGTGTATCGGGTTTCAGCTTCTATCATGATAAAAGATGATAAAAAGAATGGTGGTGGAAATGCTGCTGATTTGGAAAGTATGGGATTGGGTGGAGTGATTACTTCTGCTCAAAGTATTGATAATGAGATCGAAGTTTTACGTTCAAAAACGATATTAAAAGAAGTTGTCAATAATTTAGAGCTTTATATAACTTATTATGATGAGGATGAATTTCCTAAAAAAGAACTGTATAAAACTTCTCCAGTAATCGTAAACCTGACGGCCCAAGAAGCTGATGAACTGCCGGGGACAGCTTTGATTAATATGAAACTTGCTCCAGAAGGAGGTTTGGATATAAATTTGAAGGTAGGGTTGAGTGAATATATTAAACATTTTGATAGACTCCCAGCGGTGTTGCCTACAGATGTGGGTACATTTGGGTTTGCATTGAAAGATTCTTTATCGAATGGAAAGATAGAAGGACAGAGTGTGGTGCGAAATATCAGTGCTGTGGTTAGCCAGCCATTTGGAGTGGCAAAAGGATATCAGTGGGCATTGGAAATAGTACCTACTTCAAAAACGACTTCTGTAGCAGTTGTTTCATTGATGAATACGAATATACAGCGAGGACAGGACTTTATTAATAAGTTGATGGAAATGTATAATCGGAATACAAATAACGCCAAAAATGAAATTGCCGAAAAGACAAGGGAATTTATCAATGAACGTATTAAAATTATTGATGAAGAATTAGGAAGTACGGAGAACAAATTGGAAGTCTTTAAAAGAAATGCAGGTCTAACGGATATTAGTAGTGATGCTCAATTGGCAGTATCGGGAAATGCTGAATATGAAAGGAAACGTGTGGAAAATGGTACTCAGATTAATTTGGTTCGTGATCTTGCTAAATATATCAATAATCCGTTAAATGAGTATGAAGTTTTACCTGGTAATATTGGTTTATCTGATGATGGATTGACTACTCAGATAGAACGTTATAATGAATTAATTTTTGAACGTAAACGTTTACTTCGTACTTCTACAGAGAGTAATCCAATGATAGTAAATCTAGATACGAGTATTCGCGCCATGAAAGCGAATGTTCAGGCTGCTATTAATGGTACTTTGCAAGGTTTACTTATTGTGAAGGCTGATTTGGATCGCGAAGCGAGCCGCTTTTCTCGTCGTATCAGTGATGCTCCGGGGCAGGAACGTCAATATGTAAGTATTGCACGGCAGCAAGAAATCAAAGCAGGACTTTATTTGATGCTTTTGCAGAAGCGTGAAGAAAACGCCATCACTTTGGCCGCTACAGCCAACAATGCTAAGATTATAGATGAGCCGGTAGCTGAAGGTGGTCCGGTATCTCCGAAACCTAAAATGATTTATATGATTGCTCTGGTACTGGGAGTAGGTTTACCTGTCGGTATTATTTTCTTGGTTAGTTTGACTAGATTTAAAATTGAAGGACGTGCTGATGTGGAGAAACTGACTCGTGTTCCTATTGTAGGGGATATTCCAGTGGCAGACGAGAAGCAAGGTTCTATTGCTGTGTTTGAGAATCAGAATACTTTGATGAGTGAGACTTTCCGTAATGTACGTACAAACCTCCAGTTTATGCTTTCTCATGGTCAGAAAGTGATATTGGTGACATCAACAGTCAGTGGCGAAGGGAAATCGTTCGTCTCTTCCAACCTTGCCGTCAGTTTGTCTTTACTAGGGAAAAAGGTTGTCATTGTAGGTCTCGACATCCGTAAACCTGGTTTGAACAAAGTATTCAACCTCCCGAGAAAGGAGAGAGGAATCACTCAATACCTGTCCGACTCCGAAAAGGATTTGATGGAGATCATTCAGCCTTCGGATTTGAGTAAGAACTTGTATATTCTTCCCGGTGGAACAGTACCGCCTAATCCAACGGAACTACTAGCCCGTGACGGTTTGGAAAAGGCGATAGAAATATTAAAGACGAACTTTGATTATATAATATTGGATACGGCCCCGATAGGTATGGTTACAGATACTTTACTCATAGGTCGTGTGGCGGATTTATCAGTCTATGTCTGCCGTGCTGATTATACTCGAAAAGCTGAATATACATTAATTAATGAATTGGCCAACAATAAAAAACTACCAAATCTTTGTACGGTCATTAATGGTCTGGATCTTCAAAAGAAAAAGTATGGCTATTATTATGGGTATGGAAAGTATGGTAAATACTACGGCTATGGTAAACGTTATGGCTATGGTTACGGTTATGGAGAACATAAAGTAAATTGAGAGTACTTGCATTTATATGATTATTACTCTATTCCTATTTATTATTTGTGCGGTAGCTATCTGCAAAAATGCTAGCAAAAGTCTTAGTGAGAAACAAAAATTCACTGATATTGTAAAGTTTGTTACGGCATTATTCGTAGTAAATGGACATTTGTTTGTGTTTGGGGGTGGTCCACATAGTTGGGCACAAGAGATGAATATAGGGCCGTTATGTGTTTCTCTTTTCTTTTTCTTATCAGGATATGGGCTAATGTGCAGTTATGAAAGAAAAGGAGCCGCTTATTTTAAAGGTTTTCTGTCACACCGTCTTGGACGAGTGATATTTCCTCTCATAACAGCATATATTGTGACTCTTCCAGTATATAGGATTGTTGTAGGAGAAATAGACTGGCATACAGTTTTTTCGACTTTTTATTGGGGAGGACCGTTTCTTCGATTTAGTTGGTATGTTACAGAGATAGTACTTCTCTATCTGTTCTTTTATGTGATAATGAGGTCATCTGTGAGTAAGCAACATAAAATATATATTCTGACATTCTTAATATTGCTTGTGATGGGAGTATTGATTGCGACAAAGCAACCAATATGGTATATTGAATCATTGCCTGCTTTTATGATAGGTTTCTGGTTTCAAAGATATGAAAAAATAATTTGTAATGAATTTTTAATAGGGAGGGGTAAAAAGATAGGTGTTGTAATTCTTCTAAGTTTGGTGTTGTTGATAACGTTTCATTGGCACTTTGTCGCTAAATATATACAGGTGTTATCTGCTTTTCGATATCAATATGTATCATACTATATCATGAATATTGTTTTTGTCATTCTTATCATCATTGCGATGAAAGGCGTAGAAATTCATATTACTTTTCCGTCTGCATTGACTAATAGTTATTATGAGATTTATCTTATGCAAAATTGTTCGATGCTCGCTTTGCGAGATGTGACTAGTTCGTTTCCGGTTTATTGGTTAGGGGTGATGTTGCTAACTGTAGTTTTGGCAGTGTTGATGCATAAGGGGAATAGTTTGTTAATGAAAAATTTGAAGATTTAAAACGGACATGAATGTTCTTTGGATATACAATCTTCCATTAATTTCGGAGGCTGGTGGTACAGAACGAATCACCTCTTTAGTCTCAAAGGGGCTTACATTGCATGGACATCAATGTCTTGGTATTCTTGTATTTAATGAACGGACGGGCAGTATTACATACGATTCTGAATTTATAACAGACCTCTA
>ENA-UPWN01000828-UPWN01000828.1-human-gut-metagenome-genome-assembly--contig:-NODE-828-length-14206-cov-99.139642_pt1 | contig 14206 bp, 6 predicted proteins | sample MGYA00250050_ERZ773377 | MGnify/ENA primary metagenome ERZ773377 (study PRJEB29103, sample SAMN06112008) | human gut metagenome | biome: human gut; feature: ankylosing spondylitis patient; material...
CACGGTAGTTCACCTCAATTCGGAATCCTCCCTCCGCTATCCCACCTTTTTTGCCGGCGATGTACGCCAAGTGGAATTAAACGGTGAAGCTTATTTCGATGTGACCCAACATCCCCGGAAACGATTCATCGTTTCCACCCCTCACCATTCGCAGGTGGAAGTGTACGGAACAAGTTTTAATGTGGAAGCATACGGTAATGAAACTCCCATTTCCACCACGCTTATCGAAGGCAGCGTAGGGTTTATTTATAAGAATAGCAAAGGAAAATTTCAAAAGAGTATGCTCTCCCCCAGACAGAAGCTGGTTTATTCTCCACAAACCGGAGATATCAAGTGCTACGCTACCTCGGGCGAATCGGAGATTTCATGGAAAGACGGCAAGCTTATCTTTAATGACACTCCGCTGGATGAAGTGCTGCACATGCTTGGAAAGCGGTTCAATGTGGAATTCGTATTGTCCAACAAGGGGCTGAAAGGCTGTTCGTTCACAGGAACATTCACCCATCAGCGTCTAGAGCGTATTATGGAATATTTCCGGATTTCTTCCCACATACGCTGGCGTTACATTGACAGTGCAGATATAAAGACGGAAAAGCTGAAAATAGAAGTGTACTAATATACGTTTAACCCTTAATTTAAATACTAGAAAAATGAACAGACAACAGGCTCCCTAAACAAAAACATACGGGAGGATATTGGCGTATCACCCCGTATGAAAAAATCATCTTTCCATGCTTGTTTGGCGACAAGCAAAGACAACATTTTATTCACTTTATCTCAATTACAAAATTATGAAAATTTATTTTAGCGTCCAATTATTATGGATGATAAAGTCGTGTAGGTTAATCTTAAATAAAACTCCATTACCTATGAAACTGAGTGTACTCTTTTTAATCTGTTCGCTAAGTATGACTTATGCGGCAGAGTCGTATGCGCAAAAGACCATGATCAGTCTTGAAGTGCGTAATGAAACAGTTGGCACTGTGTTGGAAAAGCTGAAAAAAGAATCGGGGTTTGATTTCTTCTTCAACAATAAACACGTAGATCTGAAACGTATTGTATCAGTTTCGGCAAACAACAATAATATCTTCAAGATATTGGATCAGATTTTCGCAGGAACGAATGTGAAGTATTCAGTGCTTGAAAAGAAAATCATTCTTTCTACTGAGATTGTGCAAGGAATACAGCAAGAACAAAATAAGGTGACAGGTATTGTGAAAGATGCGAATGGCGAACCGATAATCGGTGCCAATGTCATCGTAAAAGGCCAGTCAACTGGTACAATCACAGATATAGACGGGCGGTTCGTTCTGGATACTCCCAAAGATGCCGTTTTACAGATTACTTATATCGGGTATGTTTCTCAAGAAGTGAAAGTTTCTGGAAAGAAAGAACTTAATGTTGTATTAAAGGAAGATACTGAAACTTTGGAAGAGGTAGTAGTCGTAGGATATGGCGTACAAAAAAAGGCCAACCTGACAGGAGCAGTAAGCAGTGTAAAAATGGATGAAATATTGGGTGATCGTCCTGTCACTTCGGTTAGTAATGTACTGATGGGAGCAATGCCGGGACTGCAGGTAACAGGCACATCAGGCCAACCCGGTGCTGAAATGTCTTTCAATATCCGTGGAGTGAACAGCATCAATGAAGGTGCCCCGCTTGTATTAGTTGACAATGTAGAGATGGACATAAATATGCTGGATCCTAATGATATTGAATCTATCTCTGTATTAAAAGATGCCGCATCTTCGGCTATTTACGGTGCACGCGCTGCATTCGGAGTTATCCTAGTTACCACTAAAAAGGGAATGAAAGACACTCGCTTCTCTATCAACTACTCTAATAACTTCTCATTCAGTAAGCCCAGTAATTTACCCCATAAAGCAACTCCGTTACAAACAGTACAAGCTTATAAAGATATGGGAACAGTATCATATCAGACAGGACAAAATGTAGATACCTGGTTAGAGTTATTGAAAGAATATAATACTAATTCAAGCAATTATCCTGACGGTTATGCCGTAGTAGACGGACTTCGATACAGTTTACAAGAAACAGATCTCTTAAACGACATGATGGAAACAGGTTTTCAACAAACACATAACATTTCTGTTGGAGGAGGTAATAAATCAATATCTTACAGAATGTCAGCCGGTATGGTGAATCAAAATGGAATTCTTGTTACAGACAAAGACTCATACAAACGTTATAATATATCATCTTACATCCGCTCCGACATTCATTCCTGGATTACTCCAGAGTTAGACATCAAATATGCGAATTCACATTCAGAACTTCCCTATACTTCAGCTTCTTATGGTATTTGGGGAGCAGCAGTAGCCTTTCCATCTTATTTTCCATTAGGTAATATGGAACTGGATAGTGAAATCTTGCCTATCAATACTCCTCATAATTTCATCAATCTGTCAGCACCTAAAGAAAATGACAGAAACGATTTACGCATCTTTGGCAAGCTGACTATTACTCCGTTCAAAGATCTGAAAATAATCGGTGAATATACATTTAATAGAAAGACCAGAGAAATCACAACTTTCGATAAGAAATTTGCTTATGCTCACGGAGCTAACTTCCGCAAAGAACAGTCTGTTTCAAATTCGAAATATGAAATAGAAAATCGGGCAACCAATTATAATGCTTTTAATGTATATGCCAATTACAACAAAACATTAGGCAAACATGACATTGGAATTATGGCTGGTTTCAATCAGGAAAGCAATTCCTATAAGATGATGAAAGCGTCACGCACAGATATGATTAACGAAGATTTACCCTCATTATCACAAGCTACAGGAGATTATAAAAACAGTGATGAATTTGAAGAATACCATGTCAGAGGATTATTCTATAGGATAAATTACTCTTATGCCGGTAAATATTTACTCGAAACAAACGGGCGTTATGATGGTTCTTCGAAATTCCCTAAAGAAAATCGTTTCGGCTTCTTTCCTTCTGTTTCCGTAGGCTGGCGTGTCAGTGAAGAGCAATTTATGGAATGGAGTAAAGTTTTTCTTTCTAACTTAAAATTGAGAGGTTCTTATGGTAATATCGGTAATCAAAGTATAGAACCTTATGCTTTTATTCCTGGCATGGATTCTCCATTGGCTAATTGGGTTGTAAACGGACAAGCTACTACAACATTGGCTCCTCCAGCCCTAGTCAGCAATAGTTTCACTTGGGAAAAAGTTAGTACCTTGGATTTCGGATTTGACCTAGGACTGTTTAATAACCGCCTAAATGTTGTATTTGATTGGTACCAACGGGATACAAAAGGAATGTTGGCTCCAGGTATGGAACTTCCAGGAGTATTGGGTGCCAAAGCCCCATTACAAAACTCTGCCGACTTACGCGCCAAAGGTTGGGAAATATCCTTGGATTGGAATGACCGTATCGGCAATGTGCAATATTATTTAGGTTTTAACCTATATGACTCGCGTACGAAAATCACAAAATACGACAATGAGGTAGGCTTACTAGGAAAAGATTCGGATGACAATCTGATTTACCGGAAAGGAATGGAATTAGGTGAAATATGGGGGTATACTACAGACCGCTTATATACTACCGAAGATTTTGACAGTCAAGGAAAGTTAAAAAACAATATTCCCAAAGTGGAAGGTTATAATCCTAATCCGGGAGATATACTTTATGTGGATTTTGATGGGAATGGTATCATAAACAATGGTAAAAACACATCAAACGAACCAGGCGACACTCGTATTATCGGTAATGATACTCGCAGATATCAATACGGAATTCGTGGTGGTACAACATGGAAAGGTATTTCACTGTCATTTATTTTACAAGGAGTCGGCAAACGGGATCTTTGGCTCATGAACGAACTATTCTATCCACATTACGATGCTTACTCAACTTTGTTTGACTCTCAATTGAATTACTGGACTCCAGAACATACAAACAGTTATTTCCCACGTTTATATGAAAAGGCAGAAGGAAACACTAAAGCCAATCAAAAACCACAAACCCGTTTTTTGCAAAATGGAGCATATTTGAGCATACGCAATATCAGTTTATCATATACCTTCCCCATAAAACTGATCAAGCCGCTGGGTATTACTAACTTATCAGTATTTTTCAGTGGAGAGAACCTCTTTACATTTGATCATCTGCCCAAAGGGATAGATGCTGAACGTGTAGTAACAGACAATTTGGGACAACGTGGATTTACTTATCCTTATATGCGTCAATTCTCATTTGGTATTAATTTAAGTTTATAATAAAAGCTGACATTATGAAAAAATATATAGTAGCAGCAGGACTCTTCCTGTTGATGAACTCTTGTTTAAATAATGATTTTATGGAGGTATATCCTAAAGATCAACAAACGGAATTAACCTCTTTCCGATCATATGAAAACTTCAAGACTTACTCTTGGGGACTGTATAACGTCTTTTTCGGCTATGCATATAAAACAGGACAAACTGATGAAATCTTTAAAGGAGATTATGAAGCTGACAATATGATCAAGCATGTCTCAGGCAATGAAAGCCAATGGGCGTATCAAAAAGCTAAGGTACCTGCATCCTCTGATTCATGGGATTATGAATACATCCGCCGGGTAAATTTAATGTTGGACAATATAGACCAATCATCCATGAATGATGCAGAAAAAGCACACTGGAGAAGTGTTGGATATTTTTTTCGCGCTTATAAATATTTTAAAATGTTGTCTCTATATGGAGACTTACCATGGGTAGAACATACCTTATCAGAAGACAGCGAGGAACTATATTTCCCTAGAGACCCACGGGATGTTGTGGCCCAAAATATTCTGAATAACTTGAAATACGCAGAAGAACATATCAAAGTAGACGGAGATGGCAATAATACAATCAATCGAGCTGTAGTACAATCATTAATCTCCCGTTTTTGTTTGTTTGAAGGGACATGGAGAAAATATCATGCCCTACCAAATGCCACAACCTATTTAGAAGAATGTACACGGGCTTCCAAGGAAGTCATGAATAAATATACTACCCTACACCCCAACTATGAAGAACTTTTCAACTCAGAGTCTTTAGCTGGCATCAATGGAATTATTCTATACAAAGAGTATGCTACCAGCCAGCTATGCCATGGACTCACACGTATGGTAAGAACCGGCGAGTCACAAATAGAAGCAACCAAAGATGCCGTGGACAGTTATTTGTGCAGTGACGGACATCCTATCAAAAACAGTACCACATACGGAGGTGACAAAGATGTGTATGCCCAGTTCCGCAACAGGGATTATCGTCTATATCACACAGTATGTCCTCCCTATATGGTAAGTCTAGCAAGTGCCTCTACTACTCAATGGAAGTTCACAGATAATCCCTCTGAACGCGAGTATATTGACTTGATGGCAACAATTTCTAAAGAAACTTATCACCGGTTGCCGACATCTAATTTCAAAGGTTTTATAACCAAAGGGCAACCCCATTTTAAAAATGTCAATTGGGGACAGGGATGGAATGCCAGCCAAATGGGTTTCTGGGTATGGAAATACTATAATACCCATACCGATGCCAGCACTGCCAATGGAGTTTGTACTACAGACGCTCCCCTATTCAGACTCGGCGAGATACTGTTGAATTATGCCGAAGCAATGTATGAACTAGGGCTATTCGATCAATCTATAGCAGATAAAACTATTAACAAACTGAGGAAACGTGCTCACGTGGCCGACATGGTCTTGACAGATATTACCACAGATTTTGATCCTGAAAGAGATCAAGATGTAAATCCTTTACTATGGGAAATCCGCCGTGAACGCCGCGTTGAATTAATGGGTGAAGGAACTCGTCTGGACGATTTACGCCGATGGAAAAAAGGACATTATGTAAACAAACAACCTACTGGAGTCTATTTAAAAGATGCAAGTGAATTTAATGTAAAAGTTATGAATGGTCCATCCAACAATGAAGGATATGTATATTATTTCGAGAAACCCATAGGGTGGTTGGAACATTACTATCTAAATCCAATTCCTCTAAATCAATTGGCACTCAATCCTGCTCTCGAACAAAATCCTGGATGGGAAAACAATAAATAAAATTATGCAGTTAAAATACACTTTGTTTTCAAGCATTTCAATGCTTGCCTTCTCTTCTCTGTCTGTATTTTCACAGACAGAGAAAATGAACGTTCTATTCTTGATGGCAGACGATATGCGCCCTGAGTTAGGATGCTATGGGGTAAAAGAAGTAAAGACCCCCAATATTGACCGTTTTGCCGCCAGCGGGTTATTATTTCAGAACGCTTACTGCAATATCCCAGTAAGTGGAGCTTCACGCGCCAGCTTATTAACAGGAGTGTATCCACACTATCCAGATCGTTTTGTCAACTATTCCGCTTATGCCAGCAAAGATTGCCCGACCGCAATTCCGATATCAAGATGGTTTACATCACATGGCTATTACACAATCTCAAACGGCAAGGTTTTCCACCATCTTTCAGATCATGCTAATTCATGGAGTGAACCCCCTTACCGTAAACATCCCGACGGATATGATGTATATTGGGCAGAATACAATAAATGGGAATTATGGATGAATGAAGCCTCCGCACGAACTATCAATCCCAAAACAATGCGTGGACCTTTCTGTGAGTGGGCTGAAGTACCTGATACCGCTTATGATGACGGAAAACTGGCATTAAAAGCCATTGCAGACTTAAAACGTTTAAAAGAACAAGGAAAACCTTTCTTTATGGCATGTGGATTTTGGAAGCCACATTTACCTTTTAATGCCCCTAAAAAATATTGGGATTTATATGACCGAGAGAAAATTCCAGTTGCTAACAATCGTTTTCGTCCTAAAGATCTACCGAATGAGGTTAAAAACTCTACAGAAATCTACGCTTACGCACGTACCACCACAGCAGATGATATTTCTTTTCAGAAAGAAGCCAAACATGGATATTATGCTTGTCTGAGTTATGTTGATGCGCAAATAGGGAAAGTTCTGGACGCTCTGGATGAGTTAGGTTTAGCAAATAATACCATCGTTGTATTACTGGGAGACCATGGCTGGCATCTAGGGGAACATAACTTTCTCGGTAAGCATAATTTAATGGATCGTTCTACTCACGTTCCTTTAATTGTACGTGTTCCCGGATTGAAAAAAGGAAAGACTAAGTCCATGGTAGAATTCGTAGATTTATATCCGACACTATGTGAACTTTGTCATTTGCCCATACCAAAGAATCAATTAGATGGCACTAGTTTTGTTCCTATTTTAACAAATTTAAAAGCAAAAATAAAAGACCAAGTATATATCCAATGGGAAGGAGGGGACAATGCTGTTAGCAATAGATACAACTATGCGGAATGGAAACAAAAAGAAAAGATTCATTCTCGAATGTTGTTTGACCATCACATAGATCCAGAAGAAAATAAGAACAGGGTCAACGAACGAAAGTATAGAAGCGAAATTAATAAGCTCTCTTCATTTTTAAAGGCTAAAAAAGAAACTTTAATGAAATCACAATGAAAAAACTTTCCGGTTTACCTGCTCTAACCATCGAGATCGGATTATAACTGAAAGCCATTTGACGATTGTTTTTTAGGGACATTCAGTAAATCCTATAAAAAATACCATGGCATATGAAGATGATAGAGTATAATCACTTCATATGCCATTTTTATTGTCATTTTTCTGTCTATTCTCATATACTCTTATTGGGCAAGACATGAAGTTCCGGAAGAAGTCTGCTGACCTCTTCTGGTTCTTTCAATAAACTCATATCATGCAGCTTTCCCCATTCTGTTCCTGATCTTGTCAATCATCAGTATGGCATTTGCCGTATGTATTCCGAAGAAAATCTACAGGATTTCCGTCTTCCTCTTCCTTGCCTTTATCCTTGCGAGCGAGTAATGTTGCTTTTGAGTGCCGAAGCTTCCTTCAAGCCGAGTGGCCCTTTCTTTTGAGAGTTCGCTTCTAAGCACCTTCCTCAAAGGCTCATCTTTTGCCGCCCTCCCCTTGAGCACAAAAGATGTGGATATTCCATATTTTGTACAAAAAAAAGCCGCAAATAAAAAAGCGGTACAACAGGGAACAAAAAAGTACACTTATAGATTCAGTAGAAAAGGCATGTCCTCTACTGTTTAAAATCCATACACATATCTACGATGGACACCAATGCTATGCGCTGTCCGTCACCCATCGCAAATACTTTCTCCTAGTCATCAAACCGAATGACAATCCCTCTCACTTCCCTATAATTTCCTCCGGATTTTCTCCTGTCTTCTTCGAAAAGCGTGTATTTCACCATCGGATGTTCCTCCAACGAAGCAACTGGCTTCCGTATAGTTTCTGAAAACCATCTCCAACCAATGTGATATGTATCACAAAGCAACCCAGCTTACCCAATGAAAGTTCTGCTTCACATACAGATAGAACAAAGAAAACATACTATTAAAGTCCATCAGTAAATCAATTCGAATTCTGCACAGAACATTTATTTTGAAATGAATATTGACACCATAAAAGAGAATGGAAAAGATTATCCTACAGCCGTTTACCTGTAAAACAGACACCATCCAGATTGGAAATGGAACGAATTTCAATATCAACTCTAGTATGATTAGCTTTTTTTGAGTACTTTTGCAATTATAAATTATGCGAATCTTTAGCTACACTTCAACTTAAAAACAGGTTGGTCTTCATTGTCCGAGAACAGAAATATGAAAAATGCAAATGATACAGAGACAATTCAGATTGTAAGTGAATTAAAAAACAATCCAGAAAAAGCCTACACTCTACTATATACTCAATATGCTTCCCTTTTATATGGCTTTGCATTTAATCTTACAAAATCAGAAAGCATTTCAGAGGATATTGTACAGGAAGCATTCATTAAAATTTGGATAAACAGAAAGGATCTACACATCGAAACATCCATAAAGTCTTACTTGTTCAAGATGGTTCAAAATATGTGCATTGACTCATTCAGAAGGCAAATTAATAAACCTGAAATTATCGGATACCTTGAAATAATCCAGGATTCTCAGATTTCCTCAACAGAAAGTTGCTCCATGTTTGATATGGACGAGTTTGAGGAGAGACTGAAAGAAGCAAAGAAAAAACTGACACAACAACAAAGACTTATTTTTGTATTGATAAAGGAAGATGAGAAAAAAGTAAAAGATGTAGCTGAATTACTTGAAATATCAGAACAGTCCGTGCGAAATCAACTTTCCGCAGCACTTGCTAAATTAAGAGTATATATGAAGGAATATTTCCCTATTTTCGTAATTATGTTCTATAACACATAAAAACATATGTTATACTTCCCATACTTTCTCGTCATAGTTGTAAAAAGAGAAGTATGGAACAAAATAGAATAGATAAGTTACTAGCTGATTACTTGGCAGACACCATCTCAGAAAAGGATTTCCTAGAAATGAGAAGCCGTGTCAATCAAATGACAGACGATGAGTTGGCAACAATTCTGCATAAGGCATGGATGGAAAATAAAGTTTCGAAAGAGATTTTCAAGGCAAAAGCTGTACTACTGATTCCACGTATTAAAAAAGAACTTAGCCATCCAACAAATACCCCCCTTTCCATTAAAGAAAAAACATCTAGCCTTTGGCCATCTTTTGTAAAATATGCAGCCGTTATTGCAGTAGCAATACTAAGTGCTAGTACACTATATTTCTATCAAGAACAGAGTATGATTGAAGAAATGATGGCACAGGAGGTGATTTTCAGTTCACCTACCGGTCAACGTGCAAACCTTATTCTACCAGATGGTACCGAAGTCAATCTGAATTCACATTCTATTCTGAAATACAAACAGAATTTCGGAAAAGAAAACCGTGAACTATCTTTTACCGGTGAAGCATTCTTTAAAGTGGCTAAAGATGAAAGTAAACCGTTTATCATTCACTCAAAAGAACTCAAGATAAGGGTATTAGGCACCAAATTCAATTTCTACAACTATGACTCCGAAGAGTACGCAGAAGTAGCATTGGTCGAAGGTCGTTTACAGGTTAATACAAATGATAATCAGTCCGTACAGTTGTTACCAAATGAAAAGCTTACTTTTGAAAAAAAGACAAATAAATTAATCAAAGCTCATACAACTTTAGTCACAGAGTTGGGATGGAAAAAATCGCAACTTGAATTTGAGGAAACACCTTTGCGAGAGGTCATCAAAACTATCGAAAGATGTTACCATGTACAAATCATAGCAGAAGAAGGAAAATGGTTGGATGATCATTACTCAGCAATTTACAAAGATATAAGTCTAGATGAAATTCTTGAAATATTACAGATACACTATCATTTTAATATAAAGAAGAGCGAAGAGATTAACAAGATATATTTAACATTCAACAAAAAAAGTAGCCTATGAAAAAAAAGAATTACTAGCATAAATACGAATTTATTAAACATATTAAATTAAAGTTATCCTTATTTCAAATTATGAAGAGTTTATTACATCAATGTGGTTTCTGTAAAGATGCAAAGCAGAAACTTGGAAGAGCTTTTATATGCACTTCACTATGTCTTTTAAACTTTTTTTATGTTAATGCACAATCAGAAAAAGTTTCTGTTAGCGTAAAAAATGGGACAATAAAGGAATTATTTAAAACGATAGAGAAACAGACTACATATAGGTTCTCCTACCGTTCATCTGAGGTCGAAACTGGAAAAAGAATAACAGTAGAGGCTACAAAAGAGTCTGTTGGAAGTTTACTTGATAAGGTTCTTTACGACATGGGGATGAGCTATGTAGTAGAAAACAACACGATTGTAATTATACCGATTGACCCAAAAGGGAATACAAAGAAGAAAATCAAAGGAACAATCAAGGACTCCAAAGGCGAGCCAGTAATTGGTGCAACCATTCTGGAAAAAGGAACATCCAATGGTACAATTACAGATTATGATGGAAATTTTATATTAGAAATATTTACGAATTCTAATATTGAAGTCTCCTACATCGGTTACAAAGCACAGACGATAAACCCAAAAGGAAAAGAAGTATACATCACGTTAAAGGAGGATGCAGAAGTACTTGACGAGGTGGTTGTGGTTGGTTATGGCACCGAAAAAAAAGTCAATGTCATTGGATCAATTGCACAGATTAGTGGTGATAAGCTTTCCAATAGACCTACATCTATGCTTTCCAATGCGTTAGCTGGACAAATGGCTGGTGTTACAGTCATACAACGTTCAGGACAGCCCGGTCAGAACTCATCACAAATCAGAGTTAGAGGTGTTAGTTCATTTGGAGGAGATAAATCTAAAGCTGATGCTCTTGTACTAATTGATGGTATTCCTGGAAACATGAATGATGTCAGCGCAGAAGATATTGAAAGTATCTCTGTGCTTAAGGATGCTTCTACTGCTGCCATTTATGGTGCGCGTGCATCAAATGGAGTGATACTTATTACAACAAAAACCGGTAAGGAAGGGAAAATTTCAGTAAGCTATAATGGATATATTGGATTTAACAAACCGACAGAACTGCCTGAATTTGTTGATACGTGGCGATATGCTGAGTTAATGAATGAAGCAAAAGGCACAGAATTCTATACTAAATCTGACATTCAAAAACTTAAGGATGGCACTGATCCTGACAAATATGGAAACCATAAATACCTTGACGAAGTATTTAGTAGAAATGGCTTACAGACAGGACATGATCTGACACTGAATGGTGGTACTGCAACAAATCGCTATATGCTTTCACTGGGCTATCTTCATGAAGATGGAATTATAGAAAAGAATAGTTACGAACGATTTAACGCTAGATTAAACCTAAGCACAGATATTCTACCAAATTTAAAGGTAACAACACGCCTTTCAGGTGTTTATTCTTTCAGAAACGAACCTATAAGCTACGATGGAGATATGCTAGACATGGTTAGTTCTGCAGTTCGATATCCTGGACTGTGGGCAACAAGGAACTCAAATGGAGAACTTGGACTGGGTAACAAGTCCGTTGGTACACCTGCAACTTCTCTTCATACCCCCTCCTACTTTGAAGCCCCAGAATTCAAAATTAATGCTAACATGCGAATTGACTATAATCCCATCAAAGAACTCAAAATATCAGCAATCGGTGGACTCTCTTATCAAAACAATGAAGAAAAAACCTACCGCGCTTCATGGATTCTTGAAGGTAAAAACATAGGAACTTCATCCTTAAAGCAACTGATGGACAAAACCATATACAAAACCTTCCAAGCTACTATCGATTACAATAAGGGATTCGGTAATCATTCTTTTGGGATTCTAGCTGGGTATTCTTGGGAAGATCAGGAATATCGTTCGTTGAATGGTTTTAGAGATAAATTCCCCGGAAATGACTTACCATTTTTAAATGCAGGATCTCCAGACAATCAGCGAGCAGAAGGTGGTGGATACGATTGGGCTATTCAGTCTTTGTTTGGCCGGATTAAATATAATTACGCTGAACGATATTTATTCGAATCAACACTCCGCTATGATGGTTCTTCTCGATTTCCCAAAAACAACAAATATGGTTTCTTTCCTTCTTTAGCAGTTGGTTGGAGAATTTCGGAAGAAGATTTCTTTAAAGAAAATCAAAGTCTCGATTGGATTTCAAATTTGAAGTTCAAGGCTTCCTGGGGTAAATTGGGCAATCAGAATATTGGTAACTATCCTTGGCAAACAGTCTTTAATTTAGGGCAAAATTATCCATATGGTGACAATCTTATGTTGGGAGCTGCTGTTACAACAGCTACAGATCCTACTATAAAATGGGAAGAGACTGAGACCTATGATTTTGGCTTTGAAAGTGTATTCTGGAATGGTCTTCTCAGCTTGAACACAAGTTACTTTTGGAGAAAAACTGATGATATTTTGTATAAGCCAAGCGGCAGTGTATCAAGTGTATTAGGTCAAACTGTATCTGAAATGAATACAGGTAGGATGAAAAATACAGGATGGGAATTTGAGATTGGACATCGCAATAATATTGGTAGCATTTCATATAATGTAAATGCAAACTTCAGCATTATAAAAAACAAAGTACTAAGTTTGGGTGTCGGTAATGTTGAACAGCTAAATGGCATGGTCGGTAATGGCAGCGATTTATTTATTGGCTTCCCCATGGAAATGTACTACGGTTATCTTACTGACGGAGTCTTTATCAGCAATGAAGAAGTAAAAGAATGGCCTGATCAATCACAATTAATTCCGCAATCACAAAAAGGTGACATTCGATACAAAGACATTAGTGGTCCCGATGGAATTCCTGACGGAAAAGTAGATCCAAATTATGACCGCGTATATCTGGGTTCAAGAATCCCCAAATACACGTTTGGCCTAAATCTTGGTGCAGAATATAAAGGATTAGATTTATCAATGCAGATTCAAGGTGTCGCTGGAGTCAGTGGAATGTTGGAAGGTTTTGCCGGATGGGCTCTTTGCGGAGAAGGAAATGTACAAAAATGGCAGGATGAAGGTAGATTTGATCCCAATAACCCGAAACGCTATCCTTCATACCCTCGAATGCAAGAAGTAAGTGGTGCAGCTGGATTCAACACACTGCCATCTGATTTTTGGCTACTAGACGCCTCTTATATACGACTTAAGAACATCCAGTTAGGGTATACATTGCCTACAAAGATAACTACCAAGGCTGGAATCTCAAGACTAAGGTTTTATGTTACTGCAGAAAACCCTTGTACATGGAACAAGTATAGAAAAGGATGGGATCCTGAAATAAACAGCGATGGTCGTTATTATCCGATTCTTTCTACCTATACTTTTGGTGTAAATCTTAAATTCTAATAATTATGAAACGAAGATATTATAACATTCTTTATTGTTTGATCGCATCCATTATATTCAACACATCATGCTCACTGGAACGTAATCCATTAGATCAGTTTGCTGAAAATGAATTTTGGACAAATGAGGAAAATGCACTTATAGCACTTACCGGTATATATAGAGGAAATACCATATTTAATTCTGAAGAATATAGTCCGTCCGATTTTTGGTCATACAGCGGCATCATGTTTTTGGAATTTGCGAGTGACAACGCCTACGATAGACGAGGAAACAATTCCGGCTTCTTTCAAATGGTAAATGGGAATCTAACAGCTAATAATAGATTTACGAGTAGCTACTGGACCAATGCGTATGCTAAAATTGCCAGATGTAATCGTTTTTTAGATGGTATCGGAAAGATTTCTGCATCG
>ENA-UPWN01000831-UPWN01000831.1-human-gut-metagenome-genome-assembly--contig:-NODE-831-length-14188-cov-41.626462_pt1 | contig 14188 bp, 8 predicted proteins | sample MGYA00250050_ERZ773377 | MGnify/ENA primary metagenome ERZ773377 (study PRJEB29103, sample SAMN06112008) | human gut metagenome | biome: human gut; feature: ankylosing spondylitis patient; material...
TATAGCTTTCTGATGAAGTCTGACTAAGTGTTGTCTGTGATACAGCTGGTACTGTAGCAGCGACCTTGTCAAATGTCTGTGGAGCATCTGCTGCTCTGTCTGTTACATTGACAACTACTGATGATGTATCAACTGTAATCTTAGCCCCTCTTGCTGCAAAGAAACCAAGGTACATATTTTCTTCATCAATTGTTGAGAATGTATCTGCTGGTAAGTAATAGAAAATATTTTCTAATTCTCCACCAGGATTAGTCTCACCTGTTACTGCGCTTGTAACATCTGCACCCTTAACATATTCACCTGTTGCTGTATCTTTCATCCAGGCATATATACCTGAATTATCTTTCTTTAATCTTAATTCGTAAGTCTGAGGCTTATCCTCTTTAATCTGATATGTTAATGCTTTATTATACTTACCATATCTTGTAATATTATGTCTGTTAGATGCATCTCCATCTGTAACACCATATCTACCGAATACATTTACCTGACCATAATATCCACCAACTGCAATTGAATTAGAGTAGTAGATTGATGAGTCACCATCTGTACCATTAGAATCTCTTACCATGATACCAAAGCCTTCCTGAGCATCAGGAGCTGACTTTGTAATAAAGTAATTAACTGTAACATTGGCTGTTATATCAAAGTTATCCTTCTTAGCATCTAATGTAGTATAGTAATATGCTATACCATCCTGTCCATCATCTGTACACTTACCAGCACCTTCTTTAGCTTCGATAACTACTGAACCTTCTTTAGAAGTATCAATACTCATCTTAGACTTAGATATTGACTGTCCAAATATAATAGAATTCCAAGTTAAATCTTCAAACTTAAATTCTTTCTTATCTCTTACTACAACCTGAATAATTGTTTCAAGTGCTTTACCATCTACTGTAGCTGATATCTTAATATCATATGTTCCGGCTTCATCTTTCTTGTATGCTGATGAATCAACCTTAACATTAGCTGCATCAACTTTATCTTCTCTTCCACTATCGTATACTGCGGCTACTTCAAGACCATCTGCACTGAAATCAGTTCCCTTAACATAAGTTGTAGTTGTTGGATATGTTGTTACCTCAAGTGACTTAACTGTAGGTTCAACAACTTCAAGCTCATATGTAGCCTTAGCACCATTGTACTCTACTACATATACATACTTGCCAGCCTTAGTTGTATCAAGTTCTGTTGATTCAGCCCTAACATAGCCCTTAACTGCATCTGTACCCTGAATAACCTTAGATGAGCCATCTGAATAATCTGCTGTTATTGTAAGGCCTTCTACATAATCATTCTCATCATACTTAGAATCTGTATAGAATCTTGTTGTATTAGGGTTAGTTATTGTAATATTCTTAACTGTTGCATCTGAAATGCTTATAGGAATAATAACATCCTTTGTAACATCACCATATGTATGGCTTATTGTCACTTCCTTATCACCAGCAGTTGTAAAATCAACATCACTGACTGTTGTGTTAGCATCTTTATTATCAATAAGTGTCTTTAAATCAAATGTTCTACCACTATTGTATACAACCTTACCTACTAAACCAGTAAAATCAAGAGCTGTATCAGTTACCATATAATCTGTCTTAACTGGCATATATTCAATATACATATCAGATACTACTTCTTTGATAACTGTTATTGGCACTTCTATTACCTGTCCAAGATATAAAAGATTAAGCTTTCCAGCTTCTGTAACTTCTGAAAATGGTTTACTGCTCATATCAACAACACAATCTGCTGCTGTGATTTCTCTTTCTTTTCCATCAACTGATACCGTAGCCTTAAAGCCTGTCAAATCAACATCTTCATATGTATTACCTGCACAGTATGTTGTCTTCTTAGGTGCTGTAACATTAGTTACCTTTACTGACGAACTGTCCTGTGTATAAGCTAACTTAACATTGTTAAATGTAATCTTAGCATTTCTTGCTGCGAATAATCCAACATACATTGTATCATCTGTAATTAAATCTGCTGCTGAACACTCTGCAGCAACTTCGCCATCAAAATAAAGCTTAACGCTGTCACCAATCTTCTGAATAGAGAGGTCATATGTTCCACCTACTGCTGGTGATTTACCTAATCTTGTATGTTTTAACTTTGTTGTCTTGTAACCAGCATTACCATGATTAGTTGTTTCATCTGCATTATTATCCTTATTACCATAGCCACCAACAAATGCAAAATTATTCTTATCTGCAGTTAACTTTGTTGTATTTCCATGTGTTCCCACATTATCTCTGATTGTTAAGCCAAATGCTGCCTGTTCATTTGTTGCTAATGTATCAATCTTAGCCTGTGCTGTGATTGTAAAATCATAAGATTTATCAAGTTCATACAAGAATGTATTTAATCCCTGATCACTTGCTGAACCATTAATCTTACCCTTATCACCTGTTACTTCTAATGTAACTCCTCCATTTCCTGTATCCGTAGCAGATGCCTTTGTCACGTCTGTACTGCTGCCAAATACATTCCAGGTCCATCCTTTCCAAGTTCCGTCTTCAACTGTCTTTCCACCTTCAAATGTAGTTTTTGAAGCTGCATTAGCTTTTGTCATAAGACTATTAACTGGAATAAGGCTTACAACCATTAAGAAAGCTAATACAGAAGCGACAATCTTCCTAACTTCTTTTTTAATCCTCATAACTAGGATTCCTCCTTCTTCATTAATACGCACTTTTAATCAGATACGAAAAAGGCTTGCACATAGTAATATAGAATACAGCTTTCATTCACTATATTAGTCACTATGCACTAAACCTTTATCCAATACCTCAAAAGTTGAGTTAATATTAGCACAACCAACTTGGTGGGTCAAGATGCCCATTGGGTATTTTTTATATTTTCGGCGGTATATACAGTTTTATTTTAGATAATTTGTACAAAAGTAATGAAAATTGTATGAAAAACCTCTTAAATTTTAATTGTATACCGGTACAGCCGAGCTAAAAATATTGTTTGTTGTTCCTTGCATATACTTTATATGTATTTTATATTTCTGAATAAATACCATTATTATTTTAACTTGATTATATGCAATATAAAAACTATAATTATCTATAATAAACAGGCAGGAGGTAACAAAATTTTATGACAAAAAAAGAGATGTTAGATGAAATGGAGGAAGCTGGCTGGAGTTATGATACAGATTTAGATTCCCCATATAAAGCCGTCAAAGAGGATTACGATGAAATGAAAAAAGAACTTTCCGATGATTCCTTACTTTTCCCTAACGGCAGAGATTATGATGCTGAAGATGAAGATGGTATTTAATCCGTAATAACACAGTAAGAGGGCTGCCGCAGCAACAACCCTCTTACTGTCTGTCAGCCAACTTTTCTTTATATCCTTCTACTACTGACGTTATTATATTTATTATGACTATGCTCTAATTAATGCAACAAGAATTAATTCATTATTTTACCAGATTACAATTTATTAATACCAGATTCTTTATTTCTGCATTTATAGCAGCTTTCTATACGTCTCTCTATCTTTTTCCTCTATATCCAGTGTATCCATTGCCTCTTCTGCTGTCTGATTCAACTTTCTCATTAATGTTCTTATGCTGTCAAGACGCGCCTGTTTCTCCCCTCGTTCTATTCCTTGTGCCATTCCACGTTCCATTCCTCGTCTTTCTCCGCGTTCCTCGCTTTCTTCTACCAGCAAATCACTTATGTTACACATATCATTCACACACCCTTCTAATTCTGTTGTCATCTCAAGTCCGTATTCTTCTAACCGGTTCATCTTATCCTGTCTTGCCCTGCAAGAAAATAATACTTCCAGCATTGCTATAAGCTTATTTTTTGATTCTTCGACATCTGCCCTGCTTCTTATTCTTATAACCGCTCCATTCATTATGCTTCGCTGTGGAAGCCAGCTTGTATTGCCATATATTACTCTTGGCTGCAAGCCTAATTCTATTATAGAGTCTTCATCGGCTTCTGTATCCATACATATCCATATGCTGTATACATCTTTGATGTCATCATAGTTTGATTTTATGAATTCTACATTTTTCTGTGAAGACACTAGTCTTGCCATATAATACACCATTCTTGATTCGATATGATAACCAAGCTTTGTATATGAAATACTTTTCTGTGCCTCAACATTTACAAGTATTTTAATTGTTCTATTATTATAATACAATGGAAATCTTATGTCGTAAATAATTTTTCCATCTTCTATATCTACGTCTTCAGTTCCATCACTTTCAATTTTAATGCACAGCTTTTCCGGAACTGTAAGTGATACTATTGTCTCTCCTATGCAGGGAATTATGTCTTTTATGCTGTATTCCCTGAATTCTGGCACTATTACTTTTACTATATTGGCTAATATCTGTGGGTCTGCCAATATACATTTAGCATAGTCGTCTCTCATTGCTTTATCTACATCAAGCTTTGACATTGTTTCTGCAAGATGTGTGGTTACTCTCTGATACTTCATTAAACCTCCTTTTCATTGGTTATCATTTATCCACCATAGTCAGTTATTCGCACTAAAATTTTAAATATTGGAATTATATTGGCGAATTGCCATTAGATTTCATATATAGTTCCGATATGGTTGCCACATATTACTATCAAACATTATTATATTTAGATTAGATACTATATAAATAGAATACCACATATCACTATGTATTGCAATAGAATATTTAGAAAACAAAAAGGCATTGCCAGACCACTCAAATGGACTTTCCTTCCGTGCACACCTGGCCAGTCAAGAAAGCCCATACCATAGGCCCGATAATACCTCTCTTTATTAATTACATTAGGTGATTGCGGTTACTTGTGTTCACAGTACAAATAACAATCAATTTTGCTGAGTTTCGCAAACGCCTATTAATTACATAATTATGCCAATGACCCTCTCTTAAGCCATCTTCCACTAACAAACCTTGCAACAAAGCATACTGACCTTGCTGCCCAGTCAATGAACATTCCTATCCATACGCCAAGAACTCCCATTCCAAGCATTACGCCAAGGACGTAGCTGCTTCCGACCCTGAACAGCCACATCGAGATAATACTTGCTGTCATTGTAAATTTTACATCTCCCGCCGCTCTTAATGGATTGGATAATGTAAATGAAAGCGGCCATATAAATAATGAAACCACATTAAAGCATCTTAAAATCATTACTGTAATCTGTGTTGCCTCACCTGATAAGTTAAACCACGAAGCAATAAATGGTGCTAAGAAGAATAATGGAATATTACATATCCAGTCGCCGAAATACGCATATTTAAGCACTTTTTTAGTATACATTTTTGCCTGTTCTTTCTCACCGGCACCTATGCACTGTCCAACAACTGTGATAAGTGCAAGTCCCATAGATGAAGCCGGAATATTTGCAAAATCGATAACTGTATAGCCAACCGAATTAGCGGCTGTAGATGCTGTTCCAAATGTTGCAACCATACTTACAACCATAAGCTTTCCTATCTGGAACATACCATTTTCTATGCCTGATGGAATTCCTATTGTCAGAATCTTCTTTATATATATCCAGTCTGGAACAAAATATTTTATATGATCTATTCTTATCGGATTAGTCTTTCCGCATACAAGTACTGTCATAACTATTCCAGCTGCAACACGGCTAAGTGCTGTTGACAGTGCAACACCAGCTACACTCCACTTAAATACGAATACAAACAAAGCATTTCCAGCTACATTAATCACATTCATAAGTATGCTTATATTCATACTTACCTTACTGTTGCCTACACTTCTGAATATTGCAGCTCCTGCATTGTACATTCCAAGGAAAGGATATGAAAGGGCTGTTATAACAAAATATAACACAGCACAATCCATAACCGAATCTTCAACAGTTCCGAATATCACCTTAAGTAATGGTCTTGTAAATGAAACTGAAAATACAGTCATTATAACTGAAAATATTAACAAAACAGTTTCAAGCTGTGCTCCTGACTTTCTCGATTCATCATCCCTGCCTTTACCTATATACTGACTGCAGACAACAGCGCCACCTGTCGCAAGTGCTGCCATAACCTGTATGATAAGCCTGTTGATATTATCAACAAGTGCAACTCCTGCAACTGCCGCTTCTCCTGACTGTGATACCATAAGTGTATCAACAAGTCCAACAAGCACTGCAAGAAGCTGTTCAAACATAAGGGGAATTATAAGCTTCCTTAAATCTTTACTACTAAACAACATATGTTTACTCCATCTATATTTTCATTTTATGGTGTAAGTGTTAATTGCACAACTATTCTGCACAGCTTATATTAAAGAGCTACAGAATATACCTTTAACCCCATCACCAATCATACATTTATCACACAAAAATTCGGTCAGAACGTACTTTTAACATTCTGACCGAATATAATAATTACATTATCAGCTGTAATAAACATCTATAAACCAGTTAGCTAAGCTTCTAACAAGCCTTTTTAACCATCAGCAATATTAGTCTACTGTGTAAATCCAGCCCTTAGGAGCTTCGATTCTGCCCATCTGGATACCTGTGAGTGTTTCGTATAACTTCTTAGTTACTGGTCCCATCTCGTCCATACCACTTGGTAAGCAGATTTCCTTGCCGTGATCAACTATCTTTCCTACAGGAGAGATAACTGCTGCTGTACCGCAAAGACCACATTCAGCAAAATCCTTAACCTCATCAAAGAGAACTTCTCTTTCTTCAACTTCAAGTCCAAGGTATTCCTTAGCAACATGTACTAATGAACGTCTTGTGATAGATGGTAAGATACTATCTGACTTAGGAGTTACAACCTTTCCATCCTTAGTAACAAAGAGGAAGTTAGCTCCACCTGTCTCTTCAACCTTTGTTCTTGTAGCTGGGTCAAGATACATATTCTCAGCATATCCTTCTGCATGAGCTGTAACAATAGCATGAAGGCTCATAGCATAGTTAAGACCAGCCTTGATATGACCTGTTCCGTGTGGTGCTGCTCTATCAAAATCTGAAACCTTGATTGTAAGTGGCTTAGCGCCGCCCTTAAAGTATGGTCCAACAGGTGTTGTAAATACTCTGAACTGATATTCATCAGCAGGCTTAACACCTATAACTGGATTGCTTCCGAACATATATGGGCGGATATAAAGTGATGCACCTGAACCATAAGGTGGTACCCAGTCCTCATTAGCTCTTACAGTTTCAGCAATAGCTTCTACGAACTTATCTTCTGGGAATACTGGCATCTCAAGTCTTCTACAAGAATCCGCCATTCTGCTTGCGTTCATATCTGGTCTGAAAATAACTGTGTGACCATTCTCTGTTGTGTATGCCTTCATACCTTCAAAACATGACTGTGAATACTGTAATACACCAGCGCATTCGCTGATAACGACTTTGTCATCATCTGTGATAACGCCATTATCCCATGCTCCATCCTTATAATTAGCTACGAATCTCTTATCAGTCTTTACATAGCCAAATCCTAAATTAGACCAATCAATATCTTTCTTTGCCATAACTTTATACTTCCTTTCGTATTCGACAGTCTACTCACCTTACTGTCAGGAGCTTCTGCAATACCAGCCATAAATGATGTCTGCTTTGCTGTAAAATGTTCTTACAACACAGCTGACAATCGGTAAATACGCTGACCCCTTGGCATAACACTCTTTCTTTGGTGTTTACTATAATGGATCCCATCGATTAATTAAATTAGGGATATTTTATACCCACATTTTATATAAGTCAATAAATTTTGCCTATCTAATAATTTCACAAGTATATTTTTTATGTATTTTACAGCTTTTTGAGCCGCGCTATTAGTCCAGCGCCGCTTCGCCGCACTGGACACGCGGGCGTTCGCCCTATCAGACATAATGCAAAGCCACAATTTTGTGCAAGCACAACTGTGTCTTTACATTATGTCTGGCACGGCTCATTGCTTTCGCGATCATTCATAGCTTGTAATCTGTGTATAGAAATTATCGTAGTCTGTTCTGCCTTCTCCTGTGAATGCGATTGCTGTTCTTGGGTGCTGGTTAGCATTTCCTGTAATCATATACTGGACGTCACACCCCCATACAACTCCGGCTTTCTTAAGTGGAACCATATGATTTTCAATGAACTTAAGAACTGGTGAAATTCTGTACTTTGGATTTCTTAAGAAGCCCATAAGAAGCTCTGTATAACAGTTACCTGCTCCTCTGCCCATTCCGCTCATTGTAACATCAAGATAGCTTACACCTATTGTGCACGCCTCAATAGTGTTGGCAAATGCAAGCTGCTGGTTATTGTGTGCGTGTATACCAACTCTCTTTCCGTATTTCTCAGCAATCCTGATGTATTTATCTGCAAGTCTTCTTATCTGTTCAGGATAAAGTGAACCGTAGCTGTCTACAAGGTAGATTACACTTGCCTTGCTCTGTGCAGCAAGAAGTTCAAGTGCAAGGTCTAACTCATTCTCACTTGCTGTAGAGATAGCCATAATATTAATAGTAACTTCATATCCCATATCTGCACAGTAATTAATCATCTCTATAGCCGCAGGTATAGTATTAATATATGTAGCTACCCTTACCATATCTATAACACTTTCAGACTTAGGAATTATATCCTTCTTGTAATCAGTTCTTCCTACGTCTGCCATAACAGAAATCTTTAAGTCTGTATCATTATCACCAACGATAGCTCTTATATCTTTCTCATCGCAGAACTTCCACTTGCCGTAATCCTCAACCTTAAAGACTTCCTTTGATGCCTTATATCCAAATTCCATATAATCAACGCCTGCGGCTACATTTGCCTTATACAAATCGCGCACAAAATCTTCGCTGAATTCAAAATTGTTAACAAGACCTCCATCCCTAAGTGTACAATCAACTACCTTAATATCTGGTCTGAATGATACTAACTCGCCTTTCTGTTCCATAGTAATCCTCCATTCTTTCCCGGTAAAAGCTAAGAAAATAATTCCCGCACCGGGTGTTCTCAATCTAGTATCAGTGTGCAGGAAAATATTGCATATGCCTGATATGCTTCTACACACGCTTTATTATACTTTAAAGCGTTACACTTTAAAGTGCTAAATTGTCATTATTATACCACTATATTTAATTTTGTAAAGTACTAATTGCATCTTCCATAATATCCATCATATCTAAAAGTCCGTTAAGGTATTCTTTCTGGCTTGTAAATTTTCTTTTAGTAACTGTCCATATAAAATATGGCACTCCATTTACTTTAAAATCCAAAGCCCCACCGAAGCTTTCAAGAAGTTTAGGAATTGCATCAGAATCTATATCAGCCTTAGGATATATATTCATAACTGTTCTCCAGTTAGATGCACCTCCTGCCGGATTAGCGGCAGTTTCGCCCTTAATCTCCATAATTCCTATCTTATGTGCCTTGCTCTTTATAAGTGCTACCATCAAAAGATTAGAAGCACACGAAGGAATACTTCCATATCTGTCTGAGAGTTCATCTTTCATATCTGACAATTCTTCCCTCGTTTCAAGTGCTGCAATCCTTTTATAGATATCTAATTTCTGGTATTCGCTCTTAATATATGAAGCCGGAATATATGCATCAACTTCCAGATCAACAGTAGTTTCAAAACTGTATTCGTTCTTTATGCCCTTTAAGTTATTGACTGCCTGATTAAGCATTTTACAATACAAGTCATAACCTACTGCCGCCATATGCCCGTGCTGGCTCTTTCCAAGCACATTTCCTGCACCTCTTATCTCAAGGTCTTTCATAGCAATCTTAAAGCCCGAACCAAGGTCAGAGAATTCCTTTATAGCACTTAATCTCTTCTCTGCAACCTCGGATATCATCTTATCCCTTTTGTACATAAGAAAAGCATATGACGTTCTTGTACTTCGTCCAACTCTTCCCCTTAACTGGTAAAGCTGGGAAAGCCCGAACTGGTCAGCATTTTCTATAATCATAGTGTTACAGTTAGGTATATCCATACCTGTTTCTATAATTGTCGTAGATACAAGAACATCTATCTCTCCATTGACGAACTCATACATAATCTTTTCAAGCATACGCTTATCCATCTGTCCATGTGCATACGCAACAACCGCATCAGGAACAAGATTTTGTATATACTCAGCACGTTCCTCAATGTCCCTTACCTTGTTGTATACATAATACACCTGTCCATTTCGTGCAAGTTCTCTTGTAACCGCCTCTCTTATCATCTCATCATTATGTTCTGTAACAAATGTCTGTATCGGATGTCTGTCCACCGGCGGCTCTTCAAGAACACTCATATCCCTAATACCGACAAGGCTCATATGAAGTGTTCTTGGAATAGGAGTTGCACTTAATGTAAGAACGTCTATGTTGTTCTTTAATTCTTTAATCTTTTCTTTATGTGCAACACCAAAACGCTGTTCCTCATCAATAATAAGCAGTCCCAGATCCTTAAACTGCACATCCTTTGACAATACACGGTGCGTTCCTATAACAACATCTATCGTGCCATTCTTAAGCCCTTCAATCGTCTTTTTATTCTGTGCACTTGTCCTGAAGCTTGACAACTGACCGACATTAACAGGAAAGCCTTTCATTCTCTCCTCAAATGTTGAAAAATGCTGGCTTGCAAGCACTGTTGTGGGAACAAGGTAAGCCACCTGCTTGCCGTCCTGAACAGCCTTAAATGCAGCTCTTATCGCAACTTCTGTCTTTCCATATCCGACATCGCCGCATATAAGTCTGTCCATAACCCTGCCGCTTTCCATATCCTTCTTGGTATCCTCAATGGCATTAAGCTGATCATCCGTCTCCTCATAAGGAAACATTTCCTCAAATTCCTTCTGCCATACAGTATCCTGTGAAAATCTGTAGCCCTCAACCTTCTGCCTTATCGCATAAAGCCTTACAAGCTCTTTAGCCACTTCCTCAACTGCCCCTGTAACCTTGGCTTTTGTCTTCTTCCACTCAACACCACCAAGACTGTTAAGCTTAGGCTTTTTCTCCGTATCCTGATTAGCGTACTTCTGCAGACGGTCAAGCTGTGTTGCAAGCACATATAGATTGCCGTTATTCGCATACGCAATCTTAATATAATCCTTCTCAACACCTTCTACCTGTATCTTTTCTATTCCCTTGTATACACCAAGTCCGTGGCTCTCGTGCACAACATAATCACCTATATTAAGTTCGTTAAAGCTGGCAATGTTCTTTCCATCGTGCTTTTTCTTCTTAAGCTTCTTCATCTTTCTTGCACTGAATATATCATTCTCTGCAATAACGACAAATGAAAGAACAGGATACTCAAAGCCTTTATGCAGGCTTCCATATGTCACTATAATAAGCCCGCTTCCGTAATCCTTATTAAAATCCTCGCTGTAAAAGCTGGCAATTCCAAGCTTTCCCAGATCATCAACTATTCTTAATGCCCTCGTTCTTGAACTGCATACAAGTACTGTTGTATATCCATTTTTCTTGTACTTTTCCAAATCCTTGGCCAGATACTCAAAACTGTTATTATATGAGCTTATGCTTCTTGCCGTGATGTACATAGAATAATCTATCTCAAAGCCATCAGGCTTATAATCAAGTGTCGTTAATATAAGCTTTTTATTATTCCTTAAATCACTGATAATCTCATTCATAGCCTTGACCTTATTAGTCTGGCTTGGAAGCACATAACCTGCAGCAAGACGGTTCTTCATACTCTCGTTGTATTCATACAATGTCAGTTCATTACATTCTTTCAGCCTGTTAGGCTCATCTAACACAACAAGAGTATTCTCCTCCGGAAAATACTCTGCCAGTCCAACTGTATCTGCCACAAGTGTATCTGTGAACTTCTCATAATTACCGGTACGCTCGACATCTGCAACAAGCTTGTTAAGATTATTACCCGCCTCAATCTGCTCCTTTGTACGCTTTCTCTTACCATAATCAAAACACTCAAGCTGCCTGTCACACTCTTCCTTAATATTGTACAGACCATTTTTTAACTCATCTTCTGTAAATATATATTCAGTAGCCGGGAAAATGCTGTAGCTTTGGAGCCTTTCAATCGACCTCTGGCTCTCAACATCGAACATTCTTATAGAATCAACTTCCGTATCCCACAGCTCAATTCTAACCGGTGCTTCATCTGTGTATGAGAAAATATCTATAATTCCACCACGTATTGCAAACTGTCCCTTGTCCTCCACCATTCCAGTACGCACAAAGCCCATAGCCACCAGCTTCTTTGCCAGCTTCTCTGGTTCTATTTCGCTGGAATAATCAAGGGTTATAACTGCCTCCTTAAATCTTTCGACAGGTATGAGCCTGTCTGCAATTCCGTCCATAGTTGTAACAACTGTAAGCACTCCCTCGCCCGTACTGCTATGGTTGATTATACGGCTTATACATCTTAATCTCTCGCCTGTAATCTGGTTGCCGTGTACGTCCGCACTATAGAATATGGCATCCTTGGCCGGATAGTATATTGCTTCTTTATTAAAAAATGAAGCATCATCACACATTTTTCTTGCTTTTGCTTCATCACTTGTAACAATAAGCATATACTTATATCCTGATGCTATTGCACTTGATATGTGCACCTTCTGTGTATCAATACAGCCGCTTATAAGCACAGTTCTTCCGCCGTCCTTACCAAGCTCTTTATTTAATTGTTCAACTGCCGCCGTATTATTTACAGGGTCAAAAAATGTGTTCAAAATATCTGCTCCTTATCCATTGAATTTATTCATTCCACTTTCAATACCTTCTGTCATTATGCACTCTACTGCCTCACAGGCTCTCTTAGTTCCCTCTCTTAAAGCTGGATAAAGTTCCTCCGGAAATCTTCCAAGAACCCAGTCAGCAAGATCCCAGCCCTTTGGCTTATCCCCAACTCCGAATTTAACTCTCTTAAACTGGTCACTTCCAAGGTGTGCAATTATGCTCTTAATTCCATTGTGTCCGCCTGCACTTCCCTTTGGACGGAGTCTTAACCTTCCCGGTTCAAGGCTTATATCATCAAATATAACAATTAAATCATCTATATCTGCCTTGTAATAATCCATAACTTCTCTTATACACTCGCCTGAATTATTCATATAAGTCATAGGCTTTACAAGAATTACTTTCTGTCCTTCTATAACACCTTTTCCTATAAGACCTTTATGTTTAGATGTGTCTACACTTATATTATATTGGTCGGCAAGTTCATCTATGCAGGCGAAACCAACATTGTGTCTTGTTCCTGCGTATTGTGCTCCTGGGTTGCCTAATCCTGCTATTATATACATATTTTGTTCCTTCCTTTGGTGGGGATTTATAATTATTTTATATTGTACAGATTTTGGGGAGGTTATTCAATGTATTATTGAATATATTATTGGGTGTATTATTAGGTGTGCTGGAAAAATAAACTGCCATCAGGTTAGTAGACTGATGGCAGTTATTTCATTAAGATACTTTTTCGTCTAGGTGTTCTATATGACCTGTGATTTCGCCGTCATAGATTTCGTATATCTCATCTGAAAGATAGTTAAGTTCTTCTGTGTCGTGGCACGCAATTATTATAAGTGAACCATTGGCTTTAAGCTCATCTAAGAGTCCCTTTATAAGTCCTGCTCCTGCCTCATCAAGTGCATTGATAGGCTCATCAAGAATAACTATATCAGGGCGTTCCATTATAGCCGCCGCAATTCCTAATCTCTGCTTCATTCCTAATGAATATTTCTTAAATGTTCTCTTATCGTCCGGGTCAAGTCCGACCTTTCTTATAGCATCTCTTATCTCATCATCACTAATACGGTTCTGGATAGATGCAAGTATCTTTAGGTTCTTAAAACCTGTATAATTGCTTATAAATGAAGGATTCTCAATTAAAATCCCTATACTTGGCGGAAATGAAATGTGCCTGCCAAGCTCCTTATCGTTAATGTATACCTTTCCTGATGTTGGAAGTATAAGCCCGCTTATAGCCCTCATAAGCATTGTCTTACCTGAACCATTCTTACCTTTAAGTCCTATAACTTTCCCGCTCTCTAGTGTCAGGTTAATATTCTTTAATACCTCAGCACTTTTGAATGACTTGCAATAATCTTCAAGTCTTACCACTGTACCCATATGCGTACCTCCTCATTACTCTTTTAAAGTTATTCACTATTATAATCATTTAACATTAAAATCACTTATAGCTTTATTTATAATAACACTTTTTAAGCTAATTGTATATACACAATGT
>ENA-UPWN01000836-UPWN01000836.1-human-gut-metagenome-genome-assembly--contig:-NODE-836-length-14142-cov-7.000924_pt1 | contig 14142 bp, 10 predicted proteins | sample MGYA00250050_ERZ773377 | MGnify/ENA primary metagenome ERZ773377 (study PRJEB29103, sample SAMN06112008) | human gut metagenome | biome: human gut; feature: ankylosing spondylitis patient; material...
CGACCACCGAGATCTACACTCTTTCCCTACACGACGCTCTTCCGATCTTGTACTTCGGCATAGTTGACGGTGTCGGTAACTTCATCTGTCTGGGCAGCTTTGCTGATATCTACTTTCAGTTTCAGGTCAATGAGATATTCATTCCCAATCAGATTTTCTTGCGGTGCGACTCCATGATAGGCGTAACAACGAATTTCTTTCAAAAGGATATAGCTACTATTTATCTTCATATACTGTCTTTTTAGTGTGATCTTGTTTGACTTTTAACAGGTCTTTCTGTGCAACCATTTGTGGAATCACTTTAAGAAAGACGGGTGTGAGCAGAAGGCAGATGCTTAATGTTATAAGCAGAAGTGCGCTTGCTTGTGCCCAACTATTGTGAATATAACGGCTGACTAATGGACCTAAAAAATGAAGTATCGGTCCATGAATACTCAAGGTGATGATTGAATATCGTCCCAAGTAAGAAACAACCTTTATCTTTTTCACTTTTTTGCAAAGTAACATAATCATAAATATTCCTGCAAACGCAGCGATATATACTTGAAAAATATTTCCCGTATAATTGTTGGTACGCATACCCAATGTGGTAGCGGTAAAGTACATTACCACCAGTGCCAATACAATAAAAACCGGTATCAGTTTGTCGAAACGATGGCTGGGATATAGAAAGAAATTATACCGTCGGATCCAGAAACCGGCCACATAGAAGGGGAGGGCAGTCATAGAAACATCTATATACAGGGGTAACTCTATCTGTAATTTTCCGAGATAAAATCCTGCGCAACCAATCAGGATTGTCACAGCGAACATGACAGGCAGATGCTTTTCGCGCAGAAAGTGAATTAGATAAAATAGGATGTTGCAATTGAATAATGCGAGTAGAAACCAGATCGGTGGATTGAACTTGATAAGGTCGTGTCCATGAAATACAACCAAGAGTTCATTCCACGACACAGGCAGTTGAAACACCCCCGGAGCAATCTTCCAAACAATGTATTTCATTAGAAATGCACTTAGATAGAAGAAAAGAAAAGGAATAATCAATTTGTTTATTTTTCGTAGGATGAATCCGAGCAGGCCTTCGTATGATTTGAAAAACACTCCCGAGATAAAGAAGTAAAGCGGCATGCGGAAACAGGATAACATCGAATTCGTATCCAGTTGTTCGAAGGCCCCTCCAACGTGTGCCATTACCACAAGGATAATGCAGACTCCTTTGGTTAAGTCCACAAAATCAATACGTCTGCTCTGGTTGCCTTCCATTATCTCTTTTAATTTCTCTTTTTCGGCGCAAAGATACTTTATAAATCGGAATAAAAAGAGGAACATTGAAAAAATAAACGAATGATGCGAAAAGCGAAAAAGTATGATATATAGTAATGATATTATTGCGAAAAAAACGGTTGACTATGTTTTGAAACTCCTTATTTTACCTCTGTTATCAATATATCCTTGAAAAACGAATGACGCGGATCACATAGATTTTTAGCGTTCTTAATCTAGTGTTATCCGCGTCGGTAGTGTCCGGAAAATATCCTTTTTGAAAGTTACTTGTATCTTTTATTCTATTTATTCGGATCTCTTCCTGTGTATTTAATCAATTCGCTAATCTTATCATTAAGTGTTTTTGCTTTCATCAACTGTTCCAGAGTGAGATGCATCCGGTATCTCCAGTAGTTTCGTGGATTGGATGGAACATTAATTCGCTCTTCCGTCACATTCGGATTTCTCCATTTCCCGTCTATCGATAACCAATCCTGGAAAGACAAGATACAGAGAATGGAATTACTGTTGAGATGGTTGCGTACGATTTCCTCGCACAACTCCGGGGTGGCAGTTGTCGGTGCAACTCCGTAATGTCCTAACGTTGCATTATAGTAACGTTGGGTCTGTTGATAATCTTCTTCCCACCAGCCACGCAACGTAGACATATCGTGAGTGGAGATTGTGCAGACAGACCGGTACGGATACTCATTTAAATGCCCGAATTCATGCATTGGATTCTTAGGCATTCGCTGAATTTCCAGACTAAGAATCCGGAGATCATTCATCACCGACGACACACAAGCAGGAATCATCCCCAAATCTTCTCCACAAACCAACATGCGGGTTGACTGTGTCAGTTGAGGTAACTTCTTCATTGCTTGTTGATACCAGAACTCGTTGTGCCGATGATAATAATACTGGTCGTATAGTTTGTTAAACGCATTTTTATCTTCTTCGTTCAGCGACCGGAATACGAAATCTCGTTGCACACCGATGCGCGGGTGGTATTTACCTTCTTCTTTCTTATCCGCAACAAATAAGACGTTACTGATTAATGAATAAAGCCCTTCCCGAATCCATACACTATCTTCATCATTTCTACCGGCAAAGAATTGTTCTACCTCCCGTTGTGTTTCGAATCCCGGTTTCATCCGATAAAGTCCGGAGTCATCAACCAATTGAAGAAAGTCCTGTTTGACTAAATGGGTATGCGGTCCGAACAACTGTCCGAGGAAAGATTCATGGATGAATGGTAGCAGATATTCATCCCGGAACGTTAGACCATAACTTTCGATTTCTTCCCGGCTCATCGGTAAAGAAGGATCAAACTGACCTAACAATCCGTGTACAGCGTGCATTGGTATTTCCCAAATACGGAAGAAACCGAGGATATGATCGATCCGGTAAGCATCGAAGTATTCCGCCATTTTCTGAAAACGCTTCATCCACCAGCGGTATCCGTCTTTTTCCATGACATCCCAGTTGTATGTGGGGAATCCCCAGTTTTGCCCGTTGATCGAGAAATCATCGGGCGGAGCACCCGCTTGTCCGTCGAGATTGAAGTAATGGGGTTCTGTCCAGGCTTCCACGCTGTTGCGGCTGATGCCAATCGGAATATCCCCCTTTAATACGACACCGTGTTGGCGGGCATATTCGGTTGCAGACAACAACTGCAGGTGCAAATGATACTGGATATAATAATACAACGAGATGTGCGGATAATCTGCCGTTCCCGGTTGGCACATTTTTTCTATATCTTCCGCTTGGTAAACAGAGTGTCGCGGCCATTGGCGGAAATTGGGCGTTTTGTAGGCATCGCGCAGATAACTAAAGACTGCATAAGGTTGCAGCCATTCCTTGTTCGTTTCAAAGAAATCTTTGAAACCTTTGGAAGTCAATACCTTTTCTCCTTCCTGTCGGAACAGTAAGTTAAAAAACTCCCATTTAGTTTGGTTGACCGCTTCGTAGTCAATAGCAGGGAGGCTGTTCAGTTCCTTTTGTTTCTTGCTGAATTTCGATGCCGCTTCTTTATCTTTCAGAGTTCCCATTTGCCTGATATCCGCATACATCGGATGGAAAGCATAAATAGAAATGCTGTTATAAGGATAAGAGTCCGTCCATGCATGAGTCATGGTGGTGTCGTTGACCGGTAAAATCTGAATAACTTTCTGGCGAGTATTTACTGCCCAGTCGACCATACGTTTCAAATCGCCGAAATCACCTACTCCGAAACTTTTCTCTGATTTTAAAGAAAATACGGGTATAGCGATTCCTGCCCCTTTCCATGCGGGAATGTCGAAATAAACATATCGGTCGGAAATCACGAGCGTTTCGTTGGTCTTCAGTTCCGGGTCTGCCAGATAGCGGTTAGGGTTTTTCTCCCAGCAGTCTGCTTTCTTTTCCTGTTTGTTGTAGAGGATGAATTTATATTCCAGCGGATATTTTAGTTTGCTGGCGTCCAGCTCTACCTGCCATTCCGGGAAATTGGTATCACTCATCAACACCGCTTTCTCCGGGTCCCAGTGACCTAATGATTTCTGGTTGCCACAAATTGCCAGGCAATAATCTTTGTTGATACGTGGGGCGTAGGCCTTGATAACCAGTCCCTTCTTATAACTTTGCGGGATATTCTCTTTTTCAGGATGTGCTAGTAAGGCTTCTGTAAAAGCAGAACTATAAAGATACAGTTGTTCCGGGATATTTTTCCAGCAATCATTGATTCTGTATATCTTCCTGGAACTGCCTGATAAGAAAATAGATCTCGAAAAACTGTCCCATTCCTTGCGGATAACTATTCCGTTTTGCTCTATCTGATAGCTATAATTGATGGTCATCCCTTCTTGAGGGACTTCAAGCTCAAGTTCTGCCGTCCAATAGATACCATCGGTGGTGTGTAAAGGAATTGATTCCGGAAATAAGCCGGAAATCCTTACTTCTTCTCCCCAATTGGTGCGGTATTCAATATTAAATGATAGAATCATATATATTAGATTTTGATTGTATATGTAAGACACTGCAAGTATAAGACATTTTTTTGAATAAAAAATAAAAGGAGCCGCACCGGACTCCTTTTAATCTTTTGTTTATATATTAATTAACATACGTAGGACTATTATCCACATCTGGAAGCGCCGCAAGTAGTACAAATCAGACAGCCTTCCTGATAAACCAATGTCTCGTTGCCACAGTTCGGGCACTTCTTACCTTTGGCTTCCGTTCCATCCTGAATATACTTCTTCAATGCACGTTCTACACCGTTTTTCCAAGTGTTGATACTTTCACTGTTCAATTGCAGAGAGCCAACCAGTTTGATAACCTGTTCAATCGGCATCCGGTAGCGAAGCACGCCGGAAATCAATTTTGCATAGTTCCAGTATTCCTTGTTGAACTTCTCTGACAATCCTTCAATGGTCGTCTTATATCCGCGTTTGTTCTCGAATTGGAAGTCGTAACGTTTGGTACCGTCTTCATCCACATTTTTGATGATACGTCCGCAAGTTACGCTCTTAGGCAGCAAGATACCTTCGTCGTCATCTTGCAAACCAGTGAATATTTCATAAGGGTGTCCGTCCAATAATCCGACAAAAGCTACCCATTTTTCCTTGTTGTTCTGGAAACGGACAACGTCTGCTTCCAATATTCTCGGACGTACCTCTACAACCGTAGGCGGTTTGCAAGGAGGAAGTCCTTCTTTTTTGTCTTTATCCGATTTCGTAGAGATCAGCACTCCGGAGCGTGAACCGTCACGATATACGGTACAACCTTTGCAGCCGGATTTCCATGCCTCTACATACAGGCGGTTTACTAAATCTTCGTCCACATCGTTCGGCAGATTGATGGTTACGCTGATAGAGTGGTCTACCCATTTCTGGATTCTTCCCTGCATCTTCACCTTCATCAACCAGTCGACATCGTTAGAAGTCGCTTTGTAATAAGGAGATTTGGCAACCAGTTCGTCAATCTCTTCCTGGGTGTAACGTCTGGCCGGATCGTATCCGTTAGCTTCCATCCAAGTAACAAATTTATGATGGAATACGATGTATTCTTCGAATGCGTCCCCTGTTTCGTCTACAAAGTCTACATGCACATTCGTATCGTTCGGGTTTACCTTTCTTCTACGTTTGTAAACAGGCAGGAATACAGGCTCGATACCCGAGGTGGTCTGCGTCATCAAACTGGTCGTTCCGGTTGGAGCAATCGTCAGGCAGGCAATGTTGCGGCGACCGTATTTCTTCATGTCCTCATACAGTTTCGGGTCGGCTGCTGCCAAGCGTTGGATGAACGGATTGTTCTGTTCACGTTCGCTATTGTATATTTCGAAGGCACCGCGTTCTTTGGCCATTTCCACTGAAGAACGATAGGCACCGAGAGCTACTGTCTTGTGTACTTTTTCAGAGAATTCCGTTGCTTCTTCCGTTCCGTAGCGCAATCCTAATGCAGCAAGCATATCACCTTCTGCAGTGATCCCTACGCCGGTACGGCGACCTTGTCCGCTCTTCTTGTAGATTTTCTCCCAAAGTGCACGTTCCGCATGTTTCACTTCTTCGTTTTCCGGATCTTCGTCAATCTTGGTCATGATACGTTCGATCTTCTCTAGTTCGAGGTCGATAATATCGTCCATGATCCGTTGAGCGAGAGCCACGTGTTTTTGGAACAGGTCGAAATCAAAATAAGCATCCGGTTTGAACGGATTTACCACATAAGAATATAGATTGATAGCCAGTAAGCGGCAAGAATCGTAAGGACATAGAGGAATTTCTCCGCATGGGTTGGTAGATACCGTTCTGTAACCCAGGTCTGCATAGCAATCAGGCACAGATTCACGGATAATCGTATCCCAGAACAAAACACCCGGTTCTGCCGATTTCCATGCATTGTGAACGATTTTCTTCCACAAGGTAGAAGCGTCGATTTCCTTGGTGAATGTAGGTTGGGCAGAGTCGATAGGATATTGCTGTACATACGGCTTTTCGTCTACGGCAGCCTGCATGAAAGCGTCGTCCAACTTGACAGAAACGTTTGCTCCGGTCACTTTACCTTCGGTCATCTTGGCATCAATGAATGCTTCCGAATCCGGATGCTTGATAGACACGCTCAACATCAATGCACCGCGACGTCCGTCTTGAGCTACTTCACGAGTGGAATTCGAATATCGTTCCATGAACGGAACAAGACCGGTAGAAGTCAACGCCGAGTTTTTAACGGGAGAACCTTTCGGACGGATGTGTGATAAGTCATGACCTACACCACCGCGTCTTTTCATTAGTTGTACCTGTTCTTCGTCGATTTTGATAATAGCGCCATAAGAGTCGGCTGCACCGTCCACTCCGATAACGAAGCAGTTGGATAGTGAAGCAACCTGGTAGTCGTTACCGATTCCTGTCATCGGGCTACCTTGGGGGACGATGTACTTGAAGTGATCCAGTAAATCATACAGTTCTTTTGCTGTCAACGCATTCGGATACTTCGATTCTACGCGTGCCACTTCATTTGCAATTCTCCAATGCATGTCTTCCGGGGATTTTTCATAGATATTACCGAAAGAATCCTTTACTGCGTATTTGTTTACCCAAACCCTTGCAGCAAGCTCGTCGCCTTGAAAATATCGTAAAGATTCTTCATAGGCTTCGTCGTAAGAATAAATCTGTTTTTCCACGATTCAATTTGTGTTAAATCTCGTTTTTAATAAGTAATATGTAGAAGTTTACTTATCGTTAACAAATGTAGGCGCAAAGCTAAGAATGTTTTTTCATCTATCAAAATAAAAATGAATTAATTTATTAACAGGTTGCAAGTTTTCCATTTGTTTATGCTAAGTGTTTGATAAACAGTTAGAATTGAATTTTGTTCAAAGGTTAAAGTTCTCCAAAAAGAAAACTATTCTATTCCACTAGTGTGGTGGATTATTTTTTTCTTTTTATATCTTTGCAAAAAAAAGATATGTTTGAAACCGTAAAGAACAGAAGAACTATCCGGAAATATCTGCCTAAAGATATAAATCCGATTTTGTTAAATGATTTGCTTGAAACCTCTTTCCGTGCTTCTACGATGGGTGGGATGCAACTTTATAGTGTGATTGTGACTCGCGATGCGGAAATGAAAGAGAAACTTTCGCCTGCTCATTTCAATCAGCCGATGGTAAAAAATGCTCCGGTCGTACTGACTTTTTGTGCTGATTTCCGTCGTTTCAGCAAATGGTGTGAACAGCGGAAAGCTGTGCCGGGCTACGATAATTTAATGTCTTTTATGAATGCGTCTATGGATACTTTGCTTGTTGCGCAGACTTTTTGTACGCTGGCGGAAGAAGCAGGACTCGGCATTTGTTATTTGGGAACTACCACTTATAATCCTCAAATGATTATTGATACCCTCCAACTCCCCGAACTGGTATTCCCTCTTACCACAATAACGGTAGGTTATCCGGATGGTATTCCCGCACAAGTAGATCGTTTGCCTTTGGAAGCTGCCGTGCACGATGAAAAATATCACGACTATACACCGGAAGAAATAGATAAACTCTATGCCTACAAAGAATCGTTGCCGGAAAACAAGCAGTTTATCGAAGAAAATAAAAAAGAAACATTGGCTCAAGTCTTTACGGACGTGCGTTACACAAAGAAAGATAACGAATTTATGTCCGAAAACCTATTGAAAGTACTTCGCCAGCAAGGATTCTTGAAATAAGTATTAAGTATTTTTCAAGTATAAAGTATTAAGTATTACCCTGGTGCGAAACCGCATAATAAAGCCTGTCCGCATGGATAATACTTAATACTTTATACTTAATTTCAGTTTCTCTTTTTCAGTAACGATTCTATTTCCTGTACTTCTGCACTAAAGCTTTTGTCCACCTCCAATTGTCCTTTTACGGTTTTGCAGGCGTGAAGTACCGTTGCATGGTCTTTGTTACCGATAAACTTACCTATCTTAGAAGTTGAAAAGTCTGTGTGGTTTTTAGCTAGATACATGGCGATCTGTCGTGCTTGAACGACTTCCCTTTTTCTGGATTTTGTATGTATGGCAGACGGTTCCAGATCAAAATGTTTGCATACCACTTTGAGGATATCATCGATGGTAACCGCTTTCGTTTCGTTATGAACCACGCCATGTACAATGTGTTGTGCCAAATCCAAATCTATTTCTTTGTTGAAAATAGTGGAACGAGCCATGATAGCAATGACGATACCTTCCAGATCGCGTACACTTTCATTCACATTTTCGGCAATATAATCGATCACTTCCGGCGGGAATTGTAATCCGTCGCGGTGTATCTTGTTACGTAGAATGTTTTTGCGAAGTTCTACCGTCGGCTTTTCAAGCTCGGCTACCATACCCCATTTGAAACGGGTCAGGAGGCGTTCTTCAATACCTTGCAACAATACAGGAGCACGGTCTGAAGTTAATATAAGCTGTTTGCCGTTCTGGTGTAAATGATTGAAGATATGGAAGAAGTTGTTCTGCGTCTTGGTGACACCGGCAAACTCCTGAATATCATCAATGATTAATACATCGATCGTCTGGTAAAAGTTAATAAAGTCGTTGGTCGTGTTATTGCGTACAGAATCCGTATATTGTACCTGGAACAAATGTGCCGAAACGTACAATACTCTTTTCTCTGGATAAATTTCTTTGATTTTCGTGCCTATTGCGTTTGCCAGGTGCGTCTTTCCTACTCCGGATGCCCCATAAAGGAATAACGGATTGAAAGCAGTCCCTCCCGGTTTTTGTGCTACGGCTTCCGCCACACTTCTTGAAAGTTTATTGCTGTATCCTTCAATGAAGTTCTCAAAATTATAATTGGGATTCAAATGCGGGTCCAAATCCTGAACGGCAGGGGCCTGTAGGAAGCTGGGAGCTTTGTTTCCTCCGATTATGCTTTTGGGAGTAACAGCCGTAGAACGATTGCTTGCTTCGAGATTCACGGTTTGATTCGGAATCGAAGTCTTGTCCACCATGACATTGTACATCAACTTGGTTCCTTCGCCAATGACCTTATATAATGTCTTACGTATAAGATCTACGAATCTCTCTTCCAGTATTTCATAGAAAAACTGGCTCGGGATCTGTAAGATCAACGTTTTGTCCTCATATTTCAACGGAACAATAGGGGCAAACCAAGTATTATATGTCGTCTCGGGAACATTGTCTTTAATAACGTCGAGACAGCGGTTCCAAAGTACGACATGATTTGATTCAATCATAGTAACTTTTAATACATTTATTAATTAAGCAAAACTTCTACGTTTGCAAAATTGGGAATCTTATTCGGAAAAAACAAATCTATTTTTTCTTGTTTTTTTCATGCTAACAATAATGTGTTTACTTTCAATGACTTATGCGTTTGTTGTCGGACACACTCTGTTTACCCTCTCTTGCAGTTTTGTAAGTATCTGTATGTTAATGTCTTATATATATAATTTTAGCCTTTTTTCTCACTTTTGTACGTTTGTACGGGAATATTATTTCGGTTTGTAGATAGACATTTGAAGAGCAATCTACTTTCTTTTGAAAGCCCTTCGTTATTTAGATAAAATCTATATAACGATAATTTGCTACTTGTCTTTCTTGCCGAATAATGAGAAGTGAACGTACCGTTTCGGATGCTCTTTCAGGTCTTCTAATAAGCTGGCTGCATTTTCAGTTGTTGCATTCAGATTATTGTATAAAGTCGGGTCGTTGAAGAGCAGTCCGATAGTGTTATCTTTGCTGTTTAATTTTTCTGTAAGTATTTTTACGTTAGCCAGCGTTTCGTCTATTTTTTTGAAAGTGGCTGCATAGTCTACTTCTTTCAAATTTCCGCTGATGACAACGAAGTTGTCTCCGATGGTGTTCAGTTTACTGGTGAGTTGAGGTATGTCATTACTCATCAGCCCTTTTACCTGCGAACTGACTACTGCCAGGTTGGCGGTTGTCTTCTCTATCGAGTGCAGGGTGGCAGGGATGCTCTTGTCTCCTAATATATTGTTCAGAGAGATGAGGATAGAATCCAGTTTCGGAAGCATTTCTTCTACCTTTGGGATCAGTTTCGCCGCGCTTTCCATCATTCCGTTGTTCAGTGTGCCGGGGATCGTATCTCCTACGGCATATTTTTCGCGCGGGTTGTTTGCCAGAAGAATATTCATGCGTACGCCTCCCATAAGTTCGGATACAAGCTCGGCACTACTTCCTTTGGGAATCCGCAGTTCCGTGTCCAGTTCCACTTCGACAATTACATTTCCGGGTTTGGCATAATCATAATAGATGTCACGCACGATACCTACACGAACACCGTCGGCAAATACCGGGCTTGATTTGGTGAGTCCGTTTACGTTTTCAAATTTGGCATAGAAATAGCTGGACGGTTGAAACATGTGTATACCTTTCAGCCAGTTAATTCCGTATATAAGCACACATAGTGCAACGATACCTGCAATACCTATTCTGACTTCTTTTGTAATGTACTTCATTTTATCTTTTTATTTATTTCTTCTTTTCTTGAATTCGGCAATCGCTTCATTGACGTTCATTTTCTCGCCGTTCCGGAAAGCGATGATAAAGGCGTCTTTGAATTGTGCCGTAATGGTGCGCTTCGTACGCAACACCTTGTTATAATCGGCGGAGGCTCCATACGTATATTTGTATATTCCCCCTTCCTTATAATAGTCTACATCTTTCAGTCCTTTCAGCCGTTTGTCGTTTTTGGCGAGAGGTTTGGAAGAAGTAAGTATCTGTATCTTAAACGTAATTTCACTGTCATTGGTTGCACTCTCTACTACAATTGGGCGTTTCGGTGCTGTTTTTGCTGTTGCGGCAGGTTTTGTTTTTGCTTCGGCCAATAGCTTTTCCTGTTGGGGAGCTGTGTTCACACTTTCGGTATCCTTTTGGGCAATTGCCGGGGCATTGTCTTCTTCCTGTTCGGTTGGGACGATCGTTTTGCTGACTCCTGTTAGGCGCAGTTCATGTTCTCTCTTATAATTTAAGAAAGCACGGTAGATGCCTTTTGCCATGGTGCCGGCCCCTTCTTCAGAATTCAGATAGCGCTCCTCTTCGGGCGTAGAGATAAATCCTAGTTCTATCAGAATGCTCGGCATGGCACTCGCTTTTAAGACAAGGAATCCGGCTTGATGCACTCCACGGTCTGCCCTTCTACAAGTTTGGCGAAATTGTTTCTGCATCAGAGAAGCCAGGTGTACACTCTGTTCCATGTATTTATCTTGCATGAATTCAAATATAATATATGACTCGGCAGAGTTCGGGTTGAAACCGGCATATCTTGTTTTGTAGTCACTTTCGTAGAGGATTACGGAGTTCTCTCGCTTGGCAACTTCCAGATTTGCGTCTGATTTGGCCAAACCCAGTGTCCAGGTTGAAGCACCTTTTGCGGTACGATTGTTAGCCAGTGCATTGGTGTGAATGGAAATAAAGAGATCAGCCTTCGCGTTGTTGGCAATTTCTGCGCGTCGGTCTAAAGGGATGAATACATCTTTGCTACGGGTGTAAATCACTTTGACGTCGTCGCAATTCCTTTTAATCAGATTTCCCACTTTCAGGGCAACGTTCAGATTGATATTTTTCTCTTTCGAGATTTTGCCGATGGCGCCCGGATCATGTCCGCCATGTCCTGCGTCAATAACTACTACAAAATCCTTCCCCCATAAGTGGTTAGTACATGAGGGTAGAAAAAGTAGCCAGAGGCAAATGAATATGTATAATATGTACGGTCTATTCAGTTTCATATCTATAATACGGTGCAAATGTAGTAGAAATTTGTAGAAAACTCATTATTTGCCATTAAGTTTTGTGTTTTTTTCGGTTTAATGGTAGCTTTTTTCCTGAAATCTCCGTTACTTTGTGCTTCGAAGTTAAAATGTACGACGATGCTTAAGTTTTTGAAGAATTGGACGTTACCTATTGCTATGCTGGTAGGTGCTATAGGTTATCCGCTGTTTATCAGCCTTTCTTTTCTGACTCCCTATCTTATTTTTACGATGTTGCTATTGACCTTCTGTAAGGTATCTCCTCGTGATTTGAAGCCTAAACCTCTCCATTTGTGGTTGTTATTGATTCAGATTGGCGGAGCGTTGGCTGCTTATTTGTTGCTTTATCGCTTTGATAAAATAGTAGCAGAGGGAGTGATGGTTTGTATTATTTGTCCTACGGCTACGGCTGCTGCGGTGATTACTTCCAAGTTGGGTGGGAGTGCAGCCAGTCTGACCACTTATACATTGATAGCAAATATCGGTGCGGCTATTGCTGTGCCTATTCTTTTTCCTTTGGTGGAGGTGCATCCTGATGTCACTTTTTGGGAGGCGTTTCTTGTTATTTTAGGTAAGGTATTTCCGTTGTTGATTTGTCCTTTTTTGGCTGCCTGGTTGTTGAGTAAGTGTTTGCCAAAGGTGCATCAGAAGTTATTGGGCTATCATGAACTTGCTTTTTATTTGTGGGCTGTATCTTTAGCTATCGTAACAGCGCAGACGTTGTATTCCTTGCTCAATGACCCAGCGGATGGTTTTACGGAAATCATGATTGCTGTCGGAGCACTGATTGCTTGCTGTTTGCAGTTCTTTTTGGGGAAGACAATCGGCTCAATTTATAATGACCGTATCAGTGGCGGGCAGGCGTTGGGACAAAAGAATACGATTTTGGCTATTTGGATGGCACATACTTATTTGAATCCATTGTCTTCTGTGGCTCCCGGTTCGTATGTGTTGTGGCAGAATATTATTAATTCGTGGCAGTTGTGGAAAAAGAGAAAGAAAGAGGCTGAGATTTCTGCATAATACTAAAAAACTGAGATTGAAATTAAGGGCAAATGTGGTGGAGCAAAAGATATTTGAAATAGAAGACTTAAAAGAACTGGAAGAATTTTTGCAGTCTCAATCAGAAATAGAACAGTTGCGCGAACGCTTGTTTGCCGAGTTTCTGAAATATGCGGATTATAAAAATGCCGGAGAATGGAATAAAGCCGTTCGCCTTTGCGAGAGTCTGGCTATTATCGGCTGGGGAAATCACGAACCCGTCGAAGCATTGAGAGGACAATTCTTTAATGGAAATCCCGCGACTTGTTTTCAAAATAAATTTGGAGAAACTCGTTTTGTCGATGCCATTTGGTCGAAAAGAGTCAACGGTTTTACTATGGAGCAGGGAAGGACAAGTTATTGTTTCAGTCCTGACGACCCGAATCAAAAGCAATCCGTATTTTGGGAATATGAGATAAAGGAAGATATACAGGATATAAGGCTTGAAAGCCAGAGAAACTGGATTCCTAAAAATCCGGTTTGGATAAAGCGGACAATTGGTAACTGCTATGAAAACTCCAAGGTAGTAATCGAGAGCGTTGACAAAGAACTGAAACCGGAGTTGGATAGAAGGATGCGCCCCGAAATATACGGACGTGCTATTAATCGAATTATAATTAATTGTTCGTATAGTTATTATGACCACGACCATTGTAAAACAAACTATATCATAGCCGATGAAAAGTTGAAATTGAAACAAAAAGATTTCTATCGGACACTGCTCACTATGTTTACCAGGCAAGAAATAGAGAAGAACGGATATTTCCTTCGCAATCGTTTTGAATTTGGACCATTCAGGGCAGATACCGGGAAAATCAGAATCGGACTAAACCTTGAAAAAGAATTCAGTGAATTAAGTCATCCCGAACAGAAGTTAAAGCTAAGTGAATATATTCTGTTTGCTTTAAACCACGTAACTGACAAGCTAAAAAAGAAGAAGCTGGATTATGACTTCGACTTGATGCTTGAAGATTTTAATTCAATACTAACCGAGTGGAAAGCATGAAAGATATAATAGAGTTATTACAAAACGAAAGAACAAAAACAGTTGACGCTTTAAAACAAGGCGAGCAGGATAAGTTATCTCATCTTCAAC
>ENA-UPWN01000851-UPWN01000851.1-human-gut-metagenome-genome-assembly--contig:-NODE-851-length-13997-cov-6.239511_pt1 | contig 13997 bp, 12 predicted proteins | sample MGYA00250050_ERZ773377 | MGnify/ENA primary metagenome ERZ773377 (study PRJEB29103, sample SAMN06112008) | human gut metagenome | biome: human gut; feature: ankylosing spondylitis patient; material...
GGGAAGACCCACCTCATGCAGGCGATCGGGCACAAGTACCTCGACCTTCACCCCCTCGGCGAAGGTCCGCTGCGTGACCGCCCAGAACTTCATCAACGAATACACGCAGGCCGTGCGTGAGTCGGGCGCGAAGGGGCCGGGCGTTCTAGAGCAGTTCGACGAGCGCTACCGCAACCTCGATCTTCTTCTGATCGACGACGTGCAGTCGCTCTCGGGCGCCAAGGGCTCTCAGGCGCAGTTCTTCCGCGCGTTCGAGGCGCTCGTGCCGCACAACAAGCAGGTGGTCTTGACGTCCGACACGTACGCCCGCGGGCTCAAAGACATCGAGCCGCGGCTCGTCTCGCGCCTCGCGCAGGGCTTGACCGTCGCGATCGAGCCGCCCGAATACGAAATGCGCCTCGCGATTCTTCAGAACAAGGCGCAGCGTCTCGGGATCGACTTTCCGACCGACGTCGCGAGCTTCATCGCGAAGCGTCTGAAGTCGAACATCCGTGAACTCGAAGGGGCGCTCCAGCAGGTGGTGGCGTACCTCCAGTTCCAGCCGCAGGACGAGCGCATGATCACGGTCGACATGGTGAAGCGCGTGCTCCGCGACCGCCTGGAGGCGTCCGACGGCTACATCACGATCGAAGCGATCCAGAAGACCGTCGCCGACTACTACAAGTTGAAGGTCGCCGACATGCACTCGAAGCGCCGCCCCGCGAACATCGCGCGGCCGCGTCAGATCGCCATGTACCTCTCGAAGCAGATGACGAACAAGTCGCTCGTTGAAATCGGCGAGAGCTTCGGCGGGCGCGACCACGCGACGGTGCTCCACGCCGTGCGGAAGATCGAGCAGGAGCGCGCGAGCAAGGCGGATTTGAACCACGAACTCCACGTGCTGGAGCAGATGATCCGCGGGTGAGACCGGGCGGACGTTCAAGGACGGATTCGAAGAAGTATCCGAAGAAGAATCCGAACGAGAAGGGGTGGACGGCGTTCCGCCCCTTCGCCGCATCCGGGGGCTGGGTTTGCGTCACGGCGCTCCTCACCATTGATCGCCTGAATGCCTGGTTGCCGGGCATGCCGGAGCGCTTCCGCGCCCGCGGCGAGGCGTATGATCTCCGGAAGCCCGGTCATCCCGGGCGGATCAGGACCACACCCGTCACCTTCGAAGAGACCACACCATGAAGACCATTGCCGTACTGGGCGCGGGCGCGCTCGCCAAGATCGTCGTGCGCGCCGTCGCGGAGCGCTTTCCCCACGACTACCAGGTTGCGGCGGTGGCGGCGAGGACCGCGGCCCACGCCGAAGCGCTTGCGGCGGAAGTGGGTGCCGCGGCCGAGACCGACGCCGAGGGGCTCCTGCGCCACCGGCCCGACCTCGTGATCGAAGTCGCGGGCGGGGGTGCGCTCAAAGCTGAGGCGCTCCGGATTCTCGAGGGCGGTGCGGATCTCGTTGCGGTCTCGGTCGGCGCCTTCGCCGACCGGGCGTTCCTCTCGGAAGTCGAAGCCGCCGCGAAGCGGCTCGGACGCCGCATCTACATCCCGAACGGCGCCGTGGGCGGGTTGGACCTGCTGCAAACCTACGCGATGATGCCGGGCGCGGCGCTTGAGATCGAAAACGTCAAGGCCCCGAAGAGCCTCGCGGGCGCGCCGGGGCTCGAAGGCCGGGTGCTCCGCACCGAAGGTCCCGACGAGGTGGTCTTCGAGGGCGGCGTCGCGGACGCGATCGCCGGGTTTCCGAAGAACGTCAACGTCGCCGTGGCGGCGAGCCTCGCCGCGGGCGTGGGGGAGGCGGCGAAAGTGCGGGTGGTCTCGCGCCCGGGGGCGGCGGAGTCCGTGCACCGCATCCGCGTCTCGAACGCGCAGATGCACGCCGAACTCTCGATCGCGTCGAAGCCCGACCCCGCGAACCCGAGGTCGTCGACCTCGACTGCCTGGAGCGTGGTGGCGCTCTTGAAGCAGATGGCCTCGCCCGTGGTGTTCTTCTGATGGGGCGGATTGGGCCCACAAGGTCTTGAGGCGCTTGAAGATTCAGGGGGCGTGCAGGCCGTCCGCCGGGCTCGGCATTCGCTTCGACCGAATTCCCCGGATCGCTCATTCCGCAGCGCTTGAGGCAGAATGGTCCCTGAACACGAACGCTTCAGGAAGATCCCGATGCCGAAGACCGCCAACCACGCCGCCTCCGCCAACCGTGCCGTCAGGCTCCTCAACGCCGACGAGAAGCTGGCCGTCGCCGTGCTCGTGAACCTCGGGCGTCCCGCCGAAGAGCTCGCGCACGAGCTCGGCATCGCCGTCGCGAAGGTGGAGCTTTGGGCGAAGGAGTCCCGGGACGCCAAGGCGAAGGGCGGGCGCGCTTTGTTCAAGGCCGACAAAGAAAGGCGCCGTGATGCCCGACCCCGATGCCGACAGCATTCCGCCCGTGCCGATGACGCCCGAGGAAAGGTATGCGTGGTTGAAGGAGATCAACGAGCGGCTCCGCGTGGAGAACATTCTGCTCCGCAGGTTTGCGGATTTCATTGAGAAGAACCGCTGAGGAGCAGGGCGGATCGCTGCGGTACGCTTCACCGCGCCTGATGTCCTCACCGCTGCGGGAGCTCGAAACGCCGCCCGGGAGGTCGTTCTCAGGCAGAATGTCGGATATCCAAAATGAACCCGTCCCCCAGGAAGACGCCGATGCCGAAAGCCTCCCGCTCCGCCAATCAGGCCAAGAAGCCCCTCACCGCCGACGAGAAGCTCGCCGTCGCCATGCTCGTGAACCGCGGGCGCCCCGCCGCCCAAATCGCGCGGCAGCTCGGCATCTCCGCCGCGAAGGCGGAGCTTTGGGCGAAGAAGTACAGGAACGCCGAGGCCGAAGGCAGGTTGGTCTTCTTTGAGGACGACGAAGGCGCCGTGAGGCCCGAGGCCGGTGCGGACCTCGATCCGCCCGTGCTCATGACGTCCGCGGAGGAGAAGGCGTGGCTCGAATACCGGGTGAGGCGCGCCGAAGCGGAGTTGACGCTCCTGAAGAAGTACGACGAGTACCTCGACGAACAAGGCTGACCCGGCGGCATGAGGCCGACAGGCCCGCGCCTCATGCCCCGACTTCTCTCCGCCCCACGCCTCCAAGAAACCGAAACGCCGCCAGGAGTCTCCCCCGCGCGGCGTTTCGTTCATTCCCCGGTCAGAGGATCAGGGTCAGGGCCGACGCCCCGTACCGGTTTTCGTCTCCGTCCGTCACTCGCAGTGCCGTCCCTCCGGATAGGGGGGATCGTTGGCGTACGTCACCTCCAGGATCTCGAGTTCGTCGACGCCGGCCGGCTTCGTCGCGGTGGCGGGGGTGGGGAGGCGCACCTCGTCCCCCTCGCGGTGCTTCAGAAACACGCGCGCGATGGGGCTCACCCAACTCACGTCGCCCTTCGAGACGTCCGCCTCGTCGATCCCCACGATGCGGATCTTGTGTTCGTCGCCCCTCTGGTCGCAGTAGAGCACCGTCGCGCCGAAGAAGATCTGGTCGGTCGCGGGGCGCGAGCCCGGGTCGACGACTTCCGCCGACTCGATCCGCTTGTTCAGAAACCGGATGCGACGGTCGATCTCGCGCAGACGCCTTTTGCCGTACTGATAGTCCCCGTTTTCCGAGCGGTCCCCGTTGCTCGCCGCCCAGGAGACGACGTTCACCACCTCGGGGCGCTCGACGTTGACGAGGTGCTCGCGCTCGTCAAGGAGCCGCCGGTAGCAGGGCGGCGTCATGTAGTTCTTCGTGTTGGGCGGAAGACCGGGAAGGGTCACTTCGTCGTCATCGTCGCGTTCGGTCATTGCTCGCTCTCCTTCTTCGCGGTCTTTCCGGCACCGATGAGCGACGCGCGGGTCTTGCGGGAGCGCTTGGGCTTCGGCGCGGCTTCCCCGGATTCTCCCGTCTCAGCCGTTTCAGCCGCTTCACCGGCTTCGGCGGCGGCCTTCGCCGCCTCCTTCTTTGCGCGGTATTCCTGCGCGCGGAGTTCGCTCCCCAGGGGCTTCGCGAAGGCGCCCTCGGCGTTCGCCTTGGGGGCGATCTTCGTGACGCAGGACTTCGGGGTGCGCTTCCTCTTGGGGGCCTCGGCCGGTTCGGCAGGCTCCGCAGCCTCCTCAGCGGTCGGCGCTTCGGGGGCGGCGTCTTCAGCCTGCACCTCGGTCTTCATGCCGGTCTTGGCTTCAGGCTCTTCCGCCTCTTCCGCCGTCTCTTCAACAGCGGCCACCTTGGGGAGCACGTCCTCCAGACGCACCGCCGCGCGGGCGGCCTCCGTCACGGCGGATTCGATTCCACGGGCCGCGGCGACCGCGGCGGAGAGGGCTTCCGCCTCGCGGAAGGCCTCATCGGCATCAACGGCGTCAACAGTCTCCGCAGCCTTCTTCGTGCGGGTCTTGCGGGTGCGGGCGGGCTTGGCTTCGGTCTCCGCAGCAACGGCATCAGCCGCATCCGCAACACCGGTGAGCTTCCCCAACGCGTCGAAGTCCAGAGCCGAGAAGTCGTACCCGGCCGCGGGCTGCGCCACGCGGTCCTTGAGGGCGCGAAGGAGCGCGCGCTCAAAGCGCGCCTGGCGCACGACCAGGGCGTCGGCGATCCACCCCGCGGCGCGCTCCACTTCGGCGCGGATGCGCGCTTCCGTGGGGACGAGCGAGGGGTTGGCGAGGCACTCTTCGACGAGCCCGCCCTTCAGGAGGTTGATGTAGGAGCGGGCGGCGTCGATCAGTTCCTCGTCGGGAAGATCGACGTAGTCGCGCATCACGCGCGCGAAGCACACCCAACTTTGCATGACGCCTTCGCGCCAGTACCATTCGCCGATTTCATGGAATCGCGTCGTCTCCGAGAAGATGAGGCGAAGAAGCCCCAGCGCCCGGCGGTTCGTCATGTGTTCGAGGAAGATGCGCCCGAAGGTGAGGAGCTCTTCGTCGAGCGTCAAGCCCTTGCGGCCTTCCTGCACGTAGCTCGAATAGACGTCGTCCACCGTCATCTGAAGGCAGGCGAGAAAGAGTCCGTGCTTGTTCTTGAAGCACTGGTAGATGAGGCTTCGCGAGCCCCCGGCGCGCGCGATGATCTCGCGGATCGAGGTGCGCTCGTAGCCCACCTCGATGAAGAGGTCGGCGGAGTGCATGAGGAGCGCGCGGCGGCGGTCGAGACCGCGCTGCGTGAGGGGACGGGACGCGGGGGCGTCGGCCGGTTCAGAGGCTTCGGCAGTTTCAGGCGCGTCGGTGGTGTTCTGTTCGGGCATGAGGGAGAACGTTTGTCCAATGTGGGGTGGCGGAAATCCGTCCCGGCGGCCGGTTGGAGAAGAAGGCACGGCGGGCGCTTTGGAAGCGCTCGACGGTGTTTGAAAAAAGCTCAACATCCGGCCGCGGACGGGCTGATGCCGTGGAGCATAGCGCAAAGCCGATGAGGGGACGCCGGGAGAACGGCGAAAGGGCGTCCTTTTGCGTTTCAATTCATTGAAAGACGGGGATCTCTGTGGTTTCGGCGCGTCGGGCGGGCGTTCTCTTTTTCGCGGGGCTTCTGCGGGTACTCCCGAGGGGCGCCCTCCGGCATCCGCGCGGCGTCCGTCACCCGCCGTTACCACCGGCACGCCCCGGTCCGCCCCAAACGGTTGCGGGGGCGGCCGGACTTCCCGTCCGACCGCCCCCGCTTCTCCCGCGCCGCGCGTGGTGAGACCGACGCGGCGCGGAGAGTCCCCGGCACCATGCACGCCGGGGAGAGCGGATCCATGACCCCTTACTTCGCCGGCGCCGCCTCGTTCACCATGCCGAGGGCGTTCAGGGTTTTCGGGAAGCCGATGATGGGGTTCAGCACCACGAGCGTGTCGAGGAGCATCTGACGGGTGTTGCCGACCGAGATGTTCCCGCCCGCGTGGGCCTTCACCTGGGGTTCGCACCCGCCCAAAGCCGAGATCACCGCGAAGGTGAGGAGTTCGCGCTCCTGCAGCGTCAATCCCGGACGGGCGTAGCCGTCCGCAAAGCAGAAGCTGGTCAGCATGTCCACCATCAACGGACGCTCGTCCGCCTTGGCGTTCCGGTGCATTTGATCGATCGCGGGCCCGAAGATTCCCTTCTGGATCTTGAGGCCGGCATCGAACCGTCCGTCCTCGGGCGCCGGAGCGGGTTGCGGGAGCGGGAGCTTCTGTTCTTCCAGAATCGCGAGGAGGAGGTCTTCCGCACGGCGTGCGACCGGCACGCCCGCGTAGGGCATCACCTGCATGATCGCTTCGCGGAGGGCGAGCGGCTCGACCTTTTCAGTGAGCGCCTGCCGGATGACGTCCGTCAAGGTGAGGTCGTCGCCGATCGCGGTGAGCGCCGAGACGGCGGCGAGGCGCTGCATGCGCATAGGCAAAGACTTCACGTGCTTCGCCTGTTCTTCGCCCGAGAGGAAGGCCCAGGCCTTGGCGGCGTCGCCCTCGGTCTTGGGGACGGCGGCTTGGGCCGAAACGGAGAGACCCGCGCCCACGGCAGCGGCGGCGGTGGAGAGGGCGGCGGTGTTGAGGAAGGTTCTGCGCATCATGACGGGTCCTTGGGAAATCGGTGGGTTCTTGGGTTCAGGGGTTCTTCGGTCGTTCGGACTTGGGTTCGTCGGGGCGTCGGGCCCTCGGCTCAGAAGGCCTGATACTCTTCGTCCGTTACGGGTTCAAGCCATTCGGCCTTGTTGTTCGGGACGTTGGTTTCGATCGAGATGTGCACCATGCCGATCCGCTCGTCCGCCCCGTGCCAGTGTTCGACTTCGGGCGGGATCTTTACGACGTCGCCCGGGCGGAGAATCCGGATCGTGCCGCCGCGTTCGCAGTAGCGGCCGAGCCCTTCCAGAACGAGCAGGATCTGCCCGCCCGAGTGCTTGTGCCAGTTGGTGCGGGCGCCCGGCCTGAAGGTGACGTTCCCGATCGGGCAGTTGAAGACGCCGTCGTTCGGTTCCACGAGCATCGAGAGGAGCGTCTCGCCCGTGAAGAACTTCCCGTAGGGATTGGGGCCGCCTTGCTCGAAAACGGAGACGGGGACTTGGTGGTTGTCGCTCATGGTCTTGGTCCTTGGTTGTCCGTGTTGGGCGTGTTGGGCGTATCGGGGGTGTCGGGTGCGTGCGGCGGAAATCACGCCTGGGGGATCCTTCTGAGGGGCCGCGCGCCGCGCTCCCGAACGCTCTTGTCCGTTTCGATTCTCCCGCGCGCGGAGAGGATCGGAAGGCCTCGGCATCCATCTTGAGAAGATCGGTCAAGCACCGCATGAGATCGGGCAAGGGAATCGCCCGATTCATGCGTTTCACGCATGGAAGATGAGTCGGTTCCTGCATGAATCGGGGGAGGGTGGTCGAGAGCGGGCTCAACGGGACGCCCTGAAGCCGCCGGGGGCCGCCCGGGACAACGCGCCTGCGCCTTCACTCCCGTGTGCGTCAAGCCGAATAAGGAACTTCGGCATGGACAAATATGCGGGGTCGGGCGACAATCGAAGCAAGAAAACGGATCGTGCGCGCACTCCCGGCGGTCAAAAACCGGGTGCGCGGCCGACGCGTTTTCGGACCGAACAACCATTCGTGCCCGGGGAGGCGGTCCGGCTCAAGCGCCGGAAGACTCCCCGCAGCACCGGGCGCGCCCAACCCCCGGGCCCGCCCCCGACCAGGAGGACACGCCATGCGCATTTTGGTTCCCGTCGACGGCAGCGAAGAGAGCCGCCGACTCATCCGTTTCTTGGGCACCCGCGAGACGCTTCTCGGGGCTTCGCCCGAGATCGAGCTTCTGAACGTCCAGACGGGCCCGAGCGAAGGGCTCTCGCGCGTGTTCGGCCTTGAGGCCGTCAACGCCGTCTACCAGGAAGAGGGCCGCAAGGTCTTCGATGCGCTACGCGAGGACATCGAAGCCGCCGGCATCACCCCGAAGGAAGTCGTGAAGATCGGCGAAGCCGGTGCGGGCGTCGCGAAGGAGGCGGAAGCCTCGGGCGCGGATCTGATCGTCATGGGCTCGCGCGGGCTGAACCCCATCCGCGGGTTCTTCCTCGGGTCCTTCACGAACGCGGTCCTCTCGCAGGTGAAGACCCCGGTTCTGATTCTGCGTGAAGGCTCCGTCGTGCCCCCGAAGGCCATGCGCGTCGGCGTCGCGATCGACGGCAGCGCCTACGGCGAAGCCGCGGTGAACTACGTCCTCGCCAACCGCGAGCTCTTCGGCGACGATGCCACGTTCGAGATCCTCCACGTCGCGGAAGGTCCGTCGACGCTTCTGAACGTCGCGCCCGAAATGGACGGCGCGGTGTCGGTGACCGGCATCCAGCGCACGATCGCGGATGAACTGAACGACGAAGTCTTCGCGCCGGTTGAAAAGATCTTCGCGGACGCGGGCGTTCCCGTGAAGAAGGTGAGCATGGTGGGCACGGCCGCCGACCAGATCGCGAAGTACGCCGCCGACAACCTCGACATGATCGTCATGGGCTCGCACGGCCGCGGTAACTTCTCCGCCGCGGTGTTGGGGTCGGTGGCGATGAAGGTCGCCGCGAACACGACGCAGCCGGTGCTCGTCATCCGCAAGTGATGGGGTGACGGCGGGCCGGGGCGGGCTGCCCCGGCCGCCCGGCACGAAGGAGGGCGCTGATCCCTGGGCGGATCTGCGCCCTTCGTCTTTTCTGTTTCTCTCTTCTCTCTTTACATGCATTGAGGCCGGCCTCCTTCCGGAAGACCGGCCTCTCGTTCGGATCCGGCGGCCGTCGGGGGCCGCTCATGCAGGTGGAATCAGACTCACCACGCCGGGCGCACCTGACCCTGGAAGGTCTTCTCGATGAAGGCGCGCACGTCGGGCGACTGGTAGCTCTCGACAAAGGTCTTCACGGCCGCGGCGTCCTTGTTGTCCTCGCGGGCGGCGATGATGATGAGCGCATAGGGGGCGTTCCGGTCTTCGAAGAAGAATCCGTCCTTTTCGGGCGAGAGCCCCGAGCTGATGACGTAGTTCATCGGGACGCAGGCGACGTCGAGGTCGTCGATCGAGCGGGGAAGCTGCGCGGCTTCGAGTTCCTGGATGCGGAGCTTCTTCGGGTTCTCGACGATGTCGGCCAGCGTGGCTTCCGCGCCGCGGTCGGCCTTCAATTTGATCAGGCCCGCGGCTTCAATGAGAAGGAGCCCGCGCCCGCCGTTCGAGGGATCGTTCGGGATCGCGAAGGTGGCGCCTTCGGGGATGTCTTCCACCGACTTGAACTTCTTCGAGTAGAAGCCCATCGGCTGCACGACGGCGTCGGCGACCTTGACGAGCTTGGTGCCTTGTTCGCGGTTGAAGGCGTTCAAGAACGGCTCGTGCTGGTAGACCGCGGCATCGAGCTTCTTGTCGTTCAACGCCGTGTCCGGCGTGATGTAGTCCGTGAACTCCACCACCTCGACGGTGAGACCTTTGGTCTTCGCGACCTTGACGGCCTCGGTCACGATGTCGGCGTGCGGCCCCGCCGTCACGCCCACGCGGAAGACCGCGGGCGCATCCGTCGCGGCTGGCTCCGACTTGGAGCAGCCCGCGAGCATCATCGCCGGGACGCTCGTCAGGGTGAAGGCGCCGAGGGCGAAGGCTCGTACGAGAGTGCGTCGTTCCATGATGCTGTACTCCAAGAAAGTTGCGTGAGGAATGGAAATGCGGGAGGGAACCGCACCGCGGGTTTGAGGGTTCTGGGGGGCTTCCGGAGGACCGTCCGAAGGGACGGGGACGGAAGGGGCGCAGAGCGGATCCCGATGATTCCATTCTTGCAGAGCGTCCGGCAAGGCGTCTGATCACTTTTCCTTAGGCGCGCAGGTAATACCGCGAAAGTCGGCGATTTGGACTGGCCGGATGTGGGTGTTCCACGGGAAACCGGATGTTTCAGGGAAAGCTGAGAACTCAATGATCGCGCCCCAAAACGAAACCGCCCGGGGTCCCTCTCGGGCCTCCGGGCGGCGGATTTCGGTGAGCCGTGAAGGATCGGAAGCTCACGGCTCAACCGGAAGTCACTTCTTGGCTTCTTCCTTCGCCTTCCACGGTTCGAACTTCGGAGTGTCCGGGCCGTTGGGCGGGAGGATCGGGTAGACGATCTTGGGCTGTTCGCCCGTCAACGTCTTCAGGAACGCGACGATCTTCGCGGTTTCTTCCTTCGTGTAGCGCTTCCCGAGCTGGACGTCGCCCATCACCTCGACGGCTTCCTCAAGGGTCTGCGCCGCGCCGTCATGGAAGTACGGATAGGTGAGTTCGACGTTGCGCAACACCGGCACCTTGAACTTCATGCGGTCCTGGTCGCGGCCGGAGACGGCCTTGACGCCTTCGGCGGTGTTGGTCGTTTCGTAGGGACGCACCGCACCCATCTTCTGGAAGGACTGGCCGCCCAACTGCGCGCCGTTGTGGCAGATCGTGCAGCCCGACTGCTTGAAGAGCTGGTAGCCGGCGAGTTCCTCTTCGGTGATCGCCTTCTTGTCGCCCTTCAACCATTGATCGAACCGGTCGTTGGGCGTCACGAGCGTGCGTTCGAACTCGGCGATCGCGTCCGTGATGCGCTGGATGTCGACCTTGCTGTCGCCGAACGCCGCCTTGAAGTAGGCGCCGTAGCCCGGGATCGAGCTGATGACCGCCACGGCGTGCTCGTGCGTCGACGCCATTTCAAGCGGGTTCGCGATCGGGCCCGCGGCCTGCTCGGCGAGGGTCTTCGCGCGGCCGTCCCAGAACTGGGCGATCTGGCCGTAGGAATTCAGAACCGTCGGGGAATTGATCGGACCCTGCTGCCAGTAGTCGCCGATCGAGGTCTTCAGGTTGTCGACGCCGCCCGTCGCGAGGTTGTGGCAGGAGTTGCAGGAGATGAAGCCCGAGCGGGAGAGACGCGGTTCGAAGAAGAGCATCTTGCCCAATTCGACGAGCGCGGGGTTGTCGACCTTGACGGGTTCGATCGGATCAACGGGTTCGGCCGAGAAGGCGGGAGCGGCCGCGGCCATGGCGGCGGCGAGGGCGAGCGCGGTGAGGACAGGGGTCTTCATAAGATGGTCCTAGAGAAACGGTCTGGCCCGGAAACGCCGGAGGGTCGAAGCGCCTCGTCGTGGAGGGCGCTTCCCGGCGGCTTGGTCGGGCGGGGCGTCGAAGGGGCGGTGCGGTTCCCTGGGGTCTCGGGTTGTCCCGAAGAACTAGATCGGAATCGCTTTCACCTATCGACGGGCGTAGTCTAATAGGACTAGTCCCTACGACAGAAGTATTGTTTTTTAATGAGGCCCATAGACGGAAATCCAATCTCCCCGATAGATTTGGCGAAGATCGGCAAAGAGGCTGGTTTACGGGCGTCTTTGGGGTGGTACCGAAAACAGGTGTCGGGAGAAGTTTCCATCGAGGGAGGGTTTTCGATAGCGAAAACGAACGTTCAAAGTGACCGCGTGGACCTGACGGCTGTCCGACCGGGGTATCGGATCGGACCGCGGTTCGACAAGAAAAGAGAAGGGGACCTCCACCACCGCCCGGCTTGCATCTTGCGACAGTTCGACCTCCGCCCCCGTCCCGAGTCCTCCGGTACCTCATGCAGAATCGAGGCATTCCATCCAACCGCCTCCACCCACACGGAAGTACGCCCATGCTCTCCCGTCTGCTCTTGAATCCTCTCACGCAGCCGCTCACGCGCCGCCGCGCCTTCCTCTCCGCCGCGACGTTGGCCGCGGTGCCGTTCCTCGCGCCGGTCCCAGGGCTCTCGAAACTCGTCCCGTCGGCCCGCGCCGAGGATGCGCCGATCGAGCCGGATCTCCCCGAGGCGCTCAACCCCAGGGGGGGGGCGTGGTCGGCCGAGGCCTTCCGGGCGTCGGACGCCGAGATCGCGCGTCTCGCGCAGGACCCGGTGATCGCGGGGCTCGCCAAAGGCACGTTGCCGAAGGACCAGTTCCTCTGGTACATCGCGCAGAACGTGACGTACCTCGAGCACTACGCGGAGAGCTTCAGGATCCTCAAGGCCGAGCTCCCGGAAGAGGACCGCGACCTCGCCGACCGCTGGATCCGCGAGACGGAAGAGACGCGCACGTGGACGCTCGACTACTACAGGCGGCTTTCCGGGCACGACTGGGCGGATTCGCCCTGGCGCGAGCCCGACGACGTCGTGCTCGACTACGCCGCGCACGAGCGCCGGAACGTCGAGCGGGGCGCGGCTTACGGGATGGCGGCGATGCTGCCGTGTTTCACGATGTACGAGGTGATCGGCTGGCACGTCGCCCGGATCCGCGTCTTGGAAGGGAATCCGTATGCGGAATGGGTGGGCGCCTACGGGACACCCGAGTATTCGGAGACGGTGCGGCTGGCGGTCGACCTCGCGGACAGGCTCGCGGCCGCGCTGCCCGACGACGCGCACCGCATCGAGTTGACGGAACTCTACGTCGACGCCTGCGTCTGCGAGTGCCTTCTCTGGGAGACGGCCGCGGGCGTGGGGGCGTCGTCGGCCGACATGATCGACGGGCGCGAGCGGACGGAGGAGTCGGATGAACCGGGCAGCCCGAAGCCGGGCGAGGCGGTGTGACGCCTTTTCGAGCCGCGTGAAGGGCTCCGACGCTCACGGCCCGGATTCCCCGTTTCAACGCCCGCGTCGGCGCCCTCGGCGCTTTTGAGCAAGCCTTGAGCGGCATCGGGGAAGGGCCGGGAAGGCCCGCCCGATAGGATGATGGGGACGGTTCCGAGAAGCCGTTCCCGATGCTTTTGAAGCATTGGAGCCCGCCATGACCGCCCCCAAGTACGCCCTCAAGCCCGTCAGCCTTTCCGCGTTCACCCTCAATCCCGGTCTCACCCGCCGCTCCGCCTTCGCGCGCGGCGCGGAACTCCTCACGCTCGCGGCGCTCGGGACCGCCGCGGCCCGCAGCATCCGCACGGTCCGCGCGGCGGATGCGCCTTCCGGTCCCTTCGGCGCACCGTTCGTCGCTTCTTCTGCGAAGCCCCGGATCGGCGTCTTCTGCTTCACCTGGGCGGGAAGCGGCGGGGAGGTCGCGTCCGAGATGAAGCGGCTCAACCCCTCCGTCACCGTCACCCGCATCGAGCGGGCGAAACCCTATCCGGAGGAGTACACACCGACCACGGAAGAAGCGAAGCGCGAGAAGGCCGCGGCCGAGTTCCCTGAGCTGCGGCCCACGCCCGTTTCGCCCAAGGACTTCGACGTGGAGGTGATCGGGCATCCGGTCTGGGGCGGCAACCTCCCGCGGCCGCTCTTCACGTTCCTGCGGGAGCATGCCGAAGAGTTCAGGGGCAGGCGCGTCCTCCACTACGCCATGCACGGGGGCTCCGGCTTGGGCGACACGGACGAGGACATGCGGGCGCTGCTCCCGGGCGTGCCCTTCCGCGGCGTCGCCTTCTACGGTTGGGGCGGTCTGCGGGACCGCGACGCCGTCGGGATCTGGATGAAGCAGGAGGGGCTTCTTTGAATCCGCGGCGCTGAGCCGATGAGGCGATGAGTCGATGAGGCCGATGAGGCCGCCCGTGGTTCGGGCGGCCCCGGACGGTTTCTCCGGAGCAGGGGAGCGGAAGAAGGTCGAAGAGGGCGGCGCATGAGCCTTTCGACGTTCCCCTTGTCGTCGAAAGAGGTCTTTCGACGACGCTCCGACCTGTTCTTCGACCCGTCCTCCGCCGCCCCTCGTGTCACAAAGCGCCGAACCTCCGCTAACTCTCTCTAACTAGCAGAGCTGAGTTTGCGACACGTCAGGTCTTTCTTCAGCATCGCCCGGATCCCGGCCGTACCTGGGATACTAAACCGGGTATCGTGTTTGTTGTTTTTTGGCCCCTATCCAAAAGTATCGTAGGAACATCCGAAATCGGGCATGAAAAATGGAAAATCTTCGAATCCCTAGTCCAACTAGTGTTTAACAGAGGCGAACGCGGCGTTTGACGTTCTTATCCTGCAAACCATAGTTAGAGTAACGATCCAAGCGCGAACAGAAGGGAATTCCTGAAAAATTGGACTTTCGACGATAAAAATTTCCGTTTTGACGAGCACGGGTGTCGGAAAAGGGTTACCTGAACTTCCGGGTCGCCATGACTCTCGACAGTCCTGGCGGCCTATTTTCGAGCTAAAACCTTAAATTTCCTCAAA
>ENA-UPWN01000854-UPWN01000854.1-human-gut-metagenome-genome-assembly--contig:-NODE-854-length-13931-cov-20.642919_pt1 | contig 13931 bp, 14 predicted proteins | sample MGYA00250050_ERZ773377 | MGnify/ENA primary metagenome ERZ773377 (study PRJEB29103, sample SAMN06112008) | human gut metagenome | biome: human gut; feature: ankylosing spondylitis patient; material...
TCGGAATACGCCATGCGTGCGCACGACCTCAGCGGGACCACCTCCCGCCGGAAGCTCTTTGAGGACGACAAGAAGGAGCGCTTCTTCCACCTGTACTTCAGCCCGATCAAGATGGCGAAGGAGCGCCGCGAGATCGACGAGTCCATCGCCCTGATGGAGAAGCACCTCGCAGCCTGCCATGGGCAGAAGGTGGAGCTCGGAGACGAGTACAGGGATCTCTTCGACCTGTTCTTCGACCCTCAGGATCGACTGCTCTTCGGGAAACTCAAGCATGAGGCCGTCGACGAGATGTACAGGCGCTGCGGGTACTTCTGCATCGTGACCTCGGAGGAGATGAGCGCTCTGGATGCCTACGAGCTCTACCGGGGGCGCGACGTCTCGGAGAAGCTTTTCAGCATGGAGAAGACCTTCCTGGGGAGCCGGAGCTTCCGGGTGCATTCCGACGTCTCGATGTCGACCAAGCTGTTTGTCGAATTCATCGCGCTCATCATTCGGCAGCGGTTCTACAACCTGCTCAAGAACGAGGTGAAGAAGCTGCCCGTCAGGAAGAACTACATGACGGTGCCTGCTGCCTTGGGCGAACTGAAGAAAATCTACCTGACACGCGTCAACAATAGCGTCTACCAGCTAGACCAGCCCGTCACGAAGACGCAGCAGACCATCCTGAAGGCGTTCGGCCTGACGAAGGACGATGTGTCGGTTGAGTTGGCAAAAATCTCGAAAATCCTGAAGGCCGCAGATGCCGAGATGGCCCGGGAGCCCGAGGAGAACAGTGAGGAGGAGAACGACAATGGCGAGGCGTAAGACGTTGGCTGCTATCGACAAGGAGATCCAGGAGCCCCGGCGTCAGCTGATCGCGGCGAAGGCTCGGTACGACAGGTTGGCGGCCCAACTGACGGGGCTCAACAGGCAGAGGAAGCAGAGAGAGGCGAAGGTGCTGGCAGAGGCGCTTGCCAAGAGCGGGAAGACGCTGGAGGACGTCCTCACGTACCTACGCCGCTGATGAGGGCGCGGCGGGGGTGAGAGTAATTTCCGCGTGGAAATTCAGGTCTTCGCCCAGGAAGTGGCGGACGGGCGTCTTCCCTCCGGCGCCAAGGCGGACGAAATCGATCAGCTCCGCCGCACGGCCGCGAAGGCCTACTGCCGCGATCAGGCGGCCGCGGAGCGGTGGGCGTCCGAGCAGGTCCACATCGCGCTCGGCTTCGTCCTGATGGCCGCCGCGCAGATCGGCGTGCAGACGACGGTTTTGGGCGGCCTCTGGTTCGAGCAGGTCGACGAGATCTTCGGCATCGCCCGGGAGGGCCGTCACGTGGTCGTCGGGCTCGCGGTCGGGGTGGGTGATCCGGCGGATGCGAACGCCGTGCGTCCCAAATCGCGACTTCCGATGGAAGAAATCGTCACGCTTCTTTAATACCGTTGGATCCCGTGCGGAAACACTCCATAATGGAAGAAACGAACCGCACGAGGATCCGACATGCGCAAACTCTTCGCCTTCTCCGCCGTCACGGTCGCCGTGGGCGCAGCGCTCTACGCCGGAATCGGCTATTGGGCCGTACCGCACTACTCCCGGCAGATCCTTGAGGAAACCGTCGCCCAGAAGCTGGGCCGCACGGTGACGCTCGACGCCGTCGACTTCAATCCCTGGACCTGGGTCTATGAAATCCGCGGGCTCACGATCGCGAGCCGCCGCGGGGAGGCGCCCCTTCTTGAATTGGGGCTCCTGCGCGTCGACGCGAGCGCCGAGACGATCACGAAGATGGCGCCGGTCCTCTCGGAACTCACGATCGACGGCCTCAAGGTCACCGCGACGGTGAACGACGAGAACATCGCGGAACTGGAAAAGCTCACGGGCTCCACGGGCGACGCCGCCCCCGCCGCGGAGGCGTCCTCCGACCCGGGCGGCATTCCCGCCTTCGCCGTCTACAACATCTCGGTCAAAAACAGCTCCTTTGCGCTCGTCGACACCACCCGCGGGATCGAAGAGCGCTTGACCGACGTCGAACTCGCGCTCCCCTTCGTGAGCACGATGGAAGCCGGGGGCGAGAGCCTCGTCACGCCGAAGCTCTCCCTCAACTGGAACGGCACGCCGGTGGTCGCCGAAGGCTCCACGAAGCCCTTCGGCTCGACCCTGGAAGCCCAGATGCGGCTCAAGATCGACGGGCTCGACGTCGCGCCCCTGGCGCGCCTCGTCCCGGACGCCCTTCCCGAAGGGCTGACCCTCGCCTCGGCGAAGCTTTCGACCGACACCTCGGTCTTCTTCCGGAACGCGACCGGCGGCGAACCCGCCGCGATCAACGTCTCCGGCACGACGTCGCTCGCCGACGTGGCGTTGACGACGGGCGCCGGGAAGACGATGAAGACCCCCGCCTCCCTCAAGCTCGCCCGCGTGACCCTCAAGTCGGTCGACCCGACGAAGGCTTCGGCCGACGTCGACGAAGTGCTGATCCGGGGCGTGCGCGTCGCGGCGGAGCGGAACGCCGCCGGCGTGGGCCTTTCGGGCGCGATGCCGAAGGCCGGAACCGGAGCTGCGGCCCCGGCTGCGGAGGCGTCCTCCTCCGCGTCCGATGCGGGCTCGTCCGCCGCCTGGAGCTGGCGCCTGGGCCGCGTGGCGGTCGAAGACGTCGGCGTCACCTTCACGGACCGCACCACGGCGCCCGCCGCGTCGCTCTCGGTCGCGAACCTCAAGGCCGTGGTTCAGAACCTCGCCTCCTCGGGCGACCCGGGCAAGGCGAGCTTCTCGATGAACGTTCTGGGCGGCTCGATGAACGGCTCCGGCACGGTGTCGGTGAGCCCGGTGGGCGGGAGCTTCACCTTGAACGCTTCGAAGCTGGCCCTCGCGCAGATTTCGCCCTACGTGAAGAGCGTGATGGGGGCGGACCTCGCCGGTCAGTTCACGATGAACATGAAGGCGGAGGGGACGCCTGAGCGCGTGAAGCTCTCGGGCGACGCGTCGCTTGCGAACCTCGCGCTCACGAAGGCGGGCGCGAGCATGGCGGCCGTCAAGTCCGCTTCCGTCAAGATCGCCTCGATCGACACGGGGACCTCCTCCGCGCAGATCGACCGCGTGAACGTCACGGGCGCCGACATCCGGGCCGTGATGACGAAGGCGGGGCTGAACTTCACCGAAGGGCTCGCCTCGGGTGAGGAAGAGAAGACCGACGAAAAGGCCCAGGCGCAGAAGTCCGCTTCGACGGCTCCCGCCTGGCAGTGGTCCGTCGGGACGGCCGAACTCAAGAATTCGCGCTTCTCCTTCCGCGACGAAACGATCTCGCCCAAGGGCGACGCGCAGCTCGAAAACGTCAACGTCACGGTGAAGAACCTCTCGTCGAAAGCCGGCACCCAGTCGGTGCTCGACCTCTCGGCGGGCGTGGGCGGAGGGACGCTCAACGTCGCCGGGAACTTCGGGATCTCGCCCGTCGCCGCTTCGCTCGACGTCGAAGCGCAGAAGGTGGGGCTCGCCCCGTACGGCAACCTGATGCGCGGCTACGCCGGCGTGGGCGCCAAGGCGGGCACGGTGGAGCTTCGCGGGCGTTTGGGCTTCGCGGACGACGTCCCCAGCTGGAAGGGTGATGCGTCGCTCACGTCGCTCGACCTCGTGAACGCGAAGGGGAGCGGCCTCATGAGCTGGAAGAGCGCGTCGTTGACCGGCATGGACGTGGCCGGGGGCGAACCGCCCCGGATCATCATCGCCCGCGCCGAAGTCGACCAGCTCGGCGAAAAGCAGACCGAAACGGTCCGCGGCGCGCTGGGGTTGGCGGGCATCGTCGCGCAGCTTGCCGGCAAGGAAAGCGTCGGGAAGAAGATCGCCAAGGTCGAGGACAAGCTCTCGGGCTCGATCGTGCTCGAAAACATCCGCTACGTCGACGGCGCCTTCTCCGCAGAGGGCGTCTCCGCGGCGAGCGTCGGCGGGATTCTTCTGCAGAAGCTCTCCGAATCGGTGGGCGGCAAGTGGTTGGGCCAAGGCGCCGCGACCGACGCGAAGAAGTAGCCTTCAAGACGACGAAAGCGCACGTCCTTCGGGGCGTGCGCCTTCCAACGAGGAGTTCTGAGCGGGTCGGGCGGAGCGGCTTTTCCGGAGTCCGAAAATGGGAAAGCCCGCACGGCCTTCAACCGTACGGGCTTGTCATGGTGCCGGAGAAGAGATTTGAACTCCCGACCTTCGCATTACGAATGCGCTGCTCTACCAGCTGAGCTACACCGGCAACCTGATTTTTTCCGTTCCGTTCGGCTTCGTTTGAGGCCGTTCAGATCAGAGATTCGAATTATGCAGAGGTGCGGAAGAGCTGACAAGGGCGTTTTACATTTTGTTGCATCTAGTCGCGCTTTCTCGTCTTGTGGTCCTTGGGACCGGCCAAGGATTCGCTGACCCGCGCCCTAAAATGGTTCTTTTAACGTGAATCTGCGAATCCGTCCGGATTCCCCGCCCACCAAACCTACCGAACGCCCTGCCCCATGCCGAACGCCATCCTCCGCCGCGCGCTCCCTCACCCCGACGACACGGACCGCTTGGGAAGCGATCTTGCCGCCGCCGTGCGCCTCGTGCGCCCGGAAGGGCTCGCTTTGCGTCTTGAGGGGGATTTGGGCGCCGGGAAGACGTCGCTTGTGCGCGCGATGCTGCGCACCTGGGGGTGGACGGGTCCGGTGAAGAGCCCGACGTTCGCGCTCCTGGAGTCCTACCCCGTCGACGGGTACGACTTCCATCACTTCGACTTCTACCGGTTCGAGTATCCGGAAGAGTTCGACGAAGCGGGCTTTCGCGAGATGTTCGGGCCGGGGCGCATCTGCGCGACCGAATGGAGCGCGCGCGCCGAACCGTACCTGCCCGCCGCGGACCTCATCGTGCGGCTCTCGCACGAGGGTTTGGGCCGCAGGGCCGAAGTCGAGGCCCTGACGGACGCGGGCCGTGCGGTCGCGGCCGCCCTCGAAGGAGCGGACGGGCAATGACGCAGCGCCGCGTTCTTCTTCAGGCCGCCGCCGGAACGCTCCTCTTCACGCTCGTTCCGATCGCCGCTTCCGCCAAGACCGCGAACATGGTCGCCGTGCGCATGTGGCCCGCGGAGGAGTACACGCGCGTGACGCTCGAGTCGGACGCGCCGCTTCAATACAAGCACTTCTTCGTGCGATCGGCGAAGCCCCTGCGCCTCGTCGTCGACATCGAGGGGCTCGCGCTCACCGAGGGGCTGCGCCGTCAGATCGCGGACGTGAAGGCGGACGACCCCTACGTCGCGGCGATCCGCGTCGGACAGCACAGCCCGGGCGTCGTGCGCCTCGTCATGGACCTCAAAACCGAGGTGAAGCCCGAGGTCTTCCTGTTGAAGCCCTTCGGCGACTACCAGTATCGCCTCGTCTTCGACATCTACCCCGAACACCCCCGCGACCCCGTGGGCCGCATCCTCGCCGGGATGGCCGAGGACGACGACCCGATGGGGGACCTTCTGGGCGAAGCCTCGTCGACGGACGGCGACCCCCTGGGCGACATCATCGCGGGGCTGGGCAAGGACACGTCGCCCCCGAAGGCGGCCGAGAAGCCCAAGAGCACCGCGGGCGCCTCGAAGCCCGCGAGCAAGAAGTCCCCGAAGCTCATCATCGTCGTCGACCCCGGTCACGGGGGCGAAGACCCGGGCGCGATCGGCCGGCGCGGCACCAAGGAAAAGACCGTGGTGCTCGCGATCGGGAAGCGCCTCGCGCAGCTCATCAACGCCGAACCCAACATGCGCGCCTTCATGACGCGCTCGTCGGACCACTTCGTGAGCCTGGGCGGGCGCGTGCAGATCGCGCGCCGCGCGAAGGCGCACCTTCTCGTCTCCATCCACGCGGACGCCTGGGTGAAGAGCACGGCGAGGGGCTCTTCGGTCTTTGCGCTCTCGCAGAAGGGGGCGACGTCCGCCGCCGCCCGGTGGCTCGCGAAGAGCCAGAACGAGTCCGACCTCATCGGCGGCGTCAACATCGCCAACGTCGACAAGGCCGTGGCGAGCGTTCTGGTCGACATGACTTCAAGTTGGACGATCGGCTACAGCCTGTCGCTCGGTTCCGCCGTCCTGGGCGAGATGAAGCGCATCAACCGCCTCCACAAGGCGCAGGTCGAGCAGGCGGGCTTCGCGGTGTTGAAAGGCCAGGGCATTCCGTCGATTTTGGTCGAGACCGCCTTCATCTCGAACCCCGAAGAAGAAAAGCTCCTGAAGAGCTCCGCGCACCAGAACAAACTCGCCCGCGCGATCCTCACCGGCATCAAGAAGCAGCTCGCCGCGGACCCGACCATTTTGAACAGCTGAAGAGCGCGAAACGCTACAATATTAGGATTAGGTTCACCACGGGCCGGGCGTCGTGAAGCCCGGCCCTTCCACACCCAACGGAGTGTTTCGTCATGGCTCTTGTTTCCATGCGCCAGCTGCTCGATCATGCGGCTGAAAACGGTTACGGCGTCCCCGCCTTCAACGTCAACAACCTCGAGCAGGTTCAGGCCATCATGGCCGCGGCGAGCGAAGTCGGCGCCCCCGTGATCATGCAGGCCTCTGCGGGCGCCCGCAAGTACGCCGGCGAAGCCTTCCTGCGCAAGCTGATCGAAGCCGCCGTCGAGGCCTATCCCGACGTGCCCGTCTGCATGCACCAGGACCATGGTCAGAGCCCGGCCGTCTGCCAGGCCTCGATCCGCTCGGGCTTCACGTCCGTCATGATGGACGGCTCGCTCATGGCCGACGGCAAGACCGTCTCCTCCTACGAGTACAACGTCGACGTGACGCGCCGCGTCGTCGAGATGGCCCACTGCATCGGCGTTTCCGTCGAAGGCGAACTGGGTTGCCTCGGGTCCCTTGAAACGATGCGCGGCGACAAGGAAGACGGCCACGGCACCGACGCCGTCATGACGCGCGAACAGCTCCTCACGGACCCGGACCAGGCCGCCGACTTCGTGAAGGCGACGCAGTTGGACGCCCTCGCCATCGCGATCGGCACCTCGCACGGCACCTACAAGTTCACGCGCAAGCCCACCGGCGAAACGCTCTCGATCCAGCGCGTGAAGGAAATCCACGAACGCCTCCCGAACACCCACCTCGTCATGCACGGCTCCTCGTCCGTGCCGCAGGAATACCTCGCGACGATCCGCGAGTTCGGCGGCGACATGCGCGAAACGTACGGCGTTCCCGTCGAAGAGATCCAGGAAGCGATCAAGCACGGCGTGCGCAAGGTCAACATCGACACGGACATCCGTCTCGCGATGACCGCCGCGGTCCGCCAGTTCCTCGCCCAGAACCCGTCGAAGTTCGACCCGCGCGACTTCCTCAAGGTCGCCCGCAAGGCCGCGACGGAGCTCTGCAAGGCGCGCTACCTTGAATTCGGCTGCGAAGGCCAGGGCGCCAAGATCAAGCCGATCGCGCTCGACCGCATGGCCGCGCTCTACGCCGACGGCACGCTTCGTCAGAACGTGATCTGACCGACGCCGGCGTCGTGAACGTCAACGCGCGTTTCGCCCGAAGATTCCTTCTGCGGGCGGACGCGCGTTTTTTCTTTTGACACCCCTTTCACCCGGACCGGTTAAACCTGCGCACCGCACGGACGACCGTGCGCCGATCAACCCCTTGCAGCGACCACCACTCAAACCATGACCAAACCCAACGAGAAGCCCGCCAACGCCGAAGACCTCAAAGGCAAGAAGGGCCTCAAGCGCCTCATCAACGCCACCCGCTACTCCTGGCAGGGGATCCGCGCGGGCTGGGTGAACGAAGCCGCCTTCCGCGAGGAGTGCGCGCTGGCGATCGTGATGATTCCGATCGCGCTTTTTCTTCCGGTGACGATCCTGGAGAAGATGCTCCTCGTCAACAGCGTGCTCTTCGTGCTCTTTGCCGAAATCACGAATTCGGCGATCGAAGCCGTCGTCGACCGCTTCGGTCCGGAAATCCACCCGCTCGCCGGCCGCGCCAAGGACATGGGGAGCGCCGCGGTGCTCTTCGCGCTCGTGATCTGCGGGCTCACCTGGCTCGCCGTTGCCGGGCCCGTCCTCTGGAGCTGGATCATCTGAAGAGCCCCGTCTCCTGCGGACGCTTCGCCCTGAACATTTTCACGCAAAGGCGATGCCTCGCCCTCAGCGCCGTCCGAAGGCCCGCCCGGCGATACAATCGGTGCGGACCTTCCACCCAACCCCCATTCTCCAAGGAGACACCCATCATGTCGGGTCTTTCTCAGACGCGCATTCCCTCTCTTCAAAAGGTCTACAGCGGCAAGGTCCGCGACAGCTACGCCGTGGGCGAGGACAAGCTCCTCATCGTCGCTTCGGACCGCATCTCCGCCTTCGACGTCATCCTGGGCGACCCGATCCCGGGCAAGGGCAAGGTCCTCACCGCCATCACGAATTTCTGGTTCAAGCAGCTGGACGGCGTCCTCCCGAACCACCTCACGGGGATTGATCCCGAATCGGTCGTTCGTCCCGAAGAAGCCGACCAGGTCCGCGGCCGCGCCGTGGTTGCGATGAAGCTGAAGCCCATCCTCGTCGAATGCGTCGCCCGCGGCTACCTCATCGGCGGCGGTTGGAAGGAATACTGCGAAACGGGCGCCGTCTGCGGGATCAAGCTCCCGGCGGGTCTGCGCATGGCGGAAAAGCTCCCCGAACCGATCTTCACCCCGGCCGCGAAGGCCGAAGTCGGCACGCACGACGAGAACATCACGTTCGAGCGCGTGGTCGAGCTCTACGGTGAAGAGGTCGCGAACACCATCCGCAACGCCACGCTGGAACTCTACCGCCGCGCGAGCGAATACGCCGCGACGAAGGGCATCATCATCGCCGACACGAAGTTCGAATTCGGCATCGACGCCGAAGGGAAGGTCCGCCTGATGGACGAAGTCCTCACGCCCGACTCCTCCCGCTTCTGGCCCGCCGAAGACTACGAAGTCGGCACCTCTCCGAAGAGCTTCGACAAGCAGTTCATCCGCGACTGGCTCGAAACGCAGCCCTGGGACAAGACCCCGCCCGCCCCGAAGGTTCCCGACGACATCGTCGAGAAGACCGCGGACAAGTACCGTGAGGCGCTGCGCCGCCTGACCGGCACCGACATCGAGCCGTAAGCGCCGTCTCCGACTCCGACCCTCCGGCCCGCCCAGCACACGACGGGCGGGCCCGCAGGGGAAAGCGCCGCGCTCACACGCGCCCCGCTTTCCCCTGCGTTTTTCAACTTTCCAACTTTCTTTTCAGAGGCCACACCCGCCATGCAGAACACGCTTGAAACGAACGAACGGCCCGTCGTCGGCATCGTCATGGGCAGCAACTCCGACTGGGACGTCATGCAGCACGCCGCGCGCATGTTGAAGGACTTCGGCGTTCCCTTCGAAGCCCGCGTCGTGAGCGCGCACCGCATGCCCGACGAAATGTTCGAGTACGCCGAAGGCGCCCGCTCACGCGGTCTGCGCGTGATCATCGCGGGTGCGGGCGGCGCCGCGCACCTCCCCGGCATGATCGCCGCGAAGTGCACGCTGCCCGTCTGCGGCGTGCCGGTCCCGTCCAAGTACCTCCGCGGCGTCGACAGCCTCCACTCGATCGTGCAGATGCCCAAGGGCGTCCCGGTCGCGACCTTCGCGATCGGCGAAGCCGGCGCCGCCAACGCCGCGCTCTACGCCGTGCAGATCCTCTCCGTCACGGATGAGACGCTCGCGCGCCGCTTGGCCGACTTCCGCATCGCGCAGAACGCCAAGGCCCGCGCGATGACGCTGCCCCTCGAAACGCTCTGAGGAACGACGACGATGGATCACGACGTCCTTCTCCCGGGCGAAACGCTCGGCCTCATGGGTGGCGGCCAGCTGGGCCGCATGTTCGCGCAGGCCGCCGCGACGATGGGCTACCACGTGGCGGTATTGGAACCCGGCGCCACCTCCCCCGCGGGTGAGGTGGCGCTCCGGCAGATTGCCGCCCGCTACGACGACGCCGAGGGGCTCCGAACCCTCGCGCAGACCGTGCGCGCCGTCACGACCGAATTCGAAAACGTCCCGGCCGCGAGCCTGCGTGCCCTCGCCGACGCGGGCCTTCGCACGACGCCCTCCGCCGACGCCGTCGCCGCGACGCAGAACCGCAACGTCGAGAAGGCCTTCATCGAGCGCGCCGGCGTGCCCGTCGCGCCCCACGCGCGCGTCGCGTCCGAAGCCGACGTCGCGGCGCTCCCGGCGGAACTCTTCCCCGGCATCCTCAAGACCGCGAGCCTCGGCTACGACGGCAAGGGCCAGGCCCGCGTCGCGAACGTCGAGGAGACGCTCGAAGCCTTCCGCGCTTTCGGCGGGGTGGAATGCGTGCTGGAGAAGCGCCTCGCCCTGAAGCTCGAAGTCTCCGTCATCGTCTGCCGCGGTCTGGACGGCGCAACGAAGACCTTCCCGGTCTCGGAGAACGTCCACCGCAACGGCATCCTCGCCGTCTCGGTGATGCCCGCCCGCATCGATGACGCCACCGCGAACCGCGCCCGCAAATACGCGGGCCGCATCGCCGAAGCGCTCGACTACCGGGGCGTTCTCTGCGTGGAACTCTTCATTCTCGAAGACGGCTCGATTCTCGCGAACGAATTGGCGCCGCGCCCGCACAACTCCGGCCACGCGACGATCGACGCGTGCGTGATGAGCCAGTACGAAGCGCAGGTGCGCGTGATGGCGGGGCTCCCGCTCGGCTCGACCGAGCAGCACAGCGCCTCCGTGATGCTGAACCTTCTGGGGGACCTCTGGTTCGACGAGAAGGGCGAAGCCGCAACGCCCGACTGGGCGAAGCTTCTCAGCATTCCCGGCGTGAAGCTTCACCTCTACGGCAAAGCAGAGGCTCGCCCCGCCCGCAAGATGGGGCACGTCACCGTCGTCGCGCCCACGGGTGAACTTGCGATGGCGCGCGCCCGCGAAGCGGCCCGCGTGCTTGGTCTTCCCGAGCCGATCTGATACTCTTTCGGCTCAACGCGAACGGCCGGCGTCCGATCCGTGACGTCGGCCGCGTCTTTTCCGGATACCTCACAGCATGACCGAAACGCCCAACTTCGATATCGACTTCGACGCCGTGGAACGCGCCGCCCGCATTCTGGAAGAAGGCGGTCTCGTCGCCATCCCGACCGAAACGGTCTACGGGCTCGCCGCCGACGCCGACAACGCCGACGCCGTGCTCGCCACGTACAAGGCGAAGGGCCGTCCCGCGGACCATCCCCTCATCGTGCACGTCGCCGACGCCGACGCGATCGACTTCTGGGCGGAAGGCGTGCCCGAAGCCGCCCGCACGCTCGCGCGCCTCTACTGGCCGGGGCCGCTCACGATCGTGCTGAAGAAGAAGCCCCGCTGCGGGCTCTGGGTGACGGGCGGTCAGGACACGGTGGCGCTCCGCTGCCCCTCGCACCCCGTCGCGCATGCGCTTTTGGAGCGCTTCTCGGGCCCGACCAAGAAGGGCCTCACCGCCCCCTCCGCCAACACGTTCGGGCGCATCAGCCCGTCGACGGCCGGGCACGTCGCGCAGGATCTGGGCGTGAAGCCCGAGGGGAAGCTCGACATGATTCTGGAGGGCGGCCCCTGCGAATTCGGGATCGAGTCGACGATGGTGAACCTGTCGTCGGGCCGCCCCGAGGTGCTCCGCCACGGGGTCATCACCCGCGCGATGCTCGAAGAAACGCTGGGCGTTCCCGTTCCCGACGCCGGGAAGGACGCGCCCCGCGCCTCCGGTCGTTTGAAGAGCCACTACGCTCCGAAGACGAAGCTGGAGCTCGCCCAGCCCGATGCGTACGTCGAGACGGTGCTTCGCTGGACGGCGGAAAACGCCGGTCCCGTCGCCCTGATGGCGCCCGCCGCGACGCTCGCGAGGATCCGTGAGGCGCTCGCCCCCGAGCGCATCGCGCTCGCGATTGAAGCTTCGCCCGACGTCCTGCACTACGGCGCCGAGCTCTACGATCATCTTCACGCGTTGGACGACGCCCGGGCCACGCGCATCTTCGTCGAGGCGCCCCCGGCGACCCCTGAATGGGCCGCCGTCAACGACCGTCTCGGGCGCGCCGCCGCCTGAGGCCCGACAAGGAGTCCGTCATGATTCATCTTTGGGGCATCACCCGCTGCTCTTCCGTGCGCGACGCGATCAAGGCGCTCGAAGCGCACGGCATCGAGTACGCCTTCCACAGCTTCGATCAGGAACACCCTTCCGACTGGCAGGTCCGCCTCTGGGTCGACGGACTCGGGCGCAAAAAGATCATCAACCCGAGCTCGCGCCCGTGGCGCGCGCTCGACCTCGCGACCCGGGAGCGCGCCAAGGTCGACGACAAGGCGGCCGCCGCGGTGCTCACCGAGCACCTCTACGTCATCCGCCGCCCGTTGGTCGCCTGGCCCGACGGCAAGCTCACCTGCGGCCTCGCCGACTTCAAGGCGCGCCTTGAGGAGGAGCTCAACCCGTGACCGACACGCAGAACCGCCCCGTCGGACTTCTGGATTCGGGCTTCGGCGGCCTCTCCGTCACCCGCGCCGTCCGTGCGGCCCTTCCCCACGAAGACCTCGTCTTCGCGGCGGACTGCGGCTTCGCCCCTTGGGGCGACCGCACCGACGACTTCATCCTGGAGCGTTGCGGCCGCCTGGTCGAATTCCTGGAAGCGAAGAACATCAAGGCGCTCGTTCTCGCCTGCAACACCGCGACGGCCGTCTGCGCGGCGCCCCTGCGCGCGAGGCTCTCGATTCCCGTGGTCGGGATCGAGCCCGCGGTCTTCCCCGCGGTGCGTGAAACCGAAACGGGCGTCGTCGGCGTCATCGCCACGGCGAAGACCGTGGCGAGCGCCAAGTACGGGAAGCTCGCGGCGGAAGCGCTCGCCTGGGCGAAGGACGCCCGGGGGCTCGACGTGAAGCTCTTCTCGCAGGGCTGCCCCGGACTGATGGAATGCGTCGAGCGGGGCGACTTCGAGGGTGAGGAGACCCTGCGCCTCATCGAAGCCTACGTCGCGAAGATGCGCGCCGCGCATGCCGACCGGATCGTCCTCGGCTGCACGCACTATCCGTTCCTCTCGGACGCGATCGCCCGTGCGGTGCCCGACGCGGAACTCCTCGACCCCGCGCCCGCGGTCGCGCAGCAGCTCGTGCGCCGCCTCACGGAAGAGGGACTTCTTCGCGCGGAGGACGGTCACATCGGAAGCGCGGAATTCTTCGCGACCGGCGCCGACGCCGCCCGCGAAACGGTTCTGCAGGCGCTCTGGCCCGGGAAGCCGACGCTTCACGAGCTCCCCTGACGGGAAGGTACAAAAAGGCCCCGGCGGCGAAACCCCGGGGCCTCTTCATGTTCGGCGTTGAAGGCCGCTCAGGCGCGCAGCTCCAGCACCGGGAGATCCTCGTCGCGGACGTAGGGCGCGAACTTCTCGCGGATCACGTCCGGAATCGCAGCCTTCTCAAGCCCGCCCTTGGCGGACTCCGACGGACGCACGCAGACGGCCGTCTCGACGCACTGAAGGCGCAGTTCCTCACCCATGTGCACCGTCATCGCGAAACGCACCGAGCTCTCCCCCAGGCGCTCGATCCAGAGGCGCCCCACGCACTTATCACCCGCGCGCGACGGCGCCGCGAAGTCGCTTCGGATCCCCGCGATCGGGAAGCCCACGCCGTAGGTCTTCCACGTCTCGATGAAGCCCGTGCCGAGGACCTCGAGGTAGAAGTCCTCCATGAGCGCGTTGAGGATGTAGTAGTACTGCGGGTGAAAGACGATCCCCGCAGGGTCGCAGTGGCTGAAGCGGATGTGGACCGGACGCTCGAAAATCTGCGTGGACATGGGCGAAGCCTTTCCTCTGGTGTGAATCAACGGATCCACGAGCGTAGCACGGCGCGCACCGGGCTCGCTTCGACGCCCTCCAACCGGAGCGGCAGCGCGATCAGCTCATAGTCGCCGCCTTCCACAGAACAAGTCTTCAAGACTTTGGTGCTTCATGGGGATAAATCCGGATATTTTGTCTGTGTCATACCCGGCGAGCACG
>ENA-UPWN01000883-UPWN01000883.1-human-gut-metagenome-genome-assembly--contig:-NODE-883-length-13632-cov-7.556252_pt1 | contig 13632 bp, 11 predicted proteins | sample MGYA00250050_ERZ773377 | MGnify/ENA primary metagenome ERZ773377 (study PRJEB29103, sample SAMN06112008) | human gut metagenome | biome: human gut; feature: ankylosing spondylitis patient; material...
GCCTCCTGAAGCGGGAACAAAGCCCAAATTCTGCTTCAGGTCGCGAAATTCACCGAGCAGGTCTTAGGACACGTACCTCGTGAACGATCTCACAGGCGTTACTGGAGTGATTTATGCGAGCAATGCGTCCAAGGTGGACCAGCAAATGGTCCGGGGGCTCGGCGGGGACCACAACAGACTGGTCATCATCGCCGACAACAAAGACAATCCCGCCAAAATGGTCGGTAATGATTCGACCCCCAGCAACTATAGAGAAAAGCATGTTCCGGCCACCATTGCCGCCATGGCGCATGCTGACGGGGAAGGGTCTTACAACGAGCTTCTCGTCAAAGACTCGGCTTTTGAACTGATCAATGCCGACAACAAGCTCGGCCTTTATGCCGCATGGGTCTATTACGCCGCGATCCCGACCGAGGGCCAGGTAGCCACTTTTGACAGCAACCTCACCTATTTGGAGAACGTCAGCCTCAAGAAGGGTTACAACGCCAAGGGCTACAACCTCACACTGGGTGCGGCTGAGACCAAATGGGGCACCAATGTATACGATAGATATTCCTTCATGATGCGGAACAATCAGCTTTGGGTCGTAAACGGCAGTGATATCGACGTGACCCGCATCACGGCGGCCAACGGGGGCTCTCACGGCGACCTGTTCATGAACCCTGGTCTACAAGCTGAGGACAACCTGGTCTATATCTCGGATTCCGCAGTACGCTTGGGATTCTTCACCAACCTCACCGGCGACAATGCAGGGAGCGGAATGGTGGCGGCGGCCAAAACCGCCATAACGGCGCGGCGGAACGCCACCTACCTCATCAACAGCGATGTCAGCATCGACTTCTCCGGCACGTCCAGCGGCAGGAACATCACAATCACATCAACGACCGGTAACCTCGCCGCTTACGGGAACCTTCTTTACATTCGGGACTCCAACATCAGCTATGCGGCGAATTCCACCCCATACAACGACAACGCGCTTCGCCTCATGGGCGGGTCGGGTGCCTACAGCACGCCTCCTCAGGATCAACCGCGCCACGCAGACTACAACCTTCTGTACATTGAAGGCACCCAGAACCCCGTAAGCATCTTTGACGGGGCCAGTGTCAGAGTTCAGCTGAGTGCCGCATTGGTGGACGTCACCCAGGCGGCGGACCTCATCTCCACCGCATCCAACAACGTCATGGAGGTCAGCAACGCCGTTTTTGGAGACCAAACCGTCTTCATCGGCGCAGAAGTTACGAGAACTGCCTCTCAGAAGGGCAAAGCTCAGACCAATGACAACAGCGTTGCGTTGGATCGCGTCGAGGCCGGGACAGTGCAGGTATTCGGCAATCAGATACTCGCCTACGGTGAAGCCCTGAGGAACAAGATCACCATTACCAACAGCACGTTCGAATACCTGACGATCTTTGGTGGCTACACGACTACTGGCGGGGATTTCAGCGATACCGAGATCCATCTCTCGCATTCGAAGTTGGGCGATGACTCCACCATTATGGCCAGCTATTTGTACGGTTACGATGACGCTTCCGCTTCTACCGGAAATCTCGTGTCGATTGGCGAAGGGGTCACGAACCTTGAGGGGAACGGTCCGGCTCAATTCAATATGATCGTTGGTTCCTATGCCGGCCCCTTGGCTGCGAACTACTTCTTAGGAAACACCCTCGAGACGGCCAGCCGCATCGTGACCGGCACACTGAGAAACTTCCAAAATTACACCTTCAGCGTCAGCGGGGACACAAGCACAAAGGACCCCATCATCGACGTCACGGGGACGACAGCCGTCACGATCGAACCGGCCGAGGGCGACACCCGCTCCCTCATCACCGTCGTCCCGACGGCCGAGCTTGCCGGGACCTACACCCTGATTTCGGCTGCCGCGGGCTTCACCGACCTTCAGGGCGCGCCCGTCGAAGCAGACACCTACACCGAGGAGCTCTTCAATTACGACGAAGAGGTGAGAACAATTGAATCGCTCTCCCGTGTCGAGACCTTCAGGATCAAGCCCGAGAGCGTGGACCTCAAGATCGTCGACTCGTCCGATCCGGACAGCTCCGTCCAGGAGCTCGTCATGACGTTCGAAAGTGGATCCTCGATCGAGGTCACCGAGTCCGCCAACGACGAAACCAACGCCCTCATGCAGTCCTCCGCGTCCACCTACGGCACGCTCTGGGAGACGTCCGACCTTCTGGTCGATACGGCCCTGCGTGCGCCCAAGCCTGTCGACGGCCTCTTCGCGGCCGCACGATCCGGCAAGTACGGGTTCGACCGTCACCCCCGCAAGGACTCGACCAACACGACGGGCCTCCTCGGCTACGCCATGACCTTCGGGAAGACCCAGACCGGCGTCTTCCTCGAAATGGACCACGCCGACTACGAGACCGATTCGCCCACGTCGACCGGCCGCGTCACCGGTGACGGCGACCACAACTACGCGGGCGCGGGCGTCTTCGTGAGTCAGGAACTGATCCCCGACCTCCACGCCACGGCTTACGTGAAGGGCGGGGTGCTCCGGAACGCCTTCGACGTAACGATCGCGGGCAAGAAGTTGGACTTAAACCGCACTTCGGCTTACTGGGGCGCGCACCTGGGCGTGCACTACGACTGGGCGCTCTCGCAATCGTTCGACGCGCGGGCGTACGCCTCCTACTTCTACGACGGCCGCGAGAAGGAGACCTACAAGAAGGCCGGCACGACGGACGTCGCGGGGTCGACCTTCACCTACGACGCGCTGGAGAGCCACCGCGTTCAGGTGGGCACCATGCTCACGTACGCGCATTCCCAGAGCCTCAAGCCCTACGTCGGCCTCGCGCTCGAGCAGGTCTTGAAGGCCGAAGGGAAGGGGAGCGCCGACGACGGCACGTCGCGCGTGAAGCTCAACACGACCGACATGGAAGGCACGACCGGGATCCTGTCGGCGGGTTGGAAGTACGTGAACGACGCGGGCACCTTCGCCTTCTCCGCGGGCGTCAACGGTTACGCCGGTCTTAAGAACGGCGTCAACGCCATGGTCCAGGGGCAGTGGGCGTTCTGATGTTGGGGGAATGAACGCCTCCCAAACCCGTCCCTGACCGCCCGGCGGCCCGCAGCGCGAAGCAGACTCGCGCTGCGGGCCGTCGGCTTTTCCGGGAGCCTTCTCCACGCACACAAACAGGCCCATGCATACCGGCCCGGGCGCCTCAGGAATTGCCGGGTTTCGACAGCACGCGCCCGCCCTGTACAATACGGCGCAAACCGTACGGGCCGGGGCCCACGCGCCCCCGCAGTCCCGTCCACCCAACACTCCCGGAGCTCTCCGCCATGACGAAATCCCTGCTTTCCGCGGCCTGCGCCTGCGCGCTTCTTGCGTCGTTCCCGGCCGAGGCCGCCCAGACGGTCCGGCTCGCCCACACCGCCGCGGTCTCGCACGTGCACCACGAAGCGGCCGTGCAGTTCGCCAAAGCGGTCGAAGCCCGCACGAACGGCGAATACAAGGTGGAGGTCTACCCGGCAGGGGAACTGGGCGACCAGCCAGCGTTGGCGGAACAGATCACGCTGGGCGCCTTGGACATGTCGATCGTCTCGCTCGGGAACATGGCGATGTACGCGAAGGAACTGAACGCCATGACGGCGCCCTTCCTCTTCTCGGACTACGACCAGGCCCACAAGGTGATCGACGGGTTCGTGATGGACTGGATGAACGCCAAGCTCGAAGCCAACGACGCCGTCGGGCTCTCGATGTTCGACTACGGCTTCCGCCAGACGACGACCAAAGGGATCGTGGTGAACTCCGCCGACGACCTCAAAGGCGTCAAGATCCGCGTGCCGCCCTCGACCGGGCTCCTTGCGGCGTTCGACGCGATCGGCGCCAACACGCAGCGGATTGCGTACAGCGAGCTCTACACGTCCTTGAAGCAGGGCGTCGTCGCCGGGGAAGAGAACCCCGTCTTCACGATCCTCGCGGATTCACTCTTCGAAACGCAGGACCAGCTCGCGCTCACGAACCACTACTTCGACTGTCAGGTGTTCCTCGCGAACAAGATGTTCATGGACGGCCTCCCTGAGAACGTCCGCGTGATCTTCAAGGAAGAGGCCGTGAAGGCCCAGAACTTGACGCGCGAAAAGATCTCCCACGGCGAAGCGCAGGTGATCGAGGAGCTCAAAGCCAAGGGGATGAACGTCACCACCCCGGACCGCGCGTCCTTCGTCTCGAAGATGAAGCCCGCCTACGAGAAGGTGAGCCAGCTCTCCGGCAAGGCCGCGATGGACGAGCTCTTGGCCGCGATCGAGAAGACGAAGTAAGGCGCGCCCGACGCCAAAACACAACCCGAAGCCGCGCGAGGCGCGGGGCCATCCCGCCCCCTCCGCGCGGCTTCGCCGATGAAACGGATCAGAACTTCAGATGACGATGTTCCTCATCTTCGCGGCGGTCGTGCTGCTCCTCTTTCTCGGGGTCACCACGGCGGTCACGATGGGCTTCGCCTCGATCGCGACGTACCTCGCGGCCGGCGGCGACATGGCGCGGCTCTTTCTCGTGCCGCAGCGCATGTTCGCGCAGGTCTCCGGCATCACGCTGATGTCGATTCCGTTCTTTCTGCTCATGGGCAACCTCATGAGCGTGGGCGGGATCTCGCGGAGCCTCTTCGGCTTCGGGCGCGTCTGCCTCGGGCACCGCTGGGGAGGGCTCTCGAACGCCGCGATCGCCGCCTCGATCGTCATGGCGGCGATGTCGGGCTCGGCCGCCGCGTGCGCGGCCGGGATCGGCATGATCGCGATCGGGGAAATGACGAAGGCGGGGTACGCCAGGCCCTTTTCCTGCGCCACGATCGCCGCGGGCGGGGCGCTGGGGCCGATCATTCCGCCGTCCATCACGCTCATCCTCTACGCGGGGTTGACGTCGACGTCGGTGAACGCCCTTTTTGAAGCGGGCGTCCTCCCGGGGCTTCTCTTGGGGCTCGCCTTCATGGGGTGGTCCTCGTACGTGAGCTGGAAGAACGGCTACGCCAAAGCGGACCCCGAACCCATGTCGGTGCGCTGGGCCGCGTTCAAGGACGCATTCTGGGCGCTCCTGACGCCGGTGATCGTCATCGGCGGGATGTTCGGCGGGTACTTCACTGCGACGGAGGCCGCTGCCGTGGCGTCCCTCTACGTGATGGCGTTGGGGTTCTTCGTCACGAAAACCTTGAAGGTGAAGGACCTCCCGAGGATCTTCTGGGAGACCGTGGAGCAGACCGCCAAGGTAATGTTCGTGATCGCGACCGCCGGGTTCTTTCAGTACGTGCTCCTCTACACGCGCATCCCCCAGGAGACGATCAGCTTCATCACGTCGAACTTCCACTCGATCACCCCGGTGATCCTCATGATCATCGCGATCCTCGTCGTGATGGGCTGCTTCATGGAGGGGACGGCGATTCTCCTCATCACGGTACCCATCTTCGTCCCGCTCGCGAAGAGCTTCGGCTACGACGTGACCCAGTTGGGGATCGTCATGTGCGTGGCGCTCGCGATCGGCGTCTTGACGCCCCCCGTGGGGCTCAACCTCTACGTGATGAGCTCCATCACGGGTGAGAAACTGATGGCGATCGCCCGCGAGGCCGTGGGCTACGTCGTGATCATGATTCTCCTCGCGGTTCTGGTCACCTTCGTCCCCGAACTCTCCGTCGGGTTCGCCGGTCTCTTGGGGGAATAAGCCATGCGTGACGCCATCAACGTTTTCGAAGCGCTCTTTTCCAAAACCGTCCGCGCGGTCTGCACGTTCCTTCTGGCCGCGATCTTCGTGATGTTCATTCTGAATGTCTTCGTGCGCTTCGTCCCCGTCTACAACTTCACGCAGACGGACGACTGGATTCAGGCGGCCTTGATCTGGATGATCTTTTTGGGCTCCGCCGAGCTTGTGCGCACCAAGAGCCACTTCGTCGTCGACGTGGCGGTCTCCAAAGTGACCCACCCGGTCCTCTCGCGCGCCATCCGCACGCTCGTGATCGCAATCGAGTTGACGACCTACCTCGTCGTCTTCTGGTACGGGATCGTCTGGGTCATGCGCTCGAACGCCACCATGCAGTCGATCCCGTGGCTCGAGATCCGGTACGTCTATCTGGCTTTGCCTGTGTCGGTCTTCTTCATGACGGTCTTTTCCTTGAAGGACCTGGTGGAGACGGTCACCGGGTGGAGCGCGAAGGATGATGAGGACGAGGACGGCGAGGAGGGCGGCGGGCTTGACGGCCGCGGGGCCTTGGAAGAGGGTGCGGCGAAGCGGGGCTGAACCGCACCTACGGACCGTCGGGGCCTCAACCTTGGTCCCAAGGCAGGCCCCCCCCCAAGCGTCTTCCCAACACGTCCGCACACGAAACGGCGCAGGTCGGAGAGGCCTGCGCCGTCGTCGTTTTGAGGTTTCGGGATCGGACCCGGGTCAGCCGGGCCGTCCGGCAAAGAAAGTCCGAATTCATCACTTCGCGAAGATCGGCAGCTCCGCAAGGATCCCGGAGAGGCGCTCTTCGTCGAAAGGCAGGTCCTCCGCGATCGTGAAGCCCACGACGTCGGCGGCGCCCGAGGCGGCCGAGAGGACTGCACGGAGCTCCTTCATCGTCATTCGTCCGCCGCCGCTTCCGTCCCCCGTCATTTCGGGGTTGGCGAAGAACGTCGAATGGAAGGCCGGGGGTCTTCGACGCGGGTTCTTGGGCGTGGTGGTGCGCCTGAGGCTTGTCCGGGTGCTCGGTCGGTTGCATCTGGGGCACCGCGGCGGCCGCGGGGGTTTCAAGAGAAAGATTCGTCATGGTGAATTCCTTGCACAAAGAGGGACTTCAGGCCGCCGGGCGGAACAGCTGTCGAAGCAGCGCTCGACGCCCGACCGAAGCCCCTCAATCTCAGAGTCCGGCGAAGCTCGAGAACGCCTCCGCCAAGGGCCCCAACGCCACCGCCGGGAAGTACGTCAAGCCCCCGAGGAGAAGAAGCACGCCCGTCAGGAACGCCCCGAAGACGACGCCCGACGTAGGCAGCGTCCCGAGAGCTGCCGCGGCCGTCCCCCTGCGCGCGGTCGAGGTGCCCACGTTGGGGAGCCGCCCGAGGACGTCGGCGAGCGACAGCAGGATCGCCATCGGGACCGCCCGGCCGAGGATCATGGCGGCGGTGAGCGAGAGCATCAGACCCTTCCCGGGCACGAGCCCCGCAAAGCCCGAACCGTTGTTGTTCGCGGCGGAAGCCCAGGCCCAAAGGATCTGGGTGAAGACGTGCGCGGGGGTGCCGGTCGTCGTGAGGGTGGTGCCGACCCCGCCGCTCATGAGGACGGTGAGCGCCGACCCGATCAGCACGATCACCGGCACGGCCAGGATCGCGAAGGCGACCCGCTTCATGACGGCGGGGTCGAGCTTGCGGCCCAAGTACTAGGGGCTTCGTCCCACCATCTGACCCGCAAGGAAAACGCAGAGGAACCATCACGATCATCCCGGTCAACCCAGTCCCCACGCTCCCGAAGACGACTTCACCCGGGAGCATTAGAAGGAGCGGTGCGGCGGATGCGCCGGGAGCGAGCCCGTCCAGCGCCATGTTGACCGCACCGCAGGAGGCGGCGGTGGTGGCGGTGGTGAAGAGTGCGGTTTCAGGGAGCGTGAAGCGCAGTTTCGTGCCTTCGAGCGGCATCGCCGCCGGGGCGGCCCCGACCGAAGTCAGGAGATTCCCGCCCTGGGCCTGGATCCAGACGACGGCGGCATAGGCCAAAGAGAAGACCACCGCCATCACCCACCAGAGCGTGCGGCCCTCCGCGGGCTTGCCGACCATCCGTCCGTAGACACGCGTCAAGGCCGACGGAATGAGGAGCATGCCGAGAATCGAGAGCAGATTCGAGAGGTGTCCCGGATTCTCCAAGGGGTGCGCGGAATTGGCGGCGAAGACGCCCCCGCCGTTCGTGCCCAGCATCTTGAGGGCTTCGACGGCGGCGACCGGGAGGCTCCAGGTCTGCGGGACGCCCGTCACCATGAAGCCCACCCCGAAGAACACGCCCAGAGGGAGCAGCACCCAAAGGACGATGCGCAGCAGGTCCCGCCAGGGGTTCCCGACGGTGACGGGGGCGTTTTCCTGCACCGCCTCCCGCGTGCGCCGCTGCGCGACCGCGCGGATGAACGCAAACGCGAAGGCGATCCCCGTCGCGGCGGAGAGCACGTTCTGCACGAGAAGCCCCGCGGTCTGCGTGAGCGCCGAACGGCGGTCTCCCCCGCGTAGAACTGCTGGTTCGTGTTCGTCACGAACGAGGCCGCCGTGTGGAGCGCCGTCGCCCAGGGCATGTCAGGCGCGGCGGTGGGGTTGATCGGCAGGTGCCCCTGAAAGCGCAGCATCAGAAAGAGCGCCGCAAAGCCCAACACGTTGAAGGCGAGGAGCGCCGTAGGCGAGCGGCGTGAAGCCGGCTTCGCGGTCGAGCCCGGATGCGCGCATGAGCCGCGCGTCGAGCGTTGCGGCCCAGCGCGGCGCGCGGTCGCGGGCGACGGCCGTGAGGAGTCGTCCCACGGGGACGCTCGCCGCCGCGAGAAGCGCGAGGAATCCGGCGAGAAGAGCCGCGGACTGAAGATGGATGGAAAGCATGGATTCTCGGCCCCGAGAGGTCGGGGCTTCTGGTCATGGAAATCGGATCGGGGGCGATCCGTCCCTCAGGAGGCCCTCTCACGGGAGAAGGAAGGCGGGAGGAGGGACCCTCCAAGCCCGAGGGCGTCGCCCCATCAGCCGCCCTATCAGGCGCGGGCGAGCGCGACGAGGAGATAGACCGCGAGCGGAATCGCGGCGAGGAGAAGCAGCGTCGTCATGGCGTTCTCCTCAGCAGGAGCAAAAGGGACGCCGGGCGGGGTGGGGGCTGCGGCGGTGGTGCCGGTCGTAGCGGATGCCGGAGAGCCAGCGCGGCAGGACACCGCGCCGATTACGAGAAGCCCGATCGGGGCGGCGAGAAGAAGAACGTCGATCGTCATGGCGTGTCCGTTCGTTGTTTCGACGAAGCCATGCTATCGGGGGCCGCGTAAAGGCCGTCTCAAAAAAGCGGCGGGCGGCATAAAAATGCCGCAAAGAAGCGCCGGAGGATGAGCGCGCGAAAATCCCCGACGCCTCGTCCGGAAGCATCGGGGATTGGGTTGTCAGGCGAACCGGGAGAGACCCCGGCTCAGCCTTGGATGATCAGGTCAACCGATCAGAAGCGGTGCACGAGGCCCATCGCAAAATCGAAGCCCTTCACCGTGTCCTTCGAATTTCCCTGGGCGTCCGTGAAGGTCCCGTCGAGCTCGCGCTGCGTGTAGCCCATGCCGGTGTAGACCATGGTGCGCTTCGAGAGGGCGTATTCGTAGCCGACCGAGGCCGTGTAGGCCTTGACGTCGCCGTTGAAGCCCTTCGTGTCGGCGACGTGCAGGTCGGCGTCCCCGTCCATGTAGCCGATGCCGGCCTTCCAGGAGCCGCCCAACGCGTCGAACGCGGTCGAGAGGTGCACGCCGTAGCCGGTGACGGTGAGAAGGCGCATGACCTGTGCGGCGTCGTCGGCACTGTAGGTGGAAGCGACTTCGGAGATCAGACCCGCGCCGTCGTTCGCATCCTTGAAGTACTGCAGCGCGAGGTAGGTCTTGGCAAAGCCGCAGTCGTACGAACCCGCGAGGTTCACCGTGTAGGCGTCCTTGATCGAGTAGCTGCCGCGCGGAAGCGTGTAATTGTTGATCGTCACGTCGCGGTTGCTCTTGTTCTGCCAGTCGACCAAAGCGCCCACTTCAAAGGGGCCGCCCGCCCACTTCGCACCGATCGCGGCGTAGCGGTCGGCGGTCGTCTTGTTTTCCGAGCCGATCTTGTCGTCGCCGCCCATCGCGTACTGGGCGTAGAGCGTCGTGCCCGCGAACTCGGGCGAGACGTACGTGAGGACGTTGTCGCGGCGGCTGACGTAGTCCGCCATCACGAAGGTGTGGCCGGCGATGTTGTCGGACCAACCGGAACCGAAGGCCGAGGCCATCGCGCCGTAGAAGCCGACGGAGCCCGTGTCGGAGCGCAGAATCCCCATGCGGCCCGCGTAGACCGTACCGAAGTCGCCGGAGACGTTCACGGACGCTTCGCGGCCGAAGATGCGGTTTTCACCGAGGGCGCCCGTGTCGGACGAGAAGCCGTTTTCGAGCTTGAAGCCGACCTTGAGGCCGTTCCCAAGGTCTTCAGAGCCGCGCAGGCCGAAGCGCGTGGCGGAATTCGTGCCCGATTCCATCGTGAAGGACTGGTCCTTCTCGGTGTCCTTGCCGGCGGCGCTCTTTTCCTGCCACTTCTCATGCGTGTACTTGAGGCCGGTGTCGACGACGCCGTAGAGTTCGACGTCGGCGGCGTAGGCGCCGGCGGAAATCGCCCCGAGAGCGGCGATAAGGATGGTCTTCTTGAACATCGGTAGGTCTCCTCTGGAGTTGTTCCGGCGGGCGTCTGATGCGCCCGGTCCGGCCATTTCATAGGAAGAGGGGGAGCAAAAACCCTTAGGGATAACCCTAACTCCAAAGGAAGATCCCAACAATATCAAGGCGTTGAGAAACGGGGAAGGGCGGTTGCGGAGAGGGAAAGGGCGTTGCGGATCGTCCACGACCCGGGTACTCAGGGTACCCAGGGCGCAACGGACAGTTTCAGCGTTCACCTAGGCGATATGGACCGGTTTTGAACCCGAATCAACCGGGGCTCAGGAGTTTTTGGCGTAAAAGGCATCACCGCCCGTAGCTCGGGGCCCAATAGGCGTTCTGCACGACGTCCAAGGAAAAGAGCTGCGCGACGAGACCGTCCAGCTCTTCCGTAGCGATCGAGGACGGAATGAGGAGCACGTCCACCTGGACGTCGTCGCCCACGGACTTCGTCTGGAGGTCGCGCCAAGGGAGGTTGCGCTGCCGGAGCGCGGTCGAGAGCGCCGTGAGGATCTCGTGCGCGTCGGGCTTGCGGCCGGTGAGCGTGATGCGGAAGGTCGCCTCAGTATGACTACTGTCCGTAGGAATCCGATTGATGAAGTTCGCGATCGGACGAAGGAGGGTGTTCGTCAAGAGGATGATCAGCGTCCCGATCACGGCCTCGTAGTAGAGCGACGCGCCCGCGGCCGCGCCGACGGCGGCCGACGTCCAAAGGGTGGCCGCCGTGTTGATGCCTCGGACGTTCACGCCTTCGCGCATGATGACGCCGGCACCGAGGAAGCCCACGCCCGTAATCACCGCGCCGATCGCATGAACGGGCGTTTGATTGCCGCCGTACGTGTGCCAGCCGATCAGCGTCATGTTGACGAACAAGGCGGAGCCGACGGCGACCAAGACGTTCGTGCGCAGACCGGCGGCGTGCTGACGGTACTGACGCTCAAGGCCGATGAGCGAACCCAGCACGAAGGAAATCACGAGCGGAATGAGGATGTCGTCGGAAACGGCGGTCATGGCGGTGCGTGCGGCGGTTGGTGAAGCTTGATGGGAATGATTGTGCCCGAAAGAAAGCGGGCGCACATCATGCCGGAACGATGAACGGTTGGGGAGTGCGCTTCAACGAAGATCGATGCGGAGGATTGACCGCGGGCAAATCTGTGAACGAAGCACGAAAGAAGACTTGAAGACCGGGATTGAGACGCCGATGACGACGGATTGGGTAAGCTGGTTGAAAAGCCCAAACCGGGAGGCTTTCGACGCTGAAAATTCCATAATTCAACATAACGACTATTATGTTGAGTACTAAAAACGAGGTTTTTGGGCGTTCTGACGGTTCGTTCTGCGTTTTGAGTTCGTTTGCGCGGTTCGTCTCGTTGATCGATCCGTTCGGCTTTTGAATGCGGCGGCGGTTGCCGTTGAGTTTGACTCGACCGCGCTCGGCTTTCCCCGTCGTCTTCGTTCGTCTCGTTTCGCCGGCGCCCGTCCCTGGACCGTCGGCGTCGACGTTCTGTTTTGGTCGGCTCCTCCATGTCTGCACCGTCCGTTCGACTTTGAGCCGAACCGCTCCGACGAGAGTTTCCTCCCACTCAAAGTCAAATCCCCGGAAGCTGTTCGGCACCCGGGGATCTCTGTTCGCGATTTTTGTTTTGGGATCCGACCGACGATCCGGTCAGCTTGGGATCACTCCGCCCGGCGGAACGTCCGGCGTTCGTACCCCTGCGTGAGCGTCATCGTGCCGCCTTCCTGCGTGACGACGTAGCTGTGCGTGAAGCCCATCTCGCCGCCCGAGGCGGTCTTGACGACGCCCTTCAATTCCATGAGGCCGCGGTAGCACGTGTACGTGCGCGCCTCGCGGTTCGCGAACCCGAAGGACGTCACCTTCCCGTCCGCCGCGAAGACGTAGCCCTGTTCGCCCGTCACGCCGGGCGTCGTTTCGATCCAGCGGCCCACGACGTCCTCAACCCCGGGATTCCCGATCCCGTAGATGCCGCAGCCCGTGAGCGCGGCGGCGGAGGTGACGGTGAGAGCGGTGAGGAAGTGACGGCGAAGCATGGTTTTTGTCCGGTGGGGATGGGTGAAATGGGATGCCTTCATTCTACGGGAGCGCCCTGACGATTGGACAACTTAAGGTTTCCAACAGCAACGGTACGCGAACTTCGGCCACCCTATTTCGACCCACGCCCGCTAAGATGAACGGATGCGTCGGCCCTTCCCGGCCGCCCTTCCCTCACCCTCATCCCGGAGGCTTCATGGAACGCATCCTCGTCATCGGCGCGGCCGGTCAGATCGGCTCGGAATTGGTCCCCTACATGCGGGCGCGCGGCTACACGGTCGTGGCCGGCACGAGCGGGCGGACGCCTCTTCCCGCCCTCCTGGCGGACGGCCCTTCCGAGACCGTGAACTTGATGGACACCGAGGCCCTGAAGCGCATCGTGGAGCGACACGACGTCGACACCGTGATCAACCTCGCGGCGATCCTGTCGGCCACGGCCGAGGCGAAGCCGCTCGCCGCCTGGGACGTAGGCGTCACCGGCGTGATCGGGCTCCTTGAACTCGCCCGCGAGAAGAAGCTCTCCGTTCTGACGCCCAGCTCCATCGGCGCCTTCGGGCCGGAGACGCCCCGGAATCCCACGCCGCAGGACACGATCCAGCGCCCGAAGACGATCTACGGGATCACGAAGGTGGTGGACGAGCTTTTGGGCGACTACTACCGCGCGAAGTACGGCGTCGACGCCCGGAGCCTTCGCTTCCCCGGGCTCATCAGCTACGTGACGCCCCCGGGCGGCGGCACGACCGACTACGCGGTCGAGATCTACTGGGAGGCGGTGCGAAAGGGCCGCTATGCCTCGCCCCTGGGACCGGAGACCCGCCTTCCGATGATGTTCATGCCGGACGCGCTCCGCGCGACCGTGAAGCTCATGGAAGCGGACGCTTCGAAACTAAAGCACTTCAACGCGTTCAACGTCGCTGCCTTCTCCTTCACGCCGGGCGAGATCGCGGCGAGCATCCGACGGAAGCTCCCCGGGTTCGAGCTCACGTACGCGGTGAAGCCCAACCTCCAGGCGATTGCGGACGGTTGGCCGCAGGTGTTGGAGGATGCGGCTGCCCGCGAGGAATGGGGATGGAAGCCGGAGTACACGCTTGACGCCATGACGGACGTGATGCTCGAGGAAGTGGCGAAGCGCGTCTGACCTGAAAACACCGTACTGATAGATCTAACCGAATCTACTCACGTATATCCAAGCATGAGTAGATCCGAGATCCCATCTTCCCTAGT
>ENA-UPWN01000898-UPWN01000898.1-human-gut-metagenome-genome-assembly--contig:-NODE-898-length-13420-cov-5.163981_pt1 | contig 13420 bp, 8 predicted proteins | sample MGYA00250050_ERZ773377 | MGnify/ENA primary metagenome ERZ773377 (study PRJEB29103, sample SAMN06112008) | human gut metagenome | biome: human gut; feature: ankylosing spondylitis patient; material...
TTTTTTCAAGCAGAAGACGGCATACGAGATTCTGACATGTGACTGGAGTTCAGACGTGTGCTCTTCCGATCTCGGCTTTCGCTCCGGCTTCGAGGATTTCCTTGATATCGTCCGAAGGACATGCCTGGATCGCTTCCACAGCCGGGATCAGGGCGTCCATCATGGTCTTGTCGCCTTTCTGGGCTTTCGTCTGTTTCTGCACGTTGGCAAGACCGCCGGCAAACATGGCTTTCACTCCGGCGGCATCCAGTTCCGTACCGGAAGCATGGTCGCTCATACCTAAGAAGAAAGCCCCCAACAGCGTACTGGTGGAACCGCTTACCTGCAACATGACGTCAAAACCCATATCGTTCAGCATGGTTTTGAACTCCGTTCCTTTCTGGGCCGTAGCCACGATAGCGGACATGGCTGTCACGATTGCCTGGCCGTGGTCGCCGTCACCGATAACGGCGTCCAGTTTAGAAAATTCGTCTTCGCGTTCTTTGATGTTCTTCAAGGCGTTGTCGAGCATCGCCTTGAAGTTTTCGATAGTCAGTTGTTTCATATCTCGTTTATTTACCGATTGTTGTCCAGTAAGGTGCATCAGCACGTTTGTTCTTCAGATAGTCGATATGATCTTCGTCGAGGATAGCCATGATCATCTGGAAACCGGCCTGTTCCTGTACGGTCAGGATTTCCTGGATGCGGCTTACGACAACCTGGAGGCCACGGGCTTCCAGTTCCTTGTAGGCCTTACGGAAGATGATGTTCAACTCCATGTGGGTAGTCGCTCCTACGCCGTTGATGATAAGCATCATCTTGTCGCCAGCCTTCGGCTTGGGCTGCTGGCAAAGCAGGTCTACCATCTCGGCAGCCGTATCGTCGGCAGATACAAGCGGTTTCTGTCCGCCACCGCCTTCGCCGTGCTGTCCCATACCGATCTCCATGATGCCCTGGGGCAGGTCGGTAATCGTACCGCCGTTCTGCGGATGCGTACAAGAGCGCATGGCAACGGCCAGAGTAGCGACGTTGTTGTTATAGCGTTCGGCGATTTCGACCAGCTCGTCAAGCGTCTTGCCTTCTTCGGCTGCAGCACCTAATATTTTATACAAAGGCACACAACCGGCCAAGCCGCGACGGTCGTTGATGTCGGCACCGATACCGGCGCTGATATCGTCGTGAGTCAGCACTTGTTTCACCTTGATGCCTACACGTTCTGCCAACTGGCAAGCCATGTTCGCACTCATCACGTCGCCGGAGTGGTTCAGGACAACCAACAGGATACCGGCTTCACGCTTCATCAGCTGCAAAGCCTGGAACAGACGTTGTGCACCGGGAGCGGCAAAGATGTCGCCCACGACAGAGCAGTCCAGCATACCTTCGCCTACGAATCCGCTCAATGCGGGTTCATGACCGGAACCGCCCAAAGTCACGATAGCCACTTTGTCTTCGCTCTTCGGATTGGCACGTACGACGATGTTTTCACCACCTAACTTGACCTGGTCCGGATATGCCAATACATAACCTTCCAACAATTCGGGTGTTATCTGTTCGGGATCATTTATAAATTTTGTCTTTATGTCTGACATGGTATATTCCTCCTTTATTTAAGTATGTTATTAATGTTATTATTTGATTTCCATGATTTCGATAGCGATGCCTTCTTCTTCGATGAAAGCGATCGTCAGGTGTTCGTCGCATACGGCCGGGCCGAAGATCACCTTCTTGCCTTTCAACTCTTCCTCCAAAGAAGGAACGGTGTAGGCAATGTGTCCCTGTTTCTGTACCAGTTCGGGCAGACAGCTGCCTTCCTCGAATTTCAGGAATTCGATGCGATTCGGACTTTTGCTATAGTCTGTCAACCATACTTTCAGGCCTTCGTTAAACATAGCCCCTTCTACTTGTTCTGTCGTTACGATACCGACATGATTAAATGTTCTCATGACTAATTAATTTTAAGTGTTCGTACTATTTTTTATTCGTTATCAGTTCTCTCAACCTCAAAACATAGATGTTTCGCATTCAAAACACCGGTGTTTCGTTTTCAAAACATATATGTTTCACACCTTCGTCTTCCATCTCCTGTACGAAAGGACAGCCAAGACAACGACTACCCCCAAGGCGATATAAAGATAGGTGAATATTCCATGCACATTATCATTTTGACCGTATGAATGCATTCCGCTCAGGAAATAATTGACACCGAAGAAAGTCATCAGCACGGAAGCGAACGCGATCACGGATGCCAGATTGAACAACCAAAGACTATTCCAGCGTTTCACCAAGTGGAGATGAGTCACTACGGCATAGACGACCATCGTGATCAGCGCCCAAGTCTCCTTCGGGTCCCACCCCCAATAACGACCCCAGGACTCATTCGCCCAGACAGCACCGAGGAAAGTGCCGACAGTCATCAGGGCAAGCCCTACCCACAACGCCATCTCACCCACAATACTCAGTTCGGTGATACGGGCTTTCAAAATCTCTTTGTTCTTCTTTCCGGCGACGGACATCATCACCATATTGGTCAGCCCGATCAGGCAACTGATACCGAAAAAGCCGTAAGCGGCAACAATGACCGCCACATGGAACATCAGCCACGGCGATTTCAGGACCGGTACGAGCGGATTGATCTCAGGGTCCATCCAGTTCAGACCGGAGACGAAGAGGATGATACCGCCGAACAGGGTGGCCAGCGCGAAGGTGATCGTACTACGGCGCACGAACAACAGTCCGGCAAGGACAGTCGCCCATCCCACATAGACCATCGTCTCGTAGGAATTGCTCCAGGGAGCATAGCCACCGATATACCAGCGCATCCCCATTCCGAACATATGATAATGGAAGACGACCAGTACGCCGGCTCCTAACAGCCATACGGCAACCTTCATCCAGCGGGTCCGGCGGAACAGCATCGCGAAAGAAAGGACCAACAACAGTCCGCCCAAGACCAGATAGCCGATCTTGCAATAGCGGAAGACATCCATCTTGTTATATTTCAATTCGGCCTGCATGCGCTTCGGACTGATATCGAGTGTCTTGTTCTTGGCTTGCTGGTAGGTGTCGATCATGCCGACCACTTCATCTGCTTTCGCCCAATCGCCACTCTTCAAGCCCTCCTGCACTTCGCCTAAATACCAGTCGAAAATACGGGAGACGAACATGGAGTCTTTGCCGGTAAAGGCAGAGAGGTCATCGCCGGGTGCATACCATTTATGATTCGGATCGTCTTCTTTCGGAAAAAGGTTCAGCATCTGGTGATTGATCAGCTGATGGAAGATGTTCAACTGCTCGTCCAGTTTCATCAGGTCCTTGTCGAAACGCGTACGCTGGGCAGGCATCTTGTTATAGGCTTCTTCCAGCTTCTCTTGCAGTTTGTAGTTGCCGTTACTGTCGAAGGCCTGGATATAGGCACACTCGCCGTCCGTCAGGTCATAATAGGCGGCCAACTCCGGATTGGACAGGGCGATAAAGGGAACGCGCATCCACATATCGGGCATGGCTAAAAGGCTCAAAAGGAACTGGTCAGAGTTCAACTGACCGATCTTATCCGACTTATGGAGCTTACGTAGAATCTCCGAAGAGAAGGTATTGACCGGCATCATACGGCCGCTACCTGACTGGATCGGAAGGGCTCCGAAGAGGACAGCATGTTCCGAGCTCACCGCATATTTCTGCACGGCATCGAGCATCGGGGAAGCCTTCCCGCCGGCATTTACGGACAGGGGTACGGCAAGGAGCGCAAGCAACAGGACCGCTACGTTGGTCGCCTTGCGCAATTCTTTCAGGCGGCGGCTCTGACGCATAAAGCGGGAATCCTTACCGACCAGGCAAAGGATCAGGCCAATGACCAGCAACAGATATCCGGTGTAGGTGATGTTCCGCCCCGCCACGTCGCGGTTGACGGAAAGGATGGTCCCGTGTTCGTCCTGGTCATAGGAGGCCTGGAAGAAACGGTAGCCTTTTACATCCAATACGTTATTCATAAAGATCCGCTCTTCGCGGTCTTCCCCGTCCACATGAACGATCACTTCGCTCTCGTAGGAAGAGGGACTGGCGGAACCGGGATAGCGGGTTAAGGTGAATTTCTTCAGTTCAACGGAAAAAGGCAGGGTATGAAAGGTCGTGTTATCGGAAGTGCGGACAGCAATCTGGTTGCTTGTCTCCCCTTCACGCAGATGCAAGATTCCTTCTTCGCCGAAAAGGAAAGAGGTCAAGGCGCCGAGAAGGATGATGATAAAGGCGAAATGAGTCAGCATCAGTCCCCATTTGCCGCGTTTCAGGTATTGGTGTTTGATCGTAGCCACGATAAAATTAACGACTAAAAGGAATTGGAGCAGAAAAAACAGGGGGGAATAATAAACCATTGCTTTGGCTATCGCTGTACCGTGATACTTTTCGATGAAAGTGGCAACAGCCAGGCCAAAGGCATAAATCAGTAACAGGACGATCGTCGTTACAAAGGAGGAGAAAAATCTTTCGAGATTTGTTTTCATTTACTTTTTTATTAGAGTTCACAGATGCGGCAAATGTACGCAGATTAATCGTTTGATGAAATAACCGGTGGCAATCCGCCACATCTGTGTCCTCTATTAGTTGATAGATATCATCTATACCTTTTCATTATCAATCTTCAATGATCATACGGAAACCGACGTTGAACACACGCTGGTACGGATAGTAAGCCTTACGCGTATGGGAAGCCGCATATTTCGGACGGTCGATATAAGAACCGCCGCGGGCCACTTTGTATTCGGATGTCTCTTTCGTCTTCTCATTGTACGGATACGATACATAGTCGGAACGGGTCCATTCGGCTACGTTTCCGTGCATGCTGTACAGACCGAACGGATTGGCCTCATAAGCCTTGCCGCCGACCTGGACCAGGTTACCGTCGTCCACGCTCTCTTCTTTCGGAAGGAAGGTATAGTACTTGTACCACGGGTTGGTCTTCGCCATCGGCTGCGGGTCTACACCGTAAACGGCAAACAACAGCGTTGTCTTGTCCGCCAGATTGTCCTTCTTGCCGAAGTCCGCATGCATGTCGCCATACCAGAAGTCCTGGTCGCTACCGGCGCGGCAAGCCCACTCCCACTGTGCTTCTGTCGGAAGCGTGATCTTGAGACCGGTCTTTTCGCTCAGTTTCCGGCAGAATTCCATAGCATCGTTGTAGCTGACACGGATAACAGGCTGTTCCGGTTTATTGGCCGGATATCCCTGAACCACGTGGTCTTTCCACTGCTGGTCGACGAAACGGCTGTCGTGATCCGGGAAGACAACGTTGAACTGTTCGTTCGTCGTTTCCAGCTCGGCCATCCAGAAGGCTTTGTCGATCTTCACCTTGGCAGTCGGATAAGCATCCGGTTCGCCACGGTAGCTACCCATCACGAATTCACCGGCCGGGATACGGACGAAATTGACTTTCACACCCGGAGCGATCTCAACCACCTTACGGGTTTCCTTCTCCTTAGCCAGCATTTCCTTGATCCGGTCAGCACCGAAAGGCCAACCTTTCACCTTCAAGGTCTTTTCCTTTACAGGAGCGGCCTTTTCAGGCATTACCGGGGTGATCGGGCCTTGTTTCTTCAGGTAGTCGGCATAGTCGGCGATTTCTTTCTTCCAGTCGACACCGGCTCCGTTCGCATACTTGTCGGTCAATTCCTTACGACGCTTGATCTGGTCGAATCCCTTATAAGGAAGATCAGTCAATACGTTCGCATTGAAATAACCCTTGTCGGGAGCGTTGTAGTCGATCCAGTTATAAAGCGTCTTCCATTCCTTATCGGTCAGTTTCACGTTGTGATGGCCTTTCTTCAGCAAGCGTACCAATTCGCTCGTGTTGGGATGATATTCGTACGGCTGCAAAACGACCATGTCGCCTTCGCCTCCCTGACGATGCACATACGGATGCAAGTTCAGATAAGACGTGCCATAACCTAGCTTGTCTTTCTTTCCACCCCGCAGGTCGAACGCTTTTCCTTCACCGTTATGACAAGCGATACAAGCGCGGTCCAGGATCGGCTGCACTTCCAGATCGAACGTGAAAGAGCGTGTACCGCCTTCGGGCAGAGTCAAGGCAGACGGAGCTTTCTGCGAAGCGATCACACGTTTCGGGATCGCGATCTGGTTCTGGTCTTCATGACAACCGATACAGGAAACCACTTCGCCCGGCTGACCGGTCACCCAGCTTCGCATCCACTGGATAGCCACGCCGTCCTTATCCAAAGGCTGGATGGAGATCGGTGTATTGGCAGGAGCCTTGAAGATCACGGAACCGTCTTCTTCGACAGGAACCGTCCCCAACATACGCTTGATATCCCAACCGGACTGGATTCCATGCCAGTTATGGTCGGAACGGGTCTTTACATACGCATATTCGTAAGCATGCAGACGCAGAGACTTGACCGTTCCGCGAGGAATACCTTTCAGGCCTTCTCCTTCGTAGATATCCTGAATAAAGAAGGTCGCTTCCTTTTCATTCAGTTTCACACGGTCGGGAATGGACGGAGGAGTCTTTGTCTTGCGCACCAGGATCGGGCTGATATAGCCTTCGCCTTCTGCCTGCATCAGACAGGTCACGTTGTCGTAGACGTCCACCAGATAGAGTCCCCACAAGGCATGCGGGTCCAACTTGGCTGCAACCAGGAAGTATTTGTCGTTCAGCGGAGTCGGTTTGATGAACTGCGGCCATACACCGTTTACCAGCTGGTCCTTGATTTCTTCTTTGATCGGACGGTTACGGTGAGGGATTTCCTGTACCATACCGGCTGTGCTCTTACGTCCCTTGGTCGGATCGAAGATGATCATACGGCCTGAACGTGCCACACCGTGGTGGCCGGAGATGATACCGACAAACGCCGAACCGTGGCCGGGCAACGGCTGCACGTCGAACGTACTGTTCGGGAACATCGCACCGCTACCGTAGAGGGCTTTGTTTTCCGTTCCGTCCGGGTTCATATGCATTACGATACGGGAATAGTAGTGGGTCAGGTCGGTGTACTCCCAGCGGGTGTACATCACACGGCCGTTATTCATGATGACCGGATTCCAGTTGGCATCCTGGTCGAATGTCAGGCGGCGCATGCTCTTGTCCTTCGGGTCATACAGCACCATGTTACCTACCGCATCGCTACCGTTCACACAAGGAACACCCTGGTAACCGATGTTGGAGATAGCGATCACACGACCGTCGGGCAGGTAAGTACCATCGTAGAACTCCAGATCCGGCTCGTCGTTTTCCACAAGCGGCTTGAAGCCTGTCCCATCCAGATTCACTTCATAGATGTTCCAGCGCTTGTCGTCCTGTGTCTGTGTGAACATCACACGGTCACCGTCCCAATGCAGTTTCAGGTCAGCGATGGAAGAACCGTTTTTCGGTTTGTAGACCTGACGCATCTGTATATCGCCACGCAGATTGGAGAGTTCGACGATCTCGGCATCGAAGCCCTCACGACCGGCAGACTCCTGGTTACTCCAGTTATTGGCCTGAGTCCCCAAGGAAGGAGTCATGATCTGGTGTGCCTTCGAACCTACCTTGAAACGGGCTGCCACGATCTTGTCGGCATCCAGCAACGGGTTAGCCAGCAAGATGGCACGTTTGCATTCCAATGCTTTCTTGGCATCGGCGATAGCCTGTTCGTCACCGTTATAGATGCCTTTGAAACCTTTCTTTTCGAGCCGTACCAGTTCGTTCAGCATCGGTTCGTATTTGGCGGCGTCGTAGCCTTTCTGCTTTTTCATATCGGCGAAAGCCAATTTGACAGCCTCGACGTTCAGCCATTCCAAATCGCTCTGAAGCGTGTACAGCTCCTGTACTTTCTCAACCAGTTCGAGATATTTGCGTATCTGTGTATTGAGATCTTTTTCGTTTGCGATCTGCTTTGCCACATTCGAATAGTAGGCTCCGTCCTTCAACCGGGCGATCGCATTATCCGCAGCCTGCTTTTCGACTGAGGCATCCGGGGTGATCAACCAGGTATCCAGGCCGTCCAGTACCGCACCCAGCATACCGATTTCTTCCGGATACTTGTTGTTCAATTCTTCCGCCACAAAGGTCGGAACCGTATTCAATGCCTGGAAAAACACACTTCCGCCACTTGAAGTATCATCGATACCGACTTCGGCTTCGAAGCGGACATACTGGCCACCCACCGGGTATACCAACGTGCCGTTCGCATGGCAGAACACACCGTGTTTGTATTCCTTTCCAGCAATAACGATCTCATGATCGTATGCATTCGTGTTCATCTTGGGTTTTGCCCAACCGGCAACACCGTATTCATAAGGAACTTCGTCCAACCATACGGCTGTACCATCGGCTTTGATCAAACGGGCATTCGCCCATACAGCCTGGTCGTAATCCGTACCATCGGGACCACCGGCCGTTACAAGCACCAGCTTATCCACGCCTTTCAAGTCTACCACGAAAGGTTCGGCTTTCGCCTTATGCTTCATCCAGGTAGAAACGATCGGCATTCCGGATTTCTTCAGCTTTGCCTGTAATTCCGTTTTGGCTTTGACTGAAGCATCAATCCACGTTTCCGCCTTCTTCTGCTTAGGGCCGGCAGACACCATAACAGAAGAGGACAGAAAGAGTGATACTAATAAATAGTATTTGTTCATGTAATAAATTATAAGGTGTTTATTACTTATTATAACGCAGCTTTCGTGTTGGTGAAGCGCAAGCCGTCATTATCGTGGTAGCATGCCCATTCATCAACAATAGCACCTTCAGGACCAGCCATCATAAAGTGGAATGTTTCCAGTTTTTTCAGGCGAAGAACATCACCTACATTCTGTACGACAAAATTTTTGCTCTTGATCGCACCGTGGGTAGCGGGGATAGCAGGAGCGTTCGGAGTCTCGTCGCCTACTTCAGAGAAGTTGTAAACCCATCCCTTTTCTACCATCCAGGATTCATGTTTAGCCGGGAATTTGGTCTTTACATGCGCATGTTCGGGGATCATCTGTCCCGGAAGCAGGTAGATCGCGTGAGCGAAGTAGCCGTATTCAGGATCGTTGACCCAGAAAATACCACCCATACCCACGTTTTCAAAATCACCCAGACCGAAATCAGTCACCCACATGTCCTTAGCCATCAGTTCGGTGAAAGGAACACCGTAGAAAGCGAACATGTCTTTCATTGCTTCCATAGCAACATCCTGTTGGAACTTGCCGTCTTTGTAGAAGTCGGCATTCGTGTACTTCTTAGAATACTTCATTTCTTTATTAATTTTACAGTTAGCATTGTTGTTACATTCATTCTTGCAGTCGTTTCCGCACTGTTCGGTGCATTGTCCTTCGCCTGCCGCTGCGCAACAGGTAGCCTCGCCAGTAGATGTTTTGCCGTTACATGCAGCCATCGAAAGCAGGAGGGCTCCCATAGCGGCCGATTTCATAAGATTCTTTTTCATTTTTTCTCTTGTTTATTTAGTTAGTAATATTTGTTCTGTACCTATTTCCTACCGGAGAAACTTTGTTTCCATAGGGTGAAACGACTGTTTCCATACGAGGAAACTTTTGTTTGATGCCTATGAAACGTTTACTCGATGGCGATCCCTTCTATTTCGATCAATAACTCATCCCGGCAAACGTCCGCCCACATATAAGATATGGGGATATTCAAATTATATCCTTCCAGCAGTTCGCGTGCCTCTTCATAGAAGGATTTCTCTTTCAGATAGACACGCAGCATTTTCAGTTTCGCCTTACCAATCAGCTGGCCGATGTTTTCCATCGTGATATGGAGCTGGCGTCCGAGCCCTACTCCAACCAGGCTTTCCTCTCCGCGGATAGCTGCCGTACCGGAAATATAAACGATCCGCCGGTCATCGAAAGTCATGCTTTTGGCCCGTTCGAACTTCGGAGTGGCTTTCTTCTGCTGGGCAGCTTCGAGGACCTGGTCCGAATAGGCGTGGGCGGCTATCTGCAATTTATTGTCGATCGGGGTGGCATAGCATTCGGAACGGGCGAACACGGCCGCATCCAAATCGACCAGTATGCCTCCCAAGTTGGCCCCGATACCGGTAGCAGCCGGATAACCGTTGCTCCAGTCCGTCTTTCCATAGAAATCGGCACGGGCGTTGTTGAACATCTGGTAATGCTGGTCCGGCCCGTCGAAACGGGTGATCTGCTCGATGTAGTTCCACTGGCGAATGATGCAGTTTACGGGGAAGCCTTCCCGGCGCATCACCTCTCCCATCATGTGGAATACTTCGGCGGACTGCTGCTGGATACCGAAGTTTATCACATCCCCATGGAGGCCACCGGCAAAGAGGAAACGACCATCGGCATTTTCCAGTACGACATACGGGAAGCCGCCGTGACGGCGGAAAGTGATATGATCGTCTTCGTCCGCTTTGTAGCTATGGACTTCCAAGATAAGTCCGGCATTCAGAGGTGGCTGGGAAACATAACTCAATACCGGTTCATGATTCCCATAAAACTTACGGATTTTCTCACGCAGCATGATGCGACGGGAAACGTATTGTTCGTTGTCGTTCGGCATGCCGAAGAATGCCAAACGGAGAATCTGTTCGTCTTGAGGCAACTGTGCCAGCAGGGCGTCTACCATTTCACCGAAAGTAGCCAGTCCGGTCGTATAAATATTATAATGTATTTTATCGCAATAGTTCATAAAGAGTTCACATATTCGGTTAATGCTTCGATATCTTTCTCTGAAACTTTCTTCTCGATGCCGTGTTTATGGACACTGAACACTTCCTTCATGGTAGCGGCACGTCCGTCGAACAAATAGGGAGCCGTACGCCACACTTCACGCAAAGTCGGAGTATCCCAACCTTTTTCGAACTCTATATCCTCACCTATGCGGTGGTATTTCATATCCGTATAATAAACACCGCTATGGCATTCCCCGCATTTCAGCTTTTCGAAAACCTTTTGCCCTTCCTTTGCCAAATCAGACAGCTCGCCATTCACCAAGTAAGGACTGGGCACGGGACGAAGTGATTTCAAATAGGCATCCACACAAACAGCATCTTCTTCCGAAACTTCAAAAAACTGGATGAAGTTGAATCCTGCCCGCACAGCCCGTTCCGCATGTTCACGGATACCGGAAATCATATTGGGAGGAGTCACATGGCTAAAGAGCATGCTCTTGCAGTTCTTTGAGTTGCCGACACCGTCGTTCATCAAGTCCCAGTTCATGCCATCCGTTCGTCCGTCTCCCGGATGGCAGCCATTACAACTCTGCCAATTCTGGAAGCAGTGCGAAGCATCGTTGAAGTAGCGTTCACCCTTGTTTTCAGCCGTTTCTTCACGTTCGGGATTCAGTTCGACAGACGTCACTTCGTTCGTATTGATATCCATGATGTTCAGGATATCGGCAAAGTAAGTCGGGATAATCAGCTTGTCACCGTTCAGGATCATATTGCGAGGACCGTTCCCCTCCAGCGGGATACGTTCGCGGAGGCCATACAAGAAAGTCAGGTCGTAGTCCAACACCGCCTTATTGGGATAGTTCAGGAATTTCTCCAACATCGCCTTATGGTCAATCACGCTGACCTCATGCGTTCCCGAATGGGAGATGAAAACAGACTCGTCGTTGCAGGCAATGCTCCAGATACCGGCCGCACCCCGTTCGGGTTCATCCACGACGATGGCTCCCAGGAACTCCTGCTTGTCGACATCGATCACGCTGAAAGCACTCGTGTTCATCCATCCCTGCTGCAATTGAGATGTAGGGACGGTGAAACGCCCCAAGTTGTGCGATACATATATATATTTGCCGTCGGGAGTTATACAGATTCCCCGAAGGGCATTGCTTCCGTTTGCCAACTGGATGTCCTTCACCTTCGTGAAGCCATCCATTTCGATGACGGATACACAGGCGGCCACATAATCGAGATCAGCCCGCTGTGCAGGAAGGAAGTTCGTGACGAACATATATTTGCCGTCCTTGCTGAACACGGCGGACTTCGGTTCGCGCAATACCTTCACCGTACGCATCACCTTCCGCGCAACCGGATCGATTTCGGAGATCGTAGTCTGGAACTGGTTACATACATATATATGCTTCTTGTCCGGACCGAACATCGGATGACATGCTCCCGAACCGGTCGGAATAGAAGCCTCCACCCTGCCCGATTCGAGCGAGAGGATCTGTAAATGGCCTGTCGTTCCGAATGTAGTCACATATGCCTTGTCGCCATCCAAAAGGATACCCGTAGGCGCTTCGTCCATCGGGAAAGAACGCAACAATGTCTTGCCATCAGGCGAAAAAACATCCACCCGCTTTACTCCTTTATCTGTCATCAGCAACTCACCTTTGGCGTTCGCCACGACATCTGTCGGGAAGAACGGTGGGTTGCCTGCTGAAGCAAAGGAGATGCAACAGCAGGCAAAACAAGCCACCAGTGAGTTTTTAAACATGTATTTTCGTGTGTTCATGGTATATTATATTTTTTTTGCTTTACTATATCCCAACTCAAGAGAAATCGTCTGGGCCACTTTCCTTATACAGTCTGCCGAAACACGTACGACCTCTTTCGACAGCCGGTCCTTAGGGCCTGAAATCCAAATTGCCCCGCAAGGATAACCCGTATAATTAAAGATAGGCGCTCCGATGCAAATCACACCGTTCAGTTCTTCCTCATTATCCATGGCATAACCCAATTTCCGGACCTTCTCAAGTTCCTCCAGATAAGCGTCACGTGTAGTAATAGTCCGGGCGTTGTAGCGTGTAAATTCCATATAAGACAAATATCGGTCCCGGACTGTATTCGGCAAATAAGCCATGATCGCCTTTCCCGGAGCCGAACAATGCAAATCGAAAGGTTTTCCCGGCGAGAGGATAAAACGGAACGTATGATGTCCCTGCGCCTGCTCGATAAAGATACCTTTCCGGTCCCCCAGCACGCCGAAGCATGCCGTCTCTTTCACTTGGTCGCGCAAATCGCGCAAACGAGGCAAAACAGTTTCCAGCAAATTGTGTTCATTCAACGATCTGAATCCCAAAGTTAGTAATTTACGGGATAACTTGTACCTTTTTGTGTCTTCATTATAGATCAAATAATCCAGACGGACCAACGTATTTAAAATACGGTAGGCCGTAGTCTGTGAAATATCAAGGGCGGACTTGATATCCTGAAGCGTCTCACCCTGGGTGTGAAGCGACAAGTACTCAAGTACAGCGATCCCTTTTTCGAGATTCGGAACCTTGTAGTTCTCTTCTGCTTTTTCCATATTTTTGGAAATTTTTAAACTGGAGGCAAAATCATTGGTAGATCCGGCAGGAATATAGCCTAAAGAAGGGGTCTTTTTCAGCTGTAACATTCCTGATATAGTTTCATTTAAAGTACCGTCTCCACCGCTGCAGACAACAATATCATAGTCCTTGCTCCGATCCCTGGTCTTCTCCATGGCATCTTCACTTTTCTGCGTGGGATAAACGGTAATCTCATAATCACCCTTGGTAAACACA
>ENA-UPWN01000916-UPWN01000916.1-human-gut-metagenome-genome-assembly--contig:-NODE-916-length-13247-cov-63.284814_pt1 | contig 13247 bp, 11 predicted proteins | sample MGYA00250050_ERZ773377 | MGnify/ENA primary metagenome ERZ773377 (study PRJEB29103, sample SAMN06112008) | human gut metagenome | biome: human gut; feature: ankylosing spondylitis patient; material...
GGTCGTGGCCTGAATCATAACGAAAAATTCTGCCTTGTTTTCCTGTGACCAGTAGTGTACCTGTTTTATCTAAAAAAGTCCAGTTTATATTCAATAACGGGTCTAGTTCCCTGTTACCTTCTCTTAATTTATAATGTTTTATTTCTTTTCCGTTATATTGGTCTATCCCCACATGGGTAAGGAACCACATATATCCACGAGCATCTTTCTGAATTTTGTATATTTTCTGATTGCTTAGTCCTTCTTCTATGCCAATATATTTATAAGTCTGCGATGAGACGGTTAATGACAGTAGTAAAAAAATGAGACTTGTGATAGTAGCTTTCATAAAACTCTTTATTCTAAATCTTTTCTTTTTTCAAAAAACAGTAACAAAATTAAGATAAAAAAATCATAGGATTAGTAATTTGAGATGAGCTAAATTTCGGTAAAATTATCCCTTTGTTCGCCTATGGCTCGCTTGTGTGAATATAAGAAATATAAATGGAAGAAGGTTTGTAACATAACTGTCAGATGATTATGTTTTCTTAACAAAACTTCGTGCAGCATTATGGTATGGCCTGCATTTCTTTCAATAGAAAGGACTTATAAACTAGAATAATTAACTAAGTAAAGAAAAGCACAATGAAAAAGTTTTTTGGTTTTAATAAATTGCTTGCGTCTGTAGCGGTACTTGCTTCTGTGATGATCTTTCAATCCTGTTTGGATGATGATGATAATGATTATTATAGATATGCGTTGCCCAATGCACTGGTTACTGTGAAACCGGTGGCCGACAATTCATTTTTTATGCAGTTGGATGACAGTACGACACTGTTACCTGTCAATATGAAAAATTCTCCCTATGGTGAGAAGGAAGTAAGGGCCCTTGTAAATTTCGATCCGGTGAATGAGTCAAGCGGAGAGTATGACAAGGCTGTACATATCAACTGGATAGACAGTATCTTGACAAAACCGATTGCCGGTGATTTAGGAGATAAGAATGATGAAGTATATGGTACTGACCCTGTAGATATGATTAACGATTGGGTAACAATTGCCGAGGACGGTTATTTGACTTTGCGTTTCAGAACCATGTGGGGGAATCGCAGTCAAGCTCATTTTGTCAATTTGTTGATGAGTAAAGATGCTGAAAATCCTTATGAGGTAGAATTCCGTCATAATGCTTTTGGTGATGTATATGGTGAACCTGCCGACGGACTGGTGGCATTTAATTTGGATTCCTTGCCTGACACTGAAGGAAAAACAGTGAAGCTGAAATTAAAATGGAAATCATTTAACGGAGAGAAAACTGCGGAATTTGATTATTGTACCCGTAAGTCAACTCCTGCAAACAGTGCAGCCATTACAGCCGGACGAAGTGTCTTGAGATTAAAATAAGGTTTAATAACTGAGGTGCAATTTCAATCCCTCCTGTTCTATGTGGTATAGAGCCGGAGGGATATTTTTTTGCTTTATTCGCTCATCCATATCCCTAGCATTACTCCGAGGATACCCAATACCACACTACCGATGATGTAGGTGAAAAAAGAGGGGTAGAGTCCTGATTTCAGTAATTGCAGACTTTCGTTGCTGAAAGTGGAAAAAGTAGTGAAGCCACCGCAAAGTCCGATAGTGAGCATCAGTCTTATATCATTGTTGATATGAATGCGTGAGGTGAGGGTATAGAATACCCCGATCAGTATGCAACCCAAAATATTGACTGCGAAAGTACCCCACGGAAAATTCGTTGTTCCCTGGCGATAAATGCTTATGGTAAGCAGGTAGCGAAGTACACTTCCTGTACCTCCTCCCAAGAAGATGAGTAATAGTGATTTCATAAATGCTACATTTTAATGCAAAAATAGCAATGATTATTCATTCAGAGCCAAACTTTTTTCGTAATTCTGGAAGACTTTTATAACCTCTTTATTTATAGGAGATTTGAGAGAAAGGATAAAATAGAGGTAACGAATTGGTAACCGTGTTTATTTCTGCGCTTTGCTGTGAGTTGCTGTCAAAGTCACTCGTATTGATACAAAAGTAGCAATAAAAATCGGAAACGGCTCAAACACACCTGTAATATTTTTCAAAATCTACCAATAGAATTTTGGAACTTACATTTTTTATCCGTAAATAAGTCTTAGATTTGCGATATCTTTGTCTACGGACTCAGCAAAACAAGTTTAGTCAGTATAGCCAAGTAGGATAAACTAAACCTTAGAATTCGCCATCATTTACATTTCAAGCACAACAAAATATAAAGTAACGTCTTTACGATTTCATATTTGCTCACCACATCAAAAGTTTTCCTATATTATTTTTTCGAGAAATCCAAATAGAAACGAGGTGTTCTCTAATTAATTTCTTAACTTTGCAAACAAATTAGGATTCTATGGATATTAAGAAACATATTGCAACATTAGGATTTGTCCCCAAAAACGGAACAAATGGCATTTATCATAAAATATATGTTGATTATGCCATAGAGATTGACTTTGAAAAACAAAGCATTAACTATGGCAGTGATATTATTGCCGAAAGCAAGACTACACAAAATTTCTCACAGCCCGAAAATTTTGTAGTGCTTGAGTGTGTTGACAGATTACTCTGTAAAGGATATAAGTCTCAGAATATAAATTTAGAAAAGACTTGGCCATCTGGACATGGTACATCAGGACGATTGGATATTTGTGTTAATCGCGAAGATGGTACACCATATATGCTTATCGAATGTAAGACATTTGGCAAGGAGTACAACAGGGAATTAGTAAGAATCCGTAAGAATGGTGGGCAATTATTCACGTATTTCCAATTATCTGGTGGCAAGGCTGATGTGCTAATGTTATATGCATCAGAATTGAAAGGTAATAAGTTTGTATATGTGAATGAGATTATCAAGATTGAAGATGATTATCGCAATGGTGATGTTAAGGATATTTATGAAAAATGGAATAAACTTACCAAAGACAACGGTATCTTCGATTCTTGGGTGCAACCATATAATTTCCAGAGCAGGGCTTTAACAAAGGAACAATTAAAGGAGATTAAAGCAGAAGATTCAAGCTTTATCTTCAACCGTTTCCTTGAAATACTGCGCCACAATGTGGTATCTGACAAGGGAAATGCTTTCAATAAGATATTTACGCTCTTCTTGTGTAAGGTTTATGATGAAACAACTACAGGAGAGGGTGAAGAATTAAAGTTCCAATGGCTTGAAGGACGAGACAATCACGTTGATTTCCAACTTCGCTTGACAGACCTTTACAGCAAAGGAATGAAAAAATTTTTAAACAGGACTGTTAGCGATTTCAACAATGAGGACTTTGATAAGCGTTGTGCTAACCTGAATGAAGATACTAAACAGTACCTTTTAAGAGAAGTAAACAAACTCCGTCTTGAAAAGAATAATGAGTTTGCAATCAAGGAGGTATATGACAATGCTTCATTTGAAGAAAATGCAAAGGTTGTAAAAGAGGTTGTTGAGTTGATTCAGGGATATAGAATTCGATACAACAAGAGACAGCAATATTTGTCTGACTTCTTCGAACTATTACTTACTACTGGTCTCAAACAGGAGGCTGGACAATATTTCACACCTGTACCTATAGCACAATTTATCATAAAGAGTCTTCCTTTGGATTCTATCATGGCAGAGAAACTTTCTCGCAAGGACGGAGAGATTCTGCCGTATATGATTGACTATGCAGCTGGTAGCGGTCACTTTATCACAGAGTTTATGCACGAAATACAAGACATCATAAACGAGTGTGATACCTCTAAGTATATTGAGGAAACTAGAAAGCACCTTATCAATTGGCAGAATTGCCATTTTGATTGGGCTACAGATTATGTATATGGCATAGAAAAGGATTATCGACTTGTGAAAGTTGGTAAGGTGGGTTGTTATTTGCACGGTGATGGTTTAGCCAATGTTATATTGAGCGATGGACTTGCTAATTTCTGCAACGACAAAGAGTATAAGGGTAAACTACGCAAGCAAGTAAATGATGGTCAAAAGGACAATCAGCAGTTTGATATTGTATTAAGCAACCCTCCATATTCTGTTTCTTCATTCCGACAGACAACTCGCGATTATTATACAGAGCAAGATTTTGAGTTGTATAACTCATTGACAGATAATAGTTCTGAAATAGAGTGCCTGTTTGTTGAGCGTACAAAGCAGTTACTTAAAGAAGGAGGTATAGCAGGAGTTATTCTCCCAAGTTCAATATTGAGCAACTCAGGCATCTACATGAAGGCTCGTGAGATTATATTGCAATACTTTGATATTGTTGCAATAGCAGAATTGGGTAGCAATACTTTTATGGCTACCAATACAAATACCGTTGTTCTATTCCTTCGCCGTAGAGATAATTATTTTGCTACCAATACAAAGAATGCTGTTGATACATTCTTCCGCACATTGAATGATGTAACTATTAATAGCATAGAAACTCCTGTTTCAAAATATGTAGCTCACGTTTGGGAGGGACTTGATTATACAGATTATGTCACATTGTTACAGAAATCGCCAAATGATAAAGTAAAAGCACATGAGATATATGCAGAGTATAAAAATAAAATCTCTGCTAGAAATGAGGCAAAGTTGTTTGAGGCGATATTAAGTATCGAGACGGAGAAACTTTTGTACTTTATTTTGGCATATCCTCAAAGAGTTATTATCGTCAAGAGCGGGGAAAAAGATGTAGAAAAACGCTTCTTAGGCTATGAATTCTCAAATCGTCGAGGTAATGAGGGAATTCATGCTATACAGAAGGGCAAGAACATTGATGAGTGTACCAAACTCTTTGATGCAAATTGTTATGATAATCCTAATAAAGCAAGCACTTATGTATATAGAGCTTTCAAGGGCGATTACACATCGCCAATAGCAGAGGGAATGCAGTCTCATATTAGTCGTGTGTCATTGATTGATATGCTTACTTTCGATCGTGATAGTTTTGAAAAGAGTATATCGTTGACAACAAAAAAAAAAGTCCTAATCAACAGCAAATATAACCAGCTAAAATTAATAGACTTATCAATATTACTTAAACGAGGGAAATCTGCCAAATATGGTAAATCAAAAATTCAAATAATAAAATCTGGGCAAGCAAGAGGTTGGTTTGATTTTGACTTTTCTGAAAAACATTATGTAGATGAAACTTTCGTTGTTGATGAAAGAAAACTTGTAAGAGGTGATTTGCTGATAAATTCAACAGGCGTAGGGACTGCTGGTAGGGTTACATACTTTAATGAAGATGGAGATTTTGTCGTAGATAGTCATATTACTATTTTTAGGCCTAATCAAAACTTAATCTTACCCGAATATGCTTTATGCGTATTGGGAGCAATAGGATTCGACTATATTGAAAATATGGCGGTGGGGCAAAGTGGACAAATAGAATTATCACTTGACATAATAGGTAATATCAAAATCCCCGTTCCTCCTATTGATGTTCAGAAACAGATTGTAGAAGAAATCGCAAAAGTTGATGAGTCTGTTTCTGACTCTATGCTGCGAATTGATGAGTGTGAAACTTATATAGAGAGCGAGCTATCTTCATTAAATTTTGCAGATAGTACGTTAAATACTATAGCTCCATTTACTACCAAGACTATTAAGTATAGCGACATAGAGCCTGAAACATATATCACAACCGACAATATGCTTCAGAACAAATTGGGCGTTCTTCCTTTTGAAGGAGTTGCAAATATATCATCTATCACCGAATATAAGCCTGAGGATATATTAATTTCAAACATTCGTCCATATCTTAAAAAGATTTGGTTTGCTGACAAGGAGGGAGGATGCTCGAAAGATGTTCTCGTACTTAGGTCCGCTGACACGAGTGAATATCTTCCTAAGTATATTTTTTATATGCTTCGTAGAGATAGCTTCTTTGACTATGTGATGGAGGGCAAAAAGGGTATTAAGATGCCACGAGGCAATAAAGATGATATAATGAAGTACAAAATTCCTATGCCTCATATTGATGAACAAAGACGCATCGTAGCCCAGATAGAAGCATTAGAATTAGAGATTACTGAGGCTCGCACTTTGATTGAAAATGCAGCGAGTGAGAAACAAGCAATACTTGATAAATATTTGTGATTATGGAAACAGTTAGTGCTATACAGGAAACATATGATATATGGAGTTGGTTGTTACCACTCATCAGTGGAGCTATAGGTGCTTTAATCGGTACTTATGGAGGCTCTTATTTTTTACATTGGAAACAAGAAAAGAAGATTAAGAATGTGCGTTCAATGGCCGTTAAAGCATTAGATATTTTCAAGGAATATGCTCAGCATAAGAAGAGTTATGCCGATTCGGCTAATGAATTTAATACAAAACTTAATGTCTCTGAAAAGAGAGCCGTTGTTGTAGCATTACACAAACTTGGAGTTCCGTTTGAGGCTCCAACTAGAGATACTTTTGATATTAAAAGTATAAGATTTCAAGATATTGCAATAGATAAGGATGAAATTGCAGCAATGATTGTACAAATAGATAAAGGTAATTGCGATACACTATTCTTTACTGATATATAATCATATTTCACTACAAATCTTAGACTTAATGCTGTTAGAAATGTGGGCAAGAAATATGTTGAAGAAGTTCATGCAAAAAGTTGGGTGGAGAAAGAAAAACCTAATACAATTGTGAATCCTACAGATTGGTATAAACAGTTTACGCCAGGAGAACTTCAAACCATATTAGTACTGAGAACACAATTAGCAAACACTGACTATTTTTCTCAAAATGGGCGAGCTGATTCGAATAAGATTAAGGATTTGATTAGAGAAATTGAGATTGGCCTTTGGGATAATTATTTATTCTACGACTATGAGTCTTTCACAAATATTCAAGCGCAGCATAATTTAGCAAATGTTGTGCAAAGTATGATAATGATGAATCAGCAACAAGTTAACAATGCTCCACAAAAAACAGAAATAGCTGAAAGTAATTAAATGTGTACCAATCTATTGCTGCAAAGGGTGTGCAAGATCCATTATCTAACATATCGTGTTCACCCTCTTCTATCAATAATGTTCATAGAGTAAACCTTTTATATTTCCCTGTTTGTATATCTGAAGCAGCTACAATCTCATGCCCCGTTTACGTTTCTTCTTCCGACGGAGTATTTCTGCCATTTCCTGATTGGCTTCCGCAGCAGAGGCATTGTAAGATGAGCCGTTGCTGTTCAGCAGTCCCAACGAACCGTTGAACAACTCACTTTGTGCCGTTCCGAATGGTGAGCTTGGTGTAACTGTTTCATGTACTTTGGCTGTCATTCCCATACGTTCCTCATGTCTGTTGCGCCGCAAGGCTGCATCTATTTTGGAATAACTGAAACACCTGTCCACTTTGGAGCCGTTGAAGCGGTATCCGTTCTTGGTGAAGACTACACCCTGTATTTCGTCCGTCTGTCCCTTGTGCTTGAAATGCACTTCCACGCCCTGCCGTTTCAGGTTGGCGACAAGCACGTTCCAGTTGCCGCATCTGCCGACTTCTGCTTTGAGGATGTCGTAAAGCTCATATTTCGTCTTGTCCGGCTCTTTCAGGCGGTTGCGCTTGACATTATCCTTACCGCCAGCCATGTGCAAGCCGTACTTCACGGTTAGCTCCTTGCATATACTGGTGCTGCGCAACCGCTCGTTCCTGTCTGAAATGGTGTTGCCGTTGTTGTCTATGCGGTTGAAAGCTATATGCACGTGCGGATGTTCCTTGTCGAAGTGACGGGCGATGAAGAACTGCGTGTCACGGATGCCCATCCGCTCCATGTATTCAAGTGCGATGCCCGCCATGACGCGGTTCGTCAGGCGTGGCTCATCTTCCTTGGAGAAGCTCAATGCGATATGTCCGACAGGCTTCGCAACCTTGTTGTTCATCTGCCATTGGACGTTGAAACTCATGGCAATGGTGTCCCGGTTTTCCATAAACAAGCCTTCATATGCGACAACTTGGGCATTCTTGTCTTTGTCAAGAATGTAATTCACTATACCTTTAAAGTCGCTGCCCTTTACAATTTTCGCCATCATATCCCAATCTTGGTCAAGAGTTCGTGAATCCTTGCCACTGCCATCTTGCAGTCCCACCTTTCATCCTGAAAGCCTCCGGCGTTCGCCTTGTGCGCAAGTTGGTTGAGATTGTTCGCCATGCCGCAAAGCTGGCGGATGTATCCGGCGTGTTCCTCTGATAATCGTTCTTTCACATGGCCGTTCCGGTAACATTCCCTCATGTACTCGCTCGGCGATACGCCCGCTTCATGCGCCCGTGTCAGCAAGCGGAAGTAGTCGGCTGCCACCATCTTCACACTGATGCGATAGCTCAGCTTTTCAGTCGCCCCTTTCTTCGGGCGACCGCCCTTGTTACGTTTCCTATATTCCTTGTGTTCCATATTCTGATTCTTCAATGTTGTTACTGGTTATACTGTATAGACCGACGGGATTCCACCTCCTGCAATATGGATGGGTGGGTAGCAAGCGGTTTCGGTACACCCGAAACACAAACTTGCTACCTCCCAATCCTTGAAGAATGAGTTTCGGGCAGCTCCCGTTTTTGCTGTTTGAAATGTCATAGTCCCAATCCTTTCTTCTTCTGTTTTACGATAGTTCTTGGTGGTGGACTAACGGCTAAATCCTGCCGTTTGCCGCACAGGTAATCGTTCAGGTCTTTATGTCCTTTGTAGTTGTCGGAGAAGTCGCGGATGCGTCCGGCAAACTCCCTCTCCAGTTCCCAATACGCCCTTCTTCCCGCCTCGTCATTATCAAGCAGGCAATGGATGCGCCCGTACCCGTGCAGCACATCTACGGCTTTGGAAACATTGGAGACGGAATTGAGGATGACATAATCCTGCCTGTCAAGGTTGGCCATGGCCGGACAGTCCCTCATCCGCAACGTGAGGAAGGAAAGATAGTCCGTCATGCCCTCGAACACGAGGCATTTCTCTCTCAGCTCTCCTTGTTGCCGGATATGGCTGATGTCCTTCGGTGCGATACAGCCTTTGAAGAAACGGTTACGAACCTCATATCCTCCAGCCACGTTCGGGAACCCGATGGCGAAATAGGGCTTGCCGTTATGGATGAAGTGCAGTTCCCTACATTCCGGTTTTGCCAAAGCTATGTTTATACTCCGTTCCTGTAAGTAGCGGAGCAGTGCCGGATGGGTGAGTTCTCCCACTTCCAGATGTTGGAAACTCGGCTCTGATGCCTGCTGGCGAAAAGAGAAAGACACGGGATGGATGTGTGGAGCCTGTTCCGCTATCTTGTTGAGTAAATACGGTACATGGTCGGATGCGTATAGCTCCTGCGCCAGTGCGATGATGTTGCCGCCCCTGCCCAGTCCGTAATCGAACCATAGGTTACGGTCGGTATTCACCTTGAACGAGGCTTCCGTTTCCTGCCGGAACGGGGATTTGTACCACAGGCTGTTTCCCTGTTGCTTTACGGGCGTGTAGCCCAGACTTTGCAGATAGTCTGCGATTCTGATTTGTTTCGCTTCTTGTGTAGTCATAATCTTACAATAGATTTAGTGATGAATGAAAAAACGATGATTTGATGAATCTGCGCACCATTTTACTGAATTACAGTATGATACATATTCATCATGCTTTCATCAAAGTACTCGTCAAAAGAGAAATTCATCATTGATAGTGACGGGCATGGTGTGTCAGTCCCATTTCTCCTTTTCATCATCGGAATACTTTTGATGAATATCCGATGAGAATGTAAATCTGTATGTTTCAGTGCGGTTATATTCTTGTTCATCATTTCATCAAAATAATCAGAGAGTTGTCAGATATTCTTTTGTCACGGTATAGAACCGTCCGATTTTCCGTATGGGCGAATAGTGACATTCACGGGTACAGTCCATCTGATAGGTGGTGTAGGTCAGCGTATTGGATACAGGCGTGAGTTTCCAACATTCTTGTATCACTTTACGGACTTGGTATTTTTCTGCCTTTACCTGCGAGTGTGCTAACAAAAGGAGAATGTCGTTATAGCAGAACGAGAACGTGGCCGTGCCTGTACTGTCCATGATGTCGAGTATAAGCTCGCACATCTCGATTTCCAAACGGTTGCGGTTGCTGCGGATAATCTTCTGCAAGGCTTCGGTATGCAGTAATGACGGGGCAAACCACATCCGGCTTTCTTTTTTCGTTGCCATCGTCCTGTGCTGTAAATGATGCAGAAAAGCCGGGATTTCCGTTTTCAGCTTTTGCAGGAAATTGGTGTCGTCGGATTGCAGGCGGTTTATCTTGCGCACCCAATAACGTGTTTCGCCCGCATCGATGATGACAGGCAGATACTCGTTGTTGGAACACAGCACGAACTTGGCGAAGAAAGCTATCTCGTCACGGTCTTTACCTTTGGCTTCCACTTTATAGGAGAGTGTGGTGCTGAGGTTCTTCAATCGTTCGCTGTCCTCCCTTCGGTTGAGCAGCACCTCGTCCACCACGATAAGGAGCTTGCCCGTCCAGTCGGAATTGAACTGGCTGCGGAAATCCTCGTTGGTGTTGAACGTGACGTTGTTCTGAAACACGGCTTTCAGAAAGTTCAGAAATGTACTTTTACCCGTGTTGCGTTCTTCCGATACCAACAGTAGGATAGGTAGTTTTTGTACGGGTTGCAGGTAGAGCAGTTGCAGGTAATCCATGCCCAGTTCGTACTGTTCACCGAAGATGTGGCGCACTAATGACTGAATACAGGGAAACTCGCCCTCTTGTGGTTGGTGTCCTATCGGCTCGTAGAGATTCAGGAACTTGTCCACCACGGGACGGTAGTTCACATGGTCGGGGACGGTGCAGAAGCCGTCATACTTCGGCACGGTGGCGAGATAGTCCTTGCCGTAGTCCTGCCGCAGCGTCTCGTTGTTCCACACGATGCGTTTCCTAATGTAGCCTCCGTTCAGACGGGGCTGGTTCACTAACTTGTAGAGGGTCGTACCTACACGGATAAACTCCTCCTTTTCTGTATTATCTTTCTTCATCGGCATCTTGATTTTATGATTGTCGGATGTTTGTCTGGCGCAAAATTCGGCAATACTCAGAAGTCGGTCTAACAACTCACGCATACCTCACGTATAATTTTCTTAGGTTTCAGGAAAAGGCACACAACAAAAGTCCGAAAAAGGGGCTTCTTCGGACTTTTGTTGGTAATACGTATTGCTGATAAAACGGCAATACGTCTGTTCAACTGACCACCAATACGTTTTATCAGCAATACGTTTTATTGATAATGCGTTTTATCGGCAATAGATTGACAAATAAAGATTTGTCGGTTTCACTATTTCATGTCGCCATATCATTAGACTTTATGCTTGATAATTAGACATATTCAGATTGTGAATACTCGGCGAAAAGAAGAACATTGTTTTCTCTTTTCGCAAGTACAGCCTTTCAAATATGGCATTACGCACCTGCTCCGCACCGAAGCTGTTGATGCGGAAAGCAAGCGCGACTACCATCGGAAAACTGAACACATCGGCATAATACCCGTTCTCCAGCCGGACATATCTCTGTACTTCGTATTCTTTCAATACGCCACTTTTATACACGGCACAGATAGCTGCACGAAGTGTCGGGACAATTATCCCGAACAGTTCCACAAGTTCCGGTTCACTCATCCATATATCAGTGACATTTTCCGGCACAATGATGTTGCCGGATTCGTTCATGGTTATGATGTTTCTTTCCATACTCATGACATCGTTATCCCGTTAAACGTCTTGCTCAATTTATCACCGAACATCGTCAGGTCATTGTCGAGTTTCTGCGTGGTTATCTTTGCGTAGATTTGGGTTGTGACGATATTCGTATGTCCCAATACACGGCTTACACTCTCGATGGGCATCCCCTTACTCAAAGCCAACGTTGCGAAGCCGTGACGACTGCAATGGAATGATATTGACTTGTTTATGCCGCATTCCTTTATCATCCGTTTCAGCGGCTTACAGATGGACCAGTAGTTCAGTCCGGGAAACACAAAGTTGTCCCTCTGCATCGGTCGGTAGCGTTCGATTATCTGCAAGGGTATATCCAGCAGCTTCACTTGGAAGGGGACTTTTGTCTTGTGGCGTTTGGACAATATCCACTTCTCGCCGTTCACCTCCACGATGTTGTCATTCGTCAGTTCCTGAATGTCCACGAATGACAAGGCGGTAAAACTGGCAAAAACGAAGATGTCACGGATGTATGCGAGCTTGCTGTCTGCAAACTCATGTGTCATGACCGCTTTCAGTTCATCTTCTGTCAGATACTCGCGTTCCTTTACATTGGGGCTGATGTGGAACTGTGCGAAAGGGTTACGTGGTATCAGTCCGTTAAAATGCGCACGCATCACCACGCCTTTCAACCACATACATTTCTCCCATATCGTTCCGTTATGCAGTCCGGCTTCCGTCGAAAGATATGCGGCGAACTCCTTGATGAAATCGGGAGTAAGTTCCGGCATAGCCATGTCGGTACGTTTATAGAATGACTTGATAAACGCCGCAACATAGTTCCTTGCCACTACACGTGAGCGGTAGGTAGCCATTGTACGGTCTTTGCCCACACGCTTCTTGAACACCTCGTTCTCACGGTCGAAAGCCTTGAGCAGGGTCTCGTACTCGCTGCCGATTCCCTGAAAGGCGTTGCGCACCATTTCAGCCGTGACGAATGCTTCACGGTCGGATATGCGCTGGTAATGCTTGATGATTTGCGCCTTGATGTTGTCAAGGGCAAGGTTGATGTCCCGCGCCTCGTGGCTCTTGCCCTTCGCCTTGTTCCCTTTCACGTCCCAAAGCGTTTTCGGGATGCTCTGCTTGCAACTGAACTGTGCCACAGTCCCGTTGATTGTCACCCGTCCCATGATGGGGACAATACCATTTTTCTCCTTGCTGCCGTTCACGTAGAACAGCACCTTGAATGTACTTCTTGCCATACTCGTTTTTTGTTTGTAAAGTTATTACTCAACGAGTTAGACCTTGATATGCCAACCTGTGCCACAAGCTGCCGGATACAACACGGTATGTTAAAAATCACCATTCGGCGGGTAACGATTTGGAGACCGTTCTGCTTCATAAATCCGCTTTCCTTTGCGTTACCCCGTTTTTTCGGTTGTCCTCACTTGGCTCCGCAAACGCCTTATTGACAGGCGTTACAAAGACATTTGTCCCTTTTTCCTCGTCTTTTCCAGAGATTTTTCGTAATTTTGCACCCTAAACGAAAAATACGCAAAAAGGAATGGGTGGTTTTTTTGGAACAGTCTCAAAGGCT
>ENA-UPWN01000918-UPWN01000918.1-human-gut-metagenome-genome-assembly--contig:-NODE-918-length-13233-cov-12.173761_pt1 | contig 13233 bp, 13 predicted proteins | sample MGYA00250050_ERZ773377 | MGnify/ENA primary metagenome ERZ773377 (study PRJEB29103, sample SAMN06112008) | human gut metagenome | biome: human gut; feature: ankylosing spondylitis patient; material...
CTGGCCATGATGGCCTTGCTGATGGCGCGCAGCAGGGTGCGGTCCCAGGGGGTGATGGTCAGGGTGCGGGCCTCGCTCACGGCCACAGAGGCCACCTGCTGGATGGGAGTGGGGGCACCGTAGTAGTCCACGCTCACCTTGTCCAGAACGGCGGGGTTGGCGCGGCCTGCACGCACAGCGGCCAGCTCGCGGTCCAGATGCTCCACGGAGCTCTTCATCTTTTCTTCAAATGCCTTGGTGTTGCTGCTCATTGTCCTTTTCTCCTGTTATATATTGTTCTGCACAGGCGCTGTAATTGCTGCCTGTTCCATTCTATGGTACGGGGATGCGGGCTATGCTCAGCCCTCGTAGACCAGGGTGCCCACATTCTCCCCCTGCACGGCCTTTGCAATGTTGTCCGGGTCGGCCAGGTCAAAGACCAGGATGGGGAGCTTGTTGTCGCGGCAGAGGGTGGCGGCAGTGCCGTCCATCACAGCCAGGCGATCCTCCAGCACCTTGGTAAAGGTCAGAGTGTCGTACTTTTTGGCATCGGGGTACTTGTGGGGGTCCTTGTCGTACACGCCGTCCACCATGGTGGCCTTGAACATGATGTCCGCACTCACCTCAACAGCACGCAGGGCCGTGGTGGTATCGGTGGAGAAGAAGGGGTTGCCGGTGCCGCCGCCGAAGATGGCGATCTTGCCGTCTGCCATGGCCTTCAGGGCATCCTTGCGGGTAAAGGCGGGGGCCACCTGCGGCATGGTGATGGAGGTGAACACCTCGGTCTCCACGCCCAGCTGCTCCAGCTTGTCGGAGACGGCCAGCGCGTTCATCACGGTCGCCAGCATTCCGATCTTGTCGGCCAGGGTGCGCTCCATCTTACCGCTGGAACGGCCGCGCCAGAAGTTGCCGCCGCCCACCACGATGCCGATCTGCACGCCCAGGTCGTGGGCCTTTTTCACGCCGCCGCAGATTGCGTCCATGGTCGGCTCGTCAAAGCCGGTGCCCTTTTCGCCGCCCAGGGCCTCGCCGCTGATCTTCAGAAGGATCCGCTGATATTTCAATGCCATATCAATACACCACCTAAATCATTTCTCTCATCAGGCCGGAGTTTCCCCTGCCCCTGATTTATTCATCTTATTTTACTATAAAATCGCTTCAAAGTAAACAGGTAAAGTGAACAACCTCGCCCTCATCCCCGCGGGATTCCACCTCTCCTGACAGGCGGGACTGAAAAATCCGCCCATCAAAAAAGCCCCGAGTTCCGGAGAACTCAGGGCTTTTTTCTGCATGGAGCGGGCAATGGGAATCGAACCCACCTCCTCAGCTTGGAAGGCTGATATACTAGCCGATGTACGATGCCCGCGAATGCAGGAAGAAGTATACCACGTTTTGGCTCAAATGTCCAGTGCTAATTTTCAAGAACCGGACTTCATGCCCAGATAGACGGTGCCCACGCCCGCAGCGATGTTCAGCAGGCCCATGCCGATGCCTGCCACGCTGGAGAAGTAGGTCAGGGTGGAATCGATGATGAGGTTGCCGTTGATGGTGCCTTCCGGCTCAGGGTACTTCTCGGGGTCCTTCTTCTGCAGCTGGACCGCCACACCGGCAATGTTGGAGACATTCAGGTAGGCCAGCATACTGGTGGCCAGGCCCATAACGGTGGAGCCCAGTGCCATCCAGTTGATGGACAGGCCGCCGCTGGTGTACTCCATTTCCTCTTCCGCCAGAGGAGCGTAATTCTTGGGATAGTTAATCATGGTTCTGTACCTCCAAATGTGTTTCAAGAGGGTCATCGTGGTTTCATTATAGGTTCTGCGGCTCCGGCTGTCAAGGGTCGAAACTTCAGCAGACAAAAGCAGCGCCCTCCCTTCTTCAGGGAGAGCGCCGCGTTTCGGTTTTCTCTTATTTTTTCTCAGAGCCGTTCTGCTGCTCCTGTTCCTGCTCCCTGCGCAGCTTTTTGATCCGCTTCTTCTCGCTTTCCACATGGGGCCAGGGCCAGGAGAAGCCCTCGTTCTCGCGGCACCATTTGACCAGCGGATAGAACGAGAACGCCAGCCCGAACAGATACAGCAGGACGTAGAGCGCGCCGGAAAGGCTCACCAGTGCGTCCAGCGCGCCGATGAGCGCCATGATCAGGCCCGCCTTCAGGAAGAACAGGCCGTTCTGGCGGCAGTATTCCGGGAAATTCTCCGCCTTGACTGCCTGACGGCCCTGATCTCCCCACACACGGGGATTTTTCATCACCGAGTAGCCGTAAAAGACCATCATCAGGCCGCAGGTAAGCTGGAATCCAAAAAACATATCACACCTCGCAGGTTTTCAGGGGGCCTCAGTCGTCGTAGCCCTCGAACAGGGGCTTCATGGCAGGCAGGAAGTCCAGCGTTGCAAAGTAGTCGCGGGGGGTCTCGGCGCGGCGGATGAGGCGGTGAGAGCCGTCCTCGCAGAGCAGGACCTCGGCGCTGCGGAGCTTGCCGTTGTAGTTGTAGCCCATGGCGGAGCCGTGGGCACCGGTGTCGTGGATGTAGATCAGGTCGCCGATGTCGATCCTGGGCAGCATCCGGTCAATGGCGAACTTGTCGTTGTTCTCGCACAGGCCGCCGACCACATCGTATTTGTGGTCGCAGGGGGCGTTTTCCTTGCCCAGCACGGTGATGTGGTGGTAAGCGCCGTACATGGCGGGGCGCATCAGGTTGGCAGCGCAGGCATCCAGACCGATGTACTCCTTGTAGATGTGCTTTTCGTGGATGGCAGTTGCCACCAGCGCACCGTAGGGGCCGGTGGTAAAGCGGCCCATCTCGGTGAAGATGGCCACATCGCCCATCCCTGCGGGCACAAGGATCTCCTCAAACTTCCGGCGCACGCCCTCGCCGATGGCCATGATGTCGTTCTCGGTCTGGTCGGGGCGGTAGGGGATGCCCACGCCGCCGGACAGGTTGATGTAGCCGATGTGGGCACCGGTGGCCTTCTGCACACGGACTGCCAGCTGGAACAGGATGCCTGCCAGCTCGGGGTAATAGGCATCAGAGATGGTGTTGGAGGCCAGGAAGGCATGGATGCCAAAGTTCTTTGCGCCCTTTGCCATCAGCTTCTTGTAGCTTTCGATCATCTGCTCCTCGGTCATGCCGTACTTGGCATCGCCGGGCTTGTCCATGACCTGGAAGCCTTCCTCGCTCTCGCCCAGCTGGAAGGTCCCGCCCGGGTTGTAGCGGCAGAAGATGTTCTCGGGGATCCCGGCCACACGGTCCAGGAAGTCCACCATGGTGGCATCGTCCAGGTTGATGTATGCGCCCAGCTCGTAGGCTTTCTTCATGTCCTCCACGGGGGTCTGGTTGGAGGAGAACATGATATCGCTGCCGGTAAAGCCGCAGGCCTCGCTCAGCATCAGCTCGGTCAGGGAGGAGCAGTCCACGCCGCAGCCCTCTTCCTTCAGGATCTGCAGGATGATGGGGTTGGGCAGCGCCTTGACGGCAAAATACTCCCGGAAGCCCTTGTTCCAGCTGAAGGCCTTGTTGATGCGGCGGGCGTTCTCACGGATGCCCTTTTCGTCATAGACGTGGAACGGGGTGGGCACGTCCTGGATGATCTCCTGGGCCTGCTCTTCGGTCAGAAACGGTCTCTTTTCCATAATATACTTCCCTCTCGTTTTTATAGCGCATACGGCTTTGGAGCCGCAGTTGCGAACGTAGTTTACTCCCTCAGTCTGCTTCGCAGACAGCTCCCTCGGAGAGGGAGCCTGACCGCACGGCAAAGCCTCCCTCCCTGAGGGAGGTGGCATCGCGCCAGCGATGACGGAAGGAGTTTACACCTTTAGATTTTTCCGGGTGGGGGTAAAGGTGGGGATCATCTTTTCCAGCTGATCCACCACGCCCTCGTCGTTGTGCTGGGCGGCAGCGGCAAGATCCTGCAGCTGCTGGTAGAACACGGCCAGGTCGATGTCCCGGGGCGATGCCACAAAGATCTTGTTGTGCTCGGTGCGGCGCATCTTGCCCTGCTCCTCGTCCATCATCAGCTCCTCGTAGAGCTTCTCGCCCGGGCGCAGGCCCACGATCTTGATCTCCATATTCACGCCCGGCTCGTAGCCGTAAAAGCGGATGAGCTGCTTGGCCAGATCCATGATCTTGACCGGCTCGCCCATGTCCAGCACATAGATGCTGCCGCCCTCGGCCAGCGCGCCCGCCTGCAGCACCAGCTGGGCCGCCTCGGGAATGGTCATAAAGTAGCGCTCGATGTTGGGGTCAGTCAGGGTGACGGGGCCGCCCTTCTTGATCTGAGCCTCGAACAGCGGGATCACGCTGCCGTGGCTGCCCAGCACGTTGCCAAAGCGGACCGCCACGCACTTCATGTCGGTATTGCCCGCAAAGGTCTGGATGAGCATCTCACAGATCCGCTTGGTGCAGCCCATCACGCTGGTGGGATTGACCGCCTTGTCGGTGGAAAGCTGGACGAACCGCTCCACATCGTGCTCGCTGGCGCTGGTGAGCAGGTTCTTGGTGCCCAGCACATTGTTCTTCACAGCCTCGGCGGGGCTGATCTCCATCAGCGGCACATGCTTGTGGGCCGCTGCATGGAACACTACAGTGGGGTGGTAGGTCTCAAATACCTCGTCCAGCCGCTTTTTATCCCGGATGGAGCCGATCAGCACGGTCACAGGGATGTCGCGGCCGTACTTCTGCTGCAGCTCCATCAGCAGCTCGTAGGCGCAGTTCTCGTAGATATCAAAGATCAGCAGCTTGCCGGGCCGGAAGCGCATCACCTGGCGGCAGAGCTCACTGCCAATGGAGCCGCCGCCGCCCGTCACCAGCACGGTCTTGCCGGTGAGGTAGCCGGAGATCTTCTCGTTGTCCAGCGTGACCTCGTCACGGGAGAGGAAATCGGCGGTATTCAGCTCACGGAACGCACCCTGCTGGGGGCCGTTGCTGCCCACCAGCTGGGGGTCGCTCAGGATCTGCACCGGGCAGTGGGTGGAAACGCAGAGGTCGATAACATGGTTCAGCCTGCTGCCCCGCAGGGTGGGGATGGCAATGATGATGTTGTGGATGTTGTACTGGGTGCAGAGCTGGGGGATCTGCTCCAGCGTGCCCTTGACCGGCACGCCGTGGATGGTCTGTCCCTGCTTGACCAGGTCATCGTCCACCGCCACAACGGGGTGGCCGTAGCTGCTGTTGGATTTGCAGACATTGATGGCCCAGGCACCGGCCTCGCCCGCGCCCACGATCATCACGGGGCGGTTGGGGTCCTTGTTGGGCACGCCCCGCAGACGCTCGCCGATGGGATGGTTCAGGAAGAGCCGCCATGCCAGACGGCTGCCCCCCACCAGCAGGAAGATGAGGACAGCGGCCATGGCGTTGGCAGAATCGAACAGCACGCCGTGGACGCAGAAATGGTTCACGAAATAGACCACCCCCGTGGGCACGGCGATCATGCCGCCCAGACGGATGAGGTCACGCTCCCCGGCATACTTCCAGAGCACATGGTACAGCCCGCCCACCAGAAAGCTGAGCAGGTAGAGCGCCACGATCCAGGGCAGATTCTGGTAGAGCAGGGCCCGGTTGTGGGGCCACCAGCTGGCCTCCACCGCGCCGTCGGCCCGGAGCAGCAGGGCAAAGTAAAAGCTGAATATCACGATGGCCGCGTCCAGCAGCACCAGGATCATCCGGCGCAGCAGCACCTGCGGCACAAGCTTCTCTGTTTTCTTCACAAAAATCCTCTTTTGCATCGGGGCGGGATCTGTCCGCACCCGTTTTTCCCGGCGTTGCCGGCCACAGGGTCCAAAGCCCCATGCGCCTGTTCCGCCATAATATCCATTGTATTATACTCAATTCTCCCCCCTGTGTCCAGAACAATTCCGATTCTCCGGGCTTTTCTGCCGCTCCCTGCGGGATTTTTCCGTCCGCAGGATGGCCTGCACCTCTTCGCCCAGCCCCAGCGGCCACTGCACGGCAAGGCAGACTGCCGCCATGCCAAAGCCGCCCGCGCAGAGCGCCGCCAGCCGGGCGGGCGTGCTCCCGCTGCTCAGCCACCCCGCCAGCAGGGCGCGCAGGCCCTCGCCCGCCCCCGCTGAGACCAGTGCCGCCAGCGCCGGAGCCCCCAACCACCGCCAGAGCCTGGGCTGCAGCCCGCTGACGTGCAGCAGACGGGCCGTATTCATCTGGCAGGTATAGGCACTGGACAGCAGGATCACCCACAAAAAGCCCTTCATCCCCCATCTGGGCAGGAGGAGCAGCACCCCCGCAATGCGGAGCACCGCGTCCCACAGGCTGTACCGGAACACGGCCTTCTGCTCCCCCATCCCTTTCATGGCACCGTCCACCATGCTCTCCAGATACATCAGCGGCATGGCCGGGCCCAGCACCCGCAGATAGAACCCGGCCTCCTGGCTGTGGTAGAGCAGCAGGGCCAGCGGCTCGCCCCACACCCAGAACAGCGCCCCCGCCAGCGCCGAGAAGCAGCCCGTCAGCCGAAGCATCCGGTCCAGCAGGCAGTCCAGCCGGGCGCGTTCGCCCCGGATGTGGGCCTGGGTGATCTCAGGCATCAGCAGCACCGAAAGGCTCCCCAGCAGCCCGAAGGGAAAGGTGAGCAGAGGCAGGGCCATCCCCTTCAGGCTGCCGTACTGGGCCACCGCGGCGCTGCGACCCCCGGCATCCAGCAGACAGACCGTCAGGCAGGCGGGCACCAGCATGTTCTCCGCCGTGTGCAGAGCGCTGGCAAGGCACCGTCCGCCCTCCACCGGCCACAGGATCTCCCAGAGCCGCCGGGCAGGGTCGGCAGGCCGTCGGGCCTTTTCTGCGCCAAACGCACGCACCGCCTCCCCACGGTAAAACAGCAGCAGGATGCAGGCCGACACCGCTTCGCTCACCGCCGTGGCGGCCAGCACTGCCGTGCAGCGGGCGCTCACGTCCGGCGCGCTCCCCCATTCCAGCGCGTACCAGATGATCCCGATCCGCACACTCTGCTCCACCAGCTGGCTCAGCACGTTGGGCTCCACCCGCCGCCGGGCGATAAAGAACCCCCGCAGCACAGCCGAGAGGGCCATCCAGGGCATCCCGAAGGCCGACACCCGCAGCGCGCCTGCCGCCCGCACATCTCCCAGCCACCACCGGGCAGCGGCCCCGGCCAGCCCGTACTGCGCCGCCATGGCCGCCGCACCCAGCAGCAGCCCCGTGCCCGCCAGACGCACCAGCATCCCCCGCGCCTGTGCCCGGCCCCGGGCCAGTTCCTCAGCCATCAGCCGGGTGGCCGCCACCGAGACCCCCGCCGTTGCCAGCGTGACAAAGAGCGCGTAGACCGCCAGCACCAGCTGGTACAGCCCCATCCCCTCGCCGCCCAGGGCGTTGGCCAGATAGATGCGCAGGCCCATCCCGGCCAGCCGCAGCAGGACATCCGCCCCGGTCAGGAGGGCGGCGTTTTTCAGGTAGCTCTGCCCCATGGTCTTCCTCCTTCCCCCGCACAGGCGTTCGGTTCAGTGTATGCGGCCTTTCCCGGGCAATATGCACTCTTGTGAAGATGAGCGCCCCTGTGGGTTGTTTCCCACCCGGTTTTATGGTATGATATGGGTTGGTCAAGACGATCTGTCTAATTAAGATAAAGGAGAAAAGGTTAGAGTATGAGCGAAGAATGTACCCATGACTGTTCCACCTGCGGGGCAGCATGTTCTTCCCGCACCGCCGCACCTGAGCACGATGCCCCCAACCCCAACAGCAGCGTGAAAAAGGTCATCGGCGTTGTTTCGGGCAAAGGCGGTGTCGGCAAGAGCATGACCAGTGCCCTGCTGGCCTGCGCCATGGCCCGCCGGGGCTACCACTGCGGCATCCTGGATGCCGACATCACCGGCCCGTCCATCCCCAAGCTGTTCGGCATCCATGGCCGTGCCATGGCCGATGAAAAGGGCTGCTGGCCCATCCAGAGCCGGATGGGCATTGATGTGATGAGCATCAACCTGCTGGTCGAGAACGAGGAGGACCCCGTTGTGTGGCGCGGCCCCGTGATCGCCGGTGCGGTCAAGCAGTTCTGGACCGATGTTGTCTGGAAGGACGTGGACTTCCTGTTCGTGGACATGCCTCCGGGAACCGGCGACGTGCCCCTGACCGTGTTCCAGAGCCTGCCCGTGGACGGCATCGTGGTCGTTGCCAGCCCCCAGGAGCTGGTCAGCATGATCGTGGCCAAGGCCGTGAACATGGCCGAGATGATGAAGGTGCCCATGCTGGGCATCGTGGAGAACATGAGCTACATCGTCTGCCCCGACTGCGGCAAGAAGATCAGCGTGTTCGGCGAGAGCCATGTGGATGAGGTGGCCGCAAAGCACGGCCTGCCCGTGCTGGCCAAGTGCCCCATCGATCCCCAGCTGGCTGCCTGCTCCGATGCCGGCATGATCGAGGCCTACCCCGGCCAGTACCTTGAGGGTGCCGCCGATGCCTGCGAGAAGCTGCTGAAGAAGTAAATCATGCGCCTGTCCCCCGCCAGCGCCAGCCGCCTGCGGGGGATTTTTGTTTGCATTTCCGGCATTCTATGGTACAATATTGGTAGAGAATTTCCGATTGGAGGTGTCCGCATGAACACGCTTTCCCGCACTGAGATCGAGCAGGTCATCCGGGAGCTGCTGCACAAATATCACGCCGAGTACGCCCTGCTGTTCGGCTCCTATGCCCGGGGAGAAGCCACTGCCGCTTCGGATATCGATGTGATCGTGGTGGGCGGTGCCAACTTCCGGCCAAGGGACATCTTTGCTTTTGGGGAGGAGCTGCGCCAGCGCACCCAGAAGGACGTGGATGCCTTTGAGATCCGGGAGGTCAACACCGGCACTCCCTTCTACGAAAGCATCATGCGGGAGGGGGTCAGGATCGCATGAAGAGATCGGACAAGGAGCGCCTGAAAAAGATCGTTGCCACATGGGAAAGCCTGAAAGCCGAGATGCACAAGCGCGGCATTACACCGGAGCTTCTGCTCGAGGACGAATTTTCCCAGTGGGCCGTCACGACCCCGCTCTATAACATCGGAGAACAGGTCTACCAGCTCAGTCCGGAGTTCAAGGCCTCTTATCCGGAGCAACCCTGGAATATGGTCGCCGGGCTGCGTCACCGGCTGGTGCATGACTACGACGGTATCAACTGGAGCATCATCGTTGAAGTCCTGTTTGAGGATATGGAGCCCTTTGTGACTGCCGTGAATTCCATTTTGGCTGGAATGTAAAGGAGAATCCAAATGCCGAACGAACTCAAGATCGGCCGGGTGTACCGGCACTTCAAGGGCGACTTTTATCTGGTGGAGGCCGTTGCCAACGATTCCGAAACGGGGGAGCCCTTTGTGGTCTACCGCAAGCTCTACGGGGACGGCGGGCTCTGGCTGCGGCCCCTTGCCATGTTCCTCAGCCCCGTGGATAAGGCAAAATACCCCGATGCCGCGCAGGAATACCGCTTTGAGCTGCAGGAGATCCCCAGCGCTGCCGGGCACTGACACTGTGAAGCGGATTCATTTTTATTTTGGCTTCACTGAAACATTTTCCGATTTCCTCTCTTGTAAATCGCCGCACAATGCTTTATAATGGTGAAGCGTTCTGTGATAGTGGGCAGAGCGATTGTAAATCATGGGAAAAGGAGTATTCTATTATGCTGACGAATGAATACCTGAAGCGCGTTTACGACGGCCTTGCACAGCGCAATGCCAATGAGCCTGAGTTCCTGCAGGCTGTCCGCGAGGTGCTGGAGAGCATCCAGCCCGTGGTGGAGAAGCATCCCGAATACGAGAAGGCCGGCCTGATCGAGCGTCTGGTCGAGCCCGAGCGCATCATCACCTTCCGTGTGCCCTGGGTCGATGATCAGGGCAAGGTCCAGGTGAACCGCGGCTACCGCGTCCAGTTCAACAGCGCCATCGGCCCCTACAAGGGCGGCCTGCGCTTCCATCCCTCTGTCAACCAGGGCATCCTGAAGTTCCTGGGCTTTGAGCAGACCTTCAAGAACAGCCTGACCACCCTGCCCATGGGCGGCGGCAAGGGCGGCTCTGACTTTGACCCCCACGGCAAGAGCGACATGGAAGTCATGCGCTTCTGCCAGAGCTTTATGACCGAGCTGTACCGCCACATCGGCCAGTTCGTGGACTGCCCCGCCGGTGATATCGGTGTCGGCGGCCGCGAGGTCGGCTACATGTTCGGCCAGTACAAGCGCCTGACCAACAGCTTCCAGGGCGGTATGCTCACCGGCAAGGGCCTGACCTTCGGCGGCTCTCTGGCCCGTACCGAGGCCACCGGCTACGGCCTGTGTTACTTCACCGCCGAGGCTCTGAAGTGTATGCGCAACGACAGCTTTGAGGGCAAGACCGTGGTCATCTCCGGTTCCGGCAATGTTGCCATCTATGCCTGCCAGAAGGCTCAGTCTCTGGGCGCAAAGGTCGTTACCATGTCCGATTCCAACGGCTACGTCTACGACCCCAACGGCATTGATCTGGCTTACGTCAAGGAGCTGAAGGAAGTCCGCCGCGGCCGCATCAAGGAGTATGCCGAGACCCACGCCGGTGTAACCTACGTTGCCGACTGCTCCAAGGTCTGGACTGTCCCCTGCGACATCGCCCTGCCCTGCGCAACCCAGAACGAGATCAACAAGGAGTCCGCTGAGGCTCTGGTCAAGAACGGCTGCACCGTTGTCTGCGAGGGTGCAAACATGCCCAGCACGCCCGAGGCCATTGAGGTCTACCTGTCCAACGGTGTCCTGTACGGACCCGCAAAGGCAGCCAACGCCGGCGGCGTGGCCACCTCCGGTCTGGAGATGAGCCAGAACTCCGAGCGTCTGAGCTGGAGCTTTGAGGAAGTGGATGCCAAGCTGAAGGGCATCATGGAGGGCATCTTCCACGCTTCCTACGATGCATCCGTTGCTGCCGGTTCCGAGGGCAACCTGATGGTCGGTGCAAACTGCGCCGGTTTCCTGAAGGTGGCCACCGCCATGATGGCACAGGGCATCACCTACTGATCACACCGCATCATTCCAGGGGGCTGCATCCGAAGGGGTGCGGCCCCTTTTTTTTCCTGCATATTTCCTCTGTCCGTTGTCCATACTCCCTTTGCCAGAAAGCGAAGGGAGTATTTTTATGGATGAGCAGATGTTTTGTTTCCAATGTGAGCAGGCGGCCAACGGGACTGCCTGTACCGGTCGGGCAGGTGTGTGCGGGAAATCGGCTCCGACCGCAGCGGCGCAGGACCGGCTGACCGGTGCCCTGATCCGGTATGCGGAGCAGCTCATTGGCGAAGGCCGTGCTCCGGCTCCGGAGCAGGCTTTGCTGCTGATGCAGGGGCTGTTCACCACCATCACCAATGTAAATTTTGACGAGCACACCGTCGGGCAGCTGATCGAGAAGATCCACGCCGCCTGTCCGGGCATTGCCGAGGACTATGATATGCAGCAGCTCTGGCAGGAGCCTGACCCGGATGTGCGAAGCCTGAAATGCTTTGTGCTGTTCAGCCTGCGGGGAATGGCCGCTTATAACTATCATGCTCGGGTGCTGGGCCGCATCGACCCGGAGCTGGACAAATTTTACTGTACCGCCCTGAAGGCAGTGGGCACCTCGGGGCTATCCATGGAGGAGCTTTGGCTCCTGGTGCAAAGGACCGGAGAAGCCAGCTTCCGCACCATGGAACTGCTGGATCATGCCAACACCGGTGCCTTTGGCGAACCGGAACCGACAGAAGTCCCTCTGACCATCGAGAAAGGGCCTTTCATCGTCATTTCCGGCCACGACCTTTACGACACCCAGCAGCTTTTGGCCCAGACCGAGGGCAAGGGCATCAACGTTTATACCCACTCGGAACTCCTGCCCGCCCACGGTTATCCGGAGCTGAAAAAGCGCTATTCGCACCTCAAGGGAAATTTCGGCACCGCCTGGCAGAACCAGCAGTCGGAGTTTGAGGACATCCCCGCCCCCATCCTCTTCACCACAAACTGTATCATGCCGCTGCGCCCCAGCTACGCCGACCGGGTCTTTACCACCTCGGTGGTCTCCTATCCCGGGGTGCCGCACATCGGGGAGGACCGGGACTTCACCCCCGTCATCCGGAAAGCGCTGGAACTGGGCGGCTACCCGGAGGATACCATCATCCCGGGCATGAACGGCGGCAAAACGGTCACCACCGGCTTTGCGCGGAGCGCTGTGCTCTCCCACGCCAATGAGATCGTTGCGGCCGTGAAAAGCGGGCAGATCCGCCATTTCTTCCTGGTGGGCGGCTGCGACGGTACCCGGCCCACCCGCCGTTATTACACCGAGTTTGCCCGGCTGACACCGCCGGATACGGTCATTCTGACCCTTGCCTGCGGAAAATTCCGGCTGAACGATCTGCCTCTGGGCACAGTGCCCGGCACTGGCCTGCCCCGCATCCTCGATGTGGGCCAGTGCAACGACGCATACAGCGCCATCCGGATCGCACTGGCTCTGGCCGATGCCTTCGGCTGCACCGTCAACGACCTGCCGCTCTCGCTGGTGCTCTGCTGGTTCGAGCAGAAGGCAGTCTGCATCCTGATTGCCCTGCTGGCTTTGGGCATCCGGAACATCCGCCTCGGCCCCACCCTCCCGGCCTTTCTCTCTCCGGGGGTCGTGCAGGAATTGCAGCGCCGCTATGACCTGAAAGCCATTACGACCCCGGAAGAGGACCTGCGGGCCATTCTGGGACGCTGACTGCCGCCGCAGGGAATTTCTTGCTTCGTTTCTGCTATGCTCCCGGGATTTCCCGGGAGTTTTTCTTGTGTCGAAACTTTTTCATAATTTCTGGGAATTTCCGGCGCATGGATAAGCTTTCACTCCTGTGCAGGAATCATTTTCCGGAGAAACTCCGGCGCGGTTCCCCACCGTTTCAAAAATTTGGATCTTTCGGTTTCAAATTCGTTTGAACCTCTTGTATTTCCGAACATCCGATGCTACTATATTAGCAGTACACAAAATGTACTATATTTTAGAAAGAGGAGGAGAAAAAATTATGAAAAAGAGATGGTTCGTAGTGATACTTACCATCGGATTGCTGCTTCATGTTCTGCCGCTGAGTGTACTTGCACTGAGCCCTGACACCACCATCACGGATTCGGACGGCACCATTCTGGACTGGAGTGACCTTTCCACCGTCCCCTACTCCCTTGATGATTCGCAGGAACAGGAACCTCCTGTTCCCGACCTTTCGGAGACGGGCTCGGAGAAAAGCCTTGCGGATGCAGATCGGAAGAGCGTCGTGTAGGGAAAGAGTGTAGATCTCGGTGGTCGCCGTATCATTAAAAAAAGAAAGAG
>ENA-UPWN01000921-UPWN01000921.1-human-gut-metagenome-genome-assembly--contig:-NODE-921-length-13203-cov-15.960765_pt1 | contig 13203 bp, 8 predicted proteins | sample MGYA00250050_ERZ773377 | MGnify/ENA primary metagenome ERZ773377 (study PRJEB29103, sample SAMN06112008) | human gut metagenome | biome: human gut; feature: ankylosing spondylitis patient; material...
TGGTGCATTGGTAGGCAAAATGGCCGCGTCGCACCGCATTGGACGGGATTTGCTAAACTGATTTCGCTTTATCTGTGATCCGGATCCCGATTCCGCGGCTCCGATTTGTATGGAGGACTTCTCATGTCTGATCAAAAGAAGAACGTTTTCATCACCGGCGGTTCGACGGGCATCGGAGCGGCGTCGGTGCGCAAGTTTGCGCAATCCGGCTGGAACGTGACTTTCATGGACATCAACGTGGAGGACGGGCAGGCCGTCGCACGGGAAACGGGCGCCCTTTTTGTCGAGGGGAATACGCGAAATCGTGAGGATCTCGAGAAGGCGGTTGCGGCGGCGATCGAAAAGTACGGCGAGCTCGACTGCGTGGTTGCCAATGCCGGGATCCACCGCTGCAACACGATGCTCACGATCACCGAAGAAGAGCTCGACTTGATGATCGACACGAACATCAAGGGGACCGTGCGCACGCTGCAGGCCGCCGTGCCGAGCATTTTGAGAAAGGGCGGCGGCTCCGTGGTCATCAACGCTTCGGATCAGAGCTACATTGGAAAGGCCAACAGTTTCGGCTACGGGCTCACGAAGGGTGCGCTCGGTCAAATCACCAAGAGTCTGGCCATCGACCTCGGGCGTCAAAACGTTCGAGTCAACGCCGTTTGCGCGGCAACGATCCGCACGCCGTTGGCGATCAACCTTTTTCAGAAATTTGCGGACATTACGCACAACGGCGATGCGAGCGCCTATTGGAAGGCGGAAGCGGAACAGTATATTATTTATTGAAACTATTCCATTTATATTTATATAAAATACTATATCATCTTTTGTAAAATATTTTTTTATTTCTTGAAAGAAAATTAGAGTTACTTTAAATACTTTTATTCCACCTTTATTATATAATATTATTTTATTATCTATATTTTTTCTCTCCATTTTCCTATCTCCTTTTTAATAGTTATAATAAATATATCTTTTTATTTGTAACGATATAGTTATTTTGTATAAATTTAATTTTTTCATTTTTAATAGTTAATATAATTTCTCCTTTTTTATCATATAAAAAAACTTTATCATTTTCTTTAAAAATTATTTTATCATTATCAAAAATATCAATCTCTCCAATATTAGTTGATAATATCTCTTTTTTATCTTCTAATTCTATTACCTTAATACTATTCTTATCCAATAAAATAGCAAAATACTTATTAAAATTTATTATTGCTTCATAATTTACTTCAATAACTTCTTTACCTTTTTTATCTATTAATCCACATTTATATTCATCTTCTAAAATTAAGTTCCCATTATTATCCTTTTTATAAAAAGAACTTTTTTCCTCTACACCATAATATCCTTGGTAAAAAGGTGTAATTCTTGTATAATTCAAAGGAATAACTATTTCTCCATCTAAATTAATAACACCAAAATTATTATTTTTTTCTACAATAATACTATTAATAGTATTTATAAAAATTGATGAATATCCTTGTAATAAAGGATTACTTTCCCCTATTTTTTTCAATTGTTTAGTATTTCCATAGTTTACTACCATATATTCCTCAAAAATTTGTTCTATATCTTCATGGTATAAAATAAGTTTATCATAGATTAAAAAACACTCTTTATCCTTCTGTAATAAGAGAACTTTATCATTTATTTTAAAAATATTCTTTCCTTCATATGTTGTTAATAAATTTAATTCCTCATTATAAACATCTATCTTTTCATTTTCAATAATAAAAAATTTATTATTGTAAAATTTTATATCTTTATTTTTTCCATACGATGCTATTTTTTTATTACCTATATTAATTAAAAATATTTCTTTATCTTTTATCCCTTTATAATAATTGTTATTTAATTTAGTTAAAACATCATATTCAAATTCTAATATTATTTCATTTCTACTATTAATTAGACCGAGTTTTCTATTTTTTTCAACAATTACATTATCAGAATTATTTTCGAGGATAAGATTGTCAAAAAGAGGAGCTATTAGAATTTTTCCTCTATTTGACATTACTCCAAACTTCCCATTATATTCAATTTTAAAAAAATCATTTGATAATGCTACGATATTATATTGACTATCATAATCACACTCTATAAATTGCTTTGCATAATAAGTCTTTAAATAAAATATCGCTATTATTATAATAAAAATAATATATATATATTTTTTCATTTTTACTCCCTTATAGATACTGTTACTTGTACTGTACCTTTGTATATACCTAGATTTGTATCTTTAGGGATATCTAATTCCCCACCTAGTATATATTTATAATTATTTTCTAGTGTGCTCTCAGTTATTTCCTCTAATTTTTCCTCTTCTATTTTTGCCTTTAACTCAGGTAAGCTAGCACTATTCTCCTTTATTAAAGAAACTTCTTTAGTATCAAGCACTATGTTCAAATTGGTACTTGAAATTGACTTTGCTGTACTTATAAATACTGTTCCCTTTGCCTTATAACCATTTAACCCCACTATTCCTTGTCCAAAATCCATATTTTCAACTTTATCTATCCTAAGAAAACTCTCTGGAAATTTTACTTTAAATTTATACACAGCTTTTATTGTATCATCTGCTCCTTTAATAACTAATCTAAATCTAGATTCTTTTGAATTTCCCAACATAATTTTAGTAAATGAAAGTTTTAATTTATTATTATCATTCTTATCAAATCCTATTTTCATCTTATTTCCATTTGGAAAAGCAACCTCTACAAAACTATTATCATTAGAATAAAAAGCTGTTTCTCTATTAGTTCTAGATGAAGCAATTTGAACTTGTGCTTTATCTCCAGATTGAATTTTTAACATTCCATGCCCAGTAATCTCTTCTAAACTAATACCAGTTACACTATTTTCTAAACTCAATCCTTCATTAAAAGGATTACTTGCAGTTTTAAAAATTATCTTCTCACCCAATGTATAATCAGAGGTTACATTGATAGTTGCTTGTCCTTCTATTTGTTGACTTACTATTTTTATCTCTTTTATCAACTCTTTGAAAAATCCTGTTCTTCCAATTCTAAGCAGATAATTATTATCATCAAATATATTTCCTTCCTTATGAGAAGATTGAATAATATAATTTTTATTACTTGGTAAATTATCAGGAACCTCTACATATATATCAGCTTCTTGAGCTTTTCCTACAATACTTGATATCTCTCCACCACTAGTTTTCATAATAATTTTTGCTTTATAACTTGTTGGAGTAAGTGTTCCTTCCTCTAAAATATCTACCTCTAAAGATTGATTTTCTATTCTTAATCCTTGTGAATCATTTTCATCTTTAGTTATCTCAATATCATAGTTTTTAGTTCTTACTTTACCTAATTTTACCTGTTTTTTTCCATTGACAGAATTTCCATTGGATAAATTAATACTTACACTTGCTAGTTTCCCTATTGTATCTGTATTTTCGTCATAATAAGTATATGGATCAAAATCTGGCAATTCAAAATTAAATTTAAAATATTGATTTGTTTCTGGAGAACTTTCTATATAGTGTTTAATCGCAATACTTCCTGAACTTGCTCTATAATTCCATTTTGTCAATGCCATATAGGTCTTTGTATCTTTTCCTTGAGAAATAGTTACTTTATTCCCATTACCTATTTCTAGATTTTCCCAATATCCCCCACTTCCATTAGAGGTAATAAACCCTTTAATCATTGTTCCATTACTATCTAAAATCTCATAGTTATGTTTTCTTGTAGTATAATTATATTGAGCAACCTCTCCATCTAAATCTATTGTCTGATTATAATTATATCCATCTTTATTTGGATTTAAATAAGTTATATTTTGATTTAAAATACTAAAAAATTCACTTTTTAATAATGGTGTATTTTTCTTAAAGATAATTTTTGAGATTGAAGGCTCTACCTTATTTGTACGTATAGTTATACTAGAAACAATCTCTTTTTCAATTTCTCTCGCTGGAGTCCCATTTAAAGGAGCTTTATCTATATCTATTCCTACTTTTATTTTTTCTCCCATAAGAGTATAGGTTCTATTTCCACCATTAGCTACTAATTTTTGATATTCTGAAAAATCTATTTTTAAATAAACAGTTCCGCCATTTCCTCCACCAAAAGCTGAAGAAGTGTTATAGTTTTTCATTACCATTTTTTTACTACTATCATTATCTCTGCTAAAAGTTAACTCAACCTGAATTTCTGTTCCATTTTCTTTATCTTGTAGATAGACATCCCATGGTAATACTATATATGGGGGCTTTGAAGCATTATCTCTTAATACAACTATATCATCATAAGCATTAAAATATATTTCCCCTAAATTGATAGTTAAACTAGAATTTATTTCAAATTTATCACTAATATCAACATATCTTACAATTTCCTTTTCTAGAGAAGAATGAGAATTATCTATAAGTATCACAGGATTAAATTCAGGTACTACGATTTCATTCCCACTATAATAAACCCCATCTTTCCCAACTATGTTATATGTTCTTTTATATTTTTTTAATTCAATATCTTTAAATTGTAAAGTATAATAATCAAACCCATCTCTATTTGCTGAATATACTTCACCAAATCTAACTCCATCTTCATATAAATCATTGGTATAATTTCCATTAAAAATCCAATAAAATCTAGAGTTACTTTCTTTTTTTGTCACATAAAAACTCTCTCCATTTTTAAAATCAATTACTTTATTAACACCATTTTTTAAATTTATGCTTAGGTCTCTATTTTTTATTGGAAGTCCAACTATTTCACCACCCATATCTACACCAAAACTACTAAATCGTCCATCTGTTAAACAACCTGTAGTTTTTAATTCTATTTTTCTCTTGTTATTAGCATAAGTTAAATAACTTCCTTGGAATTCAAAATATTGTGTTGTTCCACTACCAGATTTTGGATTTATCCAACTCTCATATACTTTTACATAACTACTACTTACTTTAGCATTTATCTTCTTATAATAAGTTTCCTTATTAAATCCCTGAAAATATGATTCAATCTCATTCCAATAATCTTGTAATAAATATTGTCCTGCCCTCTCTCCCCAAGTCTTAACTACTGTTATTGAATTAGAAGATGTAGGAGTTTTGATATTATAATCCAATCTATCACATATTAAATTTGAAACTACAACTCCTTCATTTATAGGAATATGGTAATAATAATCTCCCACACTATAATCATAACTTGGACTTATCTCTCTAAAATTATATACTCTACTATATGCTGTTAAAACAGAAAAATAACTATCAAATTTTTTGTTATTTATAAACATCTCTACTGTTATTTCTTGACGTATAGTTCCATCAGAAGCTTTATGTACTATCTTAAATTTTACATATCCATCAGTTGTTCCATTCTTTCTCAATGTAAATTCCAACTTTGAACTATCACTCCAGATTCTAGTTTTTAGATTATATCCTGGTATACTACATTCAGCATATTCATTTCTATATCTATAAAAACTTCCTTTACTGTTTTGAATATTTGAAATTGAAGTACTTCCTGCTCCGCCAATATTTTGGAGTTCTATATAATCACTATCTTCATAGTCATAAACTAATGGACTTCCCTGTATATCAAAAACTGTATTAAGTCCATTTTGTTCAGTAGCAGATTCAGGAAAAATAAACTCTCCATTTTTTCTTATTTCAATATTTCCACTACTGTTGTTATTTGGATTTATAATTAAATTTGTTAAGCTTCCCATCTCTTCTCCAAACAACCACAGCTTAACTGAAACACTATTCCCTCTAGGTGCGGAGTAATCTCTATAATTCGCTCTATATATTTTCTCTAAATTAAAATTTTTATCTGTAACTGCCAAATATGTATTTTTAGGTAACTCTTTATAGTCTATCTCTAATTTTGTTCTCTTTTCTCCAGTTGTTATATCATATCTTGTAGTTCTTAGATTATTATTAACTCTCATTCTATTTATATTTCTTCTGCCTAAGCTAGTATTAGGATTGGGAATATCCTCTATATTTTCAACTGGATAAACATTCTTTCCCTCTATTCCCTTTAAAGTTAAAAGTAGTTTCTTTCTGTTTTTATCTACTTCAACTGGAATCTCTTCTGTTTTTAATTTTGTTACTGTTATATTAAGTTCAGCTTTATCTTTATATTTTTTTAGAGTCTCTATGGTAGTAACATCTTTTTTAGGATTTTCAGTAATAATACTATGTGGTATCTCTCTTTCTACCGCCAATATATTTATAAAAAAAATCATAAAATATAATAAAAGCTTTATTCTTCTTTTTAAATATTTAATCATTATTCTCTCCAAAACTTACTTTAATACTATCTTTTGACCAGGATATATATCGGTTACACTTTCTAAACTATTTAATCTCAATATTTGTTTCCAATCTAGTTCATATTCTAAAGCTATTGAAATAATATTTTCTCCTCTTTGAACTATATGATATTTTGGAATTTTTTCAATATCTATACTCTTCTTTTTTTCTAAATAGATTTTTTGTTTTGGATAAATTAAATTAGGATTTTTTAACTCATTTATCTGTACTAATTTTGCTGGTCTTTTTTGATAATCTTTAGCTATTTTATTTAAGTATTCTCCTTTTCTTACTTTATGATAAGGGTACTCTTCAAAATCATTTTTTATCTCTTTTTTCTCCACACCAACAATATTAACCAAAACTAAATTTTCATCTATCTTTTCTACTTCAAATCTTAAATTTTCTACACTTAAAGTTTTAAAACTAATAATTACATAAAATATTAAAATTAACTTCTTCATTTTTCCCCTTTAATTTATAAGCCTTCCATACTGTGAAACAATAATAGGAACATACCCTATATACTCTCCCTCTATTATTTCTGCTTCTTCTCCATTATCAATATCTCTTTTATTTAAAACTGCATATATCCTCACATACTCAACTTCTTTTGTTACTATAAAATCATTATTTTTTGTTTCTAATCTATACTCTTTTATTTTTACCCACTTTTTTCTATTAGTTATCAATCCTTTTTTAGGAAAATAAAATTTTAATTTTTTCCCTTTATCCTCTTTTAAATTATCTGTAGCTATCTCTAATACTCCTTCTCCTATAACTTCTTCACTACTTATAGTATTTGTTATTACCTCTTTAAATCTAATTGGTTCAAAAATTTTTATTCCAATTTCTGAAAGAGCTATTAGAGAGTTTAACATAAATAATAAAGTAATCCCTATTTTCCTCATCTTTACTCCTTTATCTCTATTGTCATATATACTTTTTTCTTAAAAGTACCTTCCTTTGAAATATTTTCTCCATCTATATATAAAATATTATCTGTTTTTATCTTTGTATTGATAAATGGAGAGGAGTAGATAAACGTATCTGTTTTTCCATCTTGATCTATATCTATTTCAGTCTCACTATAGCATAATTTATAATAATCTTTCTTCTCTGGAACCTTATTAAACTCCACTTCAAAAGGTATTTCTAATTTTTGATTATCTAAGATAATTGCTTCTATATCAATATCAGATATAATCTCTAATGGAACAAAAACATTTACTCTACTCTCTAAATATACTGTGGTATTTTTCTCTAATTCTCTCTTTCCTATAATATTTCCTTGTAAGTCAACTTCTGTTAAATCATCAGTTGGAAGTTGAGGAATTTTCATTCCGTCTTCTAATTCTAAATATGGTGGATATACTTCTATTTTATCTTCAGAAAAACTGAAAATGAAATTAAAAAAAATAATGATAATTAAAATAACTCTCCTACTCAACTTCATATTCTCCTTTTTTATTTAAGCTTATTGCATTTTCTAATAAATTAACAACAAACATATTTCCATCTGTCTTATCAAAATAACTCAACTGTATTATCTCTTCATATTTTTCAAAGTTTTTATCTATTCCAGTATAAATAATTTCTAAATAATATTTTTTTGGAAGTAATCCACTTATTTCAAAAATTCCTGTTTCATCAGGAATAGCCATATCTAAAACTTTTCCTGAAATATCCTTTACCTTTATTAAAATTTCTCCAAGCATAGCTATTTTTTCATTTAAAGTTTTATTTAAACTACTATCAACATTGACTATTCCTGTTAGAGTTAATAAAGGCTTTACTGGAATATATGCTACTAGTGTAGATGAAGTTGTTCCTCTTATTTTTATTTTATTATTTCCTAAAACAAATGATGGTTTCCTTATAGTAGGATTTAAGTCATACACAATATGATTTGGTATCCCGTATAACATACCTTCTCCTCTTTTATCTGTTAAAACTTCTTTCCCCCCAACTTTTACTTTAACATTATCTATTCTTGGCTCATCTTCATCACAGATATTATTATCATTCAAATCTATAAATGTAATAATTTTTACTCTACAACTATCTAGTGTCTCTACCTTTTCTAAAGGATGTTTTAAATCAAATATTTTATCTACCCCTACTTTATGTTTTTGATTTCCTAATTTATCAAAATTTCCTTCATAAGTAAACCAATCATTAAGTTTCATATTAAACCTAAAAGTAAAAGCCTCTTTTGTTTTTTCAGAGTACCTAGCCTCAAAAGTATAATCAAATGTCTTATTAGTATTTGAAAATAAAGTTAGTCCTACTTCATAATCTTTTCCATCATTTGTCCAGCTATTTTCCAATCTTACAGAGTGATTTCTAAATCCATTGTAATAAACATTTAGATTATATTCAGATTTATCATTTATATATTTTTCATATTCAGCAGTCCACAACAGAGATTTAAAACTTTTCGAGTAACCTACTTTATATTTAGAATTATTTTTTTCGGAACCATCATAATAATATGTTTTATCATATTCATATCCTAATTCTAATGATTTAAAAGGTCTATACTCTACTGTATAATTTTCATCTCTCTTTTCTTCATAATATTTTTCTTTAAAGTCATTTTCAAATTTTAATCTTAATTTATTTATATCTATCTGTCCTTTAAAGTGTTTACTGTTTTTGTCTTTAGTATTTTTCTTTCTATCCTTATCATATATTTTTGTAAATACCCTTTTATCCTCATAGCTTAAAACATATGGATAGCTAAAAAAAGTATCATTATAAATAGCTTCTAAACTACCATTCTCAATATATTCATATCTAGTATTTAAATTTTCTATCTCTTTATCATATCCTAATCCAAAAGTTAAATTGTCAGTCAATCCATAATAAATTTTTGAATTTGCTCTAATTTTTTTACTCTCATCATCTTCTCTTAGACTTATATTATATTCAAACTGCCCCTTATTTTGTTGATTATAATCACTAGTTGTACTTATCTTCTTTAGAATAATATTCCCTGAAGGTTCGTAAATTTTTAATGTGTATTCTCTATTACTCTTTATTTCTGAATTTTTAAATTCTACACTTCCATTTTTTTCATCTTGTACATCAATAGCAAATCCTAAATATAGTAATTCTACCCTACTTCCTATTGGAACATTTTCTCTTATAATATATGTTTTATCTGATGTAATAATATACCCTTTATCTTTTTTAAAATTTACTCCCCACTCTCTTGCTTTTTCACTACCTACACTATAATTTCCTACTTCTAAAGTATGTTTTTCCCAAATCTCATTATATTTTAAAGTTGTATCTTGAAACTTCTTTTCTTTTAAATCATAATTTGCAGTCAATTGACCATATAAAAAAGCTCCTTGATATTCTAAATTTCCTTCCCAATCTTTCTTTTTAGTATCATCATCTTTAGATATTTCATAAGTTTGCAAAAATTGTGTTCTCAAATATCCCAACTCAAATAATTCAGGTGTATTTGTATATTGTAAAGTTTTCTTATTTTTATCTTCCTCTAATTTTTCCTTAGTTCTGTCTGTTCTTATTTTTATCTCTTCAGGAGTTGGAAAATTTAAATACATACCTACAATATAATTATTATTATCAATTCTTAAATTACTTAAAAATATCTCTTTAAATAAATCTTCAGCTAAATATAACTCCCCATCTTTAGAGATAATATCATCTTTTTCTATTTTTTTAGTTCTCTCTTTATCAACTTTTAATTCCTCTTTTGTTAATATAATCTCCTTTAAATTTTCTCCCAAGTATATTTTTAATTCATTCTCATCTGAAAAACTATAATTTTGAAAATTTATATTTTCAAAAAAACTCTTTAATGGAAAATATAATTTCCCATTTTTTACAAAAACTTTATAAATCTTTGCTTTACTCTCTCCATTTATTTTAAGTTCATAAATTCCTTCAGTTGTTTCTTGATTATTTTCTCCCATTAAAATATTATAGTCTTCTTGTGAGATAATATTATTTCTCAATAACTCTTCTAAATCCTCATAGTTAATATCACTTGAATAACAAAATATATAGTTTAAACAAAAAAGAAAAATAAATAAAAACTTATCTATTTTTTTCATTTAAATCTCCTTATTTTCTTTTCTAAAACATTATTCCCCTCTTGGTCTAATATGATAAGCTTTCCTTTTATTTTTTCAACTAAAAGCTTAACTTCTTTCTCCTCCTTAGAAAAAAGTCTAACTCTATCTAAATAAACTAACTCTTTTTCTTTGGAATCTAAACAATATATTTCAAAGTATTGCCTTATCTCTCCAGCATTTTTAAAAGATATTTTTAAACTCTTATCTTCCCTATAAATATTCGTTATCTCAATCTTTGGTTTTAAATCTCCCACATAACCAGCTAACTCTATTTTTAAATTAGTTAAAATATTTAACTCCTTATTTTTCAAAGGAACTTCAACTTCTTTGATACATAGATTAGTTGTATATTCCCCTTCTCTACTATCATTTGGAGCTGTTATTAGGACTTTAATTTTTTTACTCTCCCCTGGCTTTAATGTAAGTGTTTTAGGAAAAAATTCCACCCAATCACTCATATCATATTCTTTATTATTTTTTTCAATATATATTCTATATTTAGTAATATTTTTACTTGAGTTTGAAAGTGTGTATTCCTTATATCCCCCCTCTCCATCTATTCTTTTATCAAAAGTTAATGGAGTAATATTAACATATGCCCATATTTTTATTGATAAAAATAAAAAAATTAAAATTCTAAACATCTCCATACCTTCCCTTTTATTTAAAATAGGGAGGAATCTCTTCCTCCTTATTTTAATTATATTTATTTTAATCTTTATTTTCTACCTTTGCTTCAAATGTTCCAGTTCCTATGTATAATCCCTCTTTTATAGAACCAGCATTTAAAGCTGTAGCAGCTATAAGAGATTGAACCTTTGTTTCTACCTCCGTTTGTGAGGCTGTTAAAGTAATCTGATTTTCAATATACTTTAAAGTAGAATCAATTTCTCCACCTGCAGTCACTCCATGTGCTTTTAACTTTAAAGGCGTTGTACCATTAATTTTCTCTCCAGAAGAATTTTTAGCTTCAAAGGTTACCTTATACGCATCTCCGAAAGCTTCTCCATCATCTCTTTTTAATTTTACTGTTTTTTCTACTACAGAGTCAGCTACTGCTCCACCTTTCATTAATTTTCCATGGTCAAATATAAGCTTATCTATTAACTTATTATTCTCATCCACTAATACCAATTTTCCAGATTTAGGTAATATCTCTACTCTTACCTCCATAGGTACTCCTACTCTTGCTGCTCCTTGACCACTAGCTGATGCTCCATTATCTCCTGGGTTACTCGCTCCAAAAGCTAGTGTTGATAGAATACTTACCCCCAATAACATTTTTTTCATTTTTTTACTTCCTCCTTGATTTTTAATTTATTTATTATAATTTTAATTTATAATCCTTATTTTCTGGCAAACGAATACTTGGTTATTATAATCATAAAAAGATATATACTCAGCTAATTTAGGAATCTCCTCTTCAAGAGTAAGTTCTCCATTATTTCCTAATCTTCCCTTTGGAATTACAGAGATTATACTTCCTACAGAATCTAAAAAACATACTCCTAATTCATAACCTCTACCGTTTTTATTTTTTAGCTTAGCTGTATAATATTTTTTATTTTTTCTATCTTTTGTCTCTTTGGTAACTATTTTTTCATTACTAATCTCAAACTCATTTCCTACTTCTCCTACATATGCTTGCATTTCTAAATTAACTGCTGTTTTCATAGAAACTGCTGGAGTAAGTTTTCCACTCTCTCTTTTTTGTAAAAATGGAACAGGTACTCCCTCACTTCTAAGGATAAAACCATACAATCCCTTTTTTAAAGTAGGAGGAGTTTGTACATAAATCTTTATAACCCCAACACTTTTAGGCTTCACTGTTAAAATTTTAGGATAAACACTGACATACTGTGAAATATTATTCTCTTTTCCATTATCCAAAATTGATATTTTATATCTTTGGACATCTAAAGTTGAATTTGTATATTGAAACTCTCCGTATCCTTCTCCTGTATCTAGTCTTTTATCAAATCCCATAGGAGTAAATTCAAAAGCAAAAGAATAGAAACTTAGCAATATAAATAATAAAATTTTCAACTTAACTCCTCCCATAAAAAAAAGTGTTTTAGAACATTTTTGCTCTTAAACACTCCAATTATAACATTAATATTATCTTAAAAGTCTATTGCTACACTAGTTAGATAAAAATACAACATATCTTTTCCACTATTTAGACATCAATTTTATAAAAAAAATACATTTATTTTATAACTCTATATTATTTTCTTTTTTTATTTTTTTCCATCTATTTTCTATTTTTTTTAATTTTACTTTACTTAGATATAATATTTGTTGATTTTTAAATACAATACACTCTTCTTTAAAATCTAATATTTTTATAGATTCTAAATTTACCAAAGTTCCTCTATCTACTTTACAAAAAAAAGAAAATTTTTTTAATTTTTCTTCAACCTCAGAAAATTTTTTCTTTAACTCAAAACTTTCTAAATTATTCAAATAGAAAATTGTTTTTCTTGTTATACTTGAATAAACAATATATGCAATCTCCTTTAAAGAAAAGAAACCTCGCCTAAATTTTTCAAGTAAAAATATATTAGTTTCATTATTTTGTTCTAGTTTTGACATATAGCTTATTGGAAACATTTCATTTTTTTCTTGAGTTATTTTTGCAATTGAATTATGCATATTTATTATTCTCCACTCATCATTCTCTTTAAAAAAAACAGTTGTTAATCTAGTTGTTATTTTTTTCTCTTCCTCTTCAAAATAAATAATTGTTACTTCACAATAAGAAGAAATTAAATCTCCAAAATAATCTTCGAC
>ENA-UPWN01000927-UPWN01000927.1-human-gut-metagenome-genome-assembly--contig:-NODE-927-length-13129-cov-14.386761_pt1 | contig 13129 bp, 8 predicted proteins | sample MGYA00250050_ERZ773377 | MGnify/ENA primary metagenome ERZ773377 (study PRJEB29103, sample SAMN06112008) | human gut metagenome | biome: human gut; feature: ankylosing spondylitis patient; material...
CACCAGATCCGCAGCTATGTGTTCATGCCCTACACCATGGTCAAGGATCACCGCACCAACTACGAGACCGGCAATGTCGATGCCGTGATGGATGGTGATCTGGACGGCTTTATCTTTGCTTACCTCAAGGCCGCCAGCCGCGGGGAGCTGCAGGATACCTAAAATTTGTCATAAAATGTCAGAGGGACCTCGCCGTTGGGCGGGGTCCCTCTTTTGGTTACAGGTGCAGATATTTTCCGGTGATGCTGGCGGGATCGGCGGCCACCTGCTCCGGTGTGCCGCAGGCCACGATGCGCCCGCCGCTCTCGCCGCCGCCGGGGCCAAGGTCCACGAGATAGTCGGCGTTGCGGATCACATCCAGATCATGCTCAATGACCACCACAGTGGCCCCGCTGTCAATGAGACGCTGGAACACGCCCAGCAGAGTGCGCACGTCCAGCGGGTGCAGGCCGATGGTGGGCTCGTCGAATACAAACACGGTGTCAGCCTGCCCTTTGCCCATCTCGCTGGCGAGCTTGAGCCGCTGGGCCTCCCCGCCCGAAAGGCTGGGGGTGGCCTCGCCCAGAGTCAGGTAGCCCAGCCCCAGGCTGGAAAGGGTCTGCAGTCGGCTGGCCACCAGCTTGAGGTCGGCACAGGCGGCAAGGGCTTCGTCCACGCTCATCTCCATCAGGCGGGGCAGGCTCTCGGCCTGGGTGCCGTCCTTCCGGACGCGGTAAAGGGCGGCGGCATCCTTCTGGTAGCGGGAGCCGCCGCAGTCCGGGCAGGTGATCTCCACATCCGGCAGGAACTGGATGTCCAGGCTGATGGTGCCGGTGCCGTCGCAGCCGGGGCAGCGCAGGCGGCCCGTGTTGTAGGAAAAATCGCCCGCCTTGTAGCCTTTCTCCCTGGCAAGGGGGGAGCGGGCGTAGATCTTGCGCAGCTCATCGTGGACATTGGCATAGGTGGCCACCGTGGACCGCACATTGATGCCGATGGGCGTTGCGTCAATGAGCTTGACCTGCGCAATGCCCGGTGCCGTGATGCTTTCCACATGGGCGGGCAGAGCTTCGCCCTTGGCGGCGGCCTCCAGTGCGGGGATCAGGCTTTCCAGCACCAGCGTGGTCTTGCCGGAACCGGACACGCCGGTCACCGCGATGAGCCGCCCCTTGGGCAGCCGGACTTCCAGCGGCTTGACGGTGTGGATGGCCCGGGTGCGCAGGGTGATGGTGCCCAGCGCAAAGAGCTCAGCCTCCGGGGTGCGGGTGCGGGCTGAGAGAGTGTGCAGGTCGGCAAGGAAGGGCCCGATGCGGGAAGCCGGGCTTTGGGCCACCTGCTCCACAGTGCCCTGTGTCAGGATGGTGCCGCCGTTTTCACCGGCACCGGGGCCCATCTCAATGAGCCAGTCGGCGTCCCGCAGGATCTCGGTGTCGTGATCCACCAGCACGATGGAGTTGCCGTCCGCGATCAGGTCGTGCATCACGCCCCGCAGGCCCTCGATGTTGGAGGGGTGCAGGCCGATGGATGGCTCGTCCAGCACATAGAGCACGCCGGTGGTGCGGTTGCGCACCGAGCGGGCCAGCTGCACCCGCTGGCGCTCCCCTGTGGAAAGGGTGGCAGCCTCCCGGTCAAGGGAGAGGTAGCCCAGCCCCAGATCCAGCAGGCGGGCAGCGGTGGCCTGAAAGGACTCGCAGATGCTCTCAGCCATGGGGCGCATCTCCACGGGCAGGGAGGCGGGCACCCCCTCCACCCACTGAACCAGCGTGTCCAGCGTCATGCGGCAGGCATCGGCCAGCCCGATGCCCCGCAGCCGGGGAGCCCGGGCCGCGGCGTTCAGGCGGGAGCCGCCGCAGGCGGGGCAGGGGCCCTGCTTCAGGAACCGTTCCACCCGCTTCATGCCCTTTTCGTCCGTCACCTTGGCCAGGGCGTTCTCTACGGTATAAACGGCGTTGAAGTAGGTGAAATCCATTTCGCCCGCCGCGCCGGTCTTGCTGTTCTGGTAGAGCAGGTGCACCTTTTTGGCGGGGCCGTGGAACACTATGTCGCGCTCTTCCGGGGTCAGCTCCCGGAAGGGAACGTTGGTGCGCACGCCCATCTTTTCGGCGATCTCCTTCATCAGCGACCACATCAGGGTCTGCCAGGGCAGCACCGCGCCCTCGTTGATGGAAAGGCTCTCGTCCGGCACCAGAGTGGATTCGTCCACCACCCGCACGATGCCGGTGCCCTCGCAGTCTGGGCAGGCTCCGGTGCTGTTAAAGGCGAACTGCTCCGCGCCCAGCACCGGCACCTGTGCGCCGCACCGGGGGCAGTAGAGCGGGATCTCGGCCGCAATGTTCAGGCTGGGCGGCACCATGCAGCCGCAGGCGGGGCAGGGATAGTGGGACAGCCGGGAGAACATCAGGCGCAGGCTGTTCAAAAGCTCGGTCATGGTGCCAAAGGTGGAGCGCATCCCGGGCACGCCGGGCCGCTGGTGGAGGGCCAGTGCGGCGGGAACATAGCGGATCTCGTCCACCTGCGCCTTTTCGGCCTGGGTCATCCGGCGGCGGGTGTAGGTGGAAAGGGCCTCCAGATAACGGCGGGAGCCCTCGGCGTAGAGGACACCCAGCGCCAGCGAGGACTTGCCGGAGCCGGACACGCCCGCAATGCCGACGATCTTGTGGAGCGGCACATCTACGTCGATGTTCTTCAGGTTGTGCACCCGCGCGCCCCGCACCCGGATGGCGGCGGGGAGAGCGGAACTGGATTCGTGGTTCATCGTGTCTCCTTTCTCTGAATGGGGTCACAAAAGGCTCCCCCACAGGGGAGCCGGAAAGATCATAAACCGAGGGGATCAAACCGCTGGTGTTCGAGCTGGTCGATCACCGCCTGCGCTGCCGGTGTAATGGGGGCGGGCACTGCGGCGGGGCGGCTGAGGTAGTAGCCCTGCAGCAGGTCCACGCCCAGACCGATGACGGTGCGCAGCTGGGCCTCGGTCTCAATGCCCTCGGCGATGAGCTGCATACTGCGGGCGTGGGCGTAAGCCACAATGTTGGAGACGATCTGCTGCTTATCACGGTCGGTGTCGATCCCGCGCACAATGGAAATGTCGATCTTGATATACCGGGGCGAGAGCTCCAGCAGGTTCAATTCGTTGCTGTAGCCGCTGCCGTAGTCATCCAGCGCAAAGGAGCCGGAGAAGCCCGGAACGTTCCGCTTCCGCTCCAGACATGCGCGGTCCAGATCCTCCTGTTCGGTGATCTCCACCACCAGCCGCTTGAGCAGCTCGGGGTAGCGCTGAGCATATTCCTCCACATCCTCATTCGTCAGGCTGACATTGGCGATGGAGTTGATGAAGAGCAGGGCATCGCTTTGGAACAGGCCCTGTGCCTGCATACGCTGGAAGATCGCGCTGGAATGGAACACAGTGATCCGTTCGATCTCATACAGGCGGCCCGTCTCATGGGCCAGCTGCATGACCTGAGCGGGGGAGTGCAGGGTAGGCAAATCGACCCGCATGAGGGCCTCGTAGGCTGCGATCCGGCCGCTGCGGGCAGAGTAGATGGGCTGGAAGTGGTAGGACACCAGCTCTTCCTGCAGCAGGCGCTCAAAGTCCTGCTGGGTCTGGGCGGCGTATGCCTCCTGATGGTAGCTGCCGATATCAAAATCACACATGCGGCCCTTGTGGGAATGCTTGACCTGATACATCGCAAAGTCGGCATATTTTTTCAGGGTGAGCAGGTCGTGGCCGTCCGTGGGGTACCAGGCAATGCCGCCCGAGATGCTGATGTGCAGCTGCTTGCCGTTGGGCAGGATGGACACGCTGCGCTGCAGGGCGGCATTCAGCAGCTCCAGCTGGGCGCGGAGCTGTGCCTGATCCTGGTAGCCATAGAAGAAGATCAGGAACTCATCGCCCGAAAGGCGGGAGCAGATGGTGTTGGCGGGCGTATTGGCCGCAAAGCACTGGCCGGTCTGGCGGATGTACTGGTCGCCCCAGTCGTGGCCGTAGGTGTCGTTGATCTGCTTGAGGTTGTCCAGATCCATCATCAGCAGGGCGGCACAGCCCAGCTTTTCGGGCTGCTGGAACAGCGCGTCACAGGCGCGGTCAAAGGCACGGCGGCGGTACAGGCCGGTCAGGGTATCGTAATCGCGCTCGTGCTCAATGCGCTGCTGCTCCAGCACCGTGGTGGTCATATCCTCAGCCAGACCCACCTCGGAGGCACTTTCGCCCAGGATATGGGTGACACGCAGGGTGATGTAGTGGGTGCTGCCGTCGGGCTGGGGGATGGCAAAGACCTTGTTGTTGGCCGGGGACAGGCGGTAGAACCACCGCTGCTCCAGTGTGCCCATCAGGGCGCGGAAAGCCTTTGGCGTGAGCGGATCAGGCTGCTCCTGTGCAAGGCCCAGCATGGAGAAGAAGTTATCAGTCACATAAACGCTGTCATCGCGCAGCTCATAGCCGCCCAGCTCCGCACTGGCCAATTTCATAATGCGCAAAAAGCGGGTGGAGGAGTCCAGCACGTCCTTGCTCAGCTGGGTAAAGGCAGAGGAAAACTGATCCAGCTCCCGGATGCCGGTGGTGGAAAGATGCGGGATGGCGGAGGAATCCGCTTCGGCAGCGGCTACCTCAGCCGAGAGCTTGGCTACGGGCCGGGCCAGCCGCCTGCTGATCAGCCAGCTGCAAACAAAGCCAACGGCCAGCGTGATCAGAATGATGAAGGAGAGCAGCTGCTGCAGCCGCTGGGCAAAAGCAAAGAGCTGCGCCTCGGGAACAGAGCCCACGAGAAGCCAGTGCTCGCCCGAGAAAGGAGCATTCCGGCTGTAGAGGTTCAAGGGGGAGACCGAGGCAATGTAGAGGGCATTGCTGAAGAGGTAGCGGCGGGTCTGGGCACTGTGGAGGCGCAGCGTAAGGCTTTCGTCCGCAGAACCCGGCTGCCCGTCGCAGTGGGAACGGAGCACCGGACGCAGCTGCAGTTCAGAGGCAGAGAGCTCCTCCGTACCGGTCACGGCAAGGAAATAGGTGCCGTTGTTTTGCAGCTCAGAGCAGGGCAGATTCTCCCACAGGTAGTCGGCCAGCAGCTCCACGCCGATCACGCCGTAAACGGTGCCGTCCGGCAGGATCAGGGGCTGGCTGTAGGCAATGGCCTCGTGGGTGTCTCCGGGCATCGGATAGGATCGTGAGGTCCAGTGGCCATAATCGGAGGCGGCAAGGCTGGCTCCGTTTTTATAGGCGGCCTGGAAAGGGGGATAAAGGAAGCCCTGGTTTCCCAGTGCCCGGTAGCGGATGGTGGGGGACCAGCTGTTGTCCGTGGCAATGGAGAGGGACTGCACCAGCTGGGCCGGTGCCCGCACGAAGGTCAGGTCGGCGTTGCGCTGGGAGGGAGCGGCATCCGGGTCGAGATCCCGCAGGTAGATGGCGGGCATGAGGCTGTCCTGCTTCTGCTTATCCAGATCATGGGTGTTCAGGATAAGAAACACGCCGGTCACCGACTTGATGCGCAGGGTGCTGATGAGCTCCGGCGCGGCGGCTTCCAGCAGGGGATAGGCCGCGTCGCTGCTGCTGTCCAGCGTGCTCAGGCTGATCTCTCCCTCGTCCAGAAGCTGCTGGGTCAGGCCATTGATGGTATCGGAAAGGCTGGTCAGCTCCTGCGCATCATGGAAGATGGACTGAAGATACCGGCTGCGGTTGTCCACCTGCATGGCAAGGATATCCTCGGCGTTCTGGTTCAGCTGGGGGCCAAGCCGGGTGGCGTGGACGGTAAAGGTCAGCAGCAGGATCTCCACCGCCAGCACAGCCAGCAGGGAGAAAAGGATGGTGCCGAAGATAGAGTGGCCCGTCTGAGGGGCCTTTTGTCTGTGCGGCTTGCGGTTCTGCATCAGAAGGGCTCTCCTTTTGTGGTTGTTCCAAGGGCATCTCAGCCCGCAAAGGCGCTGAGAGCGGCCAGGGTCTGGCCGTACCAGGCATCAAAATAGGCATCGGTCAGAAACTCGGCTTCGGCTTCCTCGGGGGTCTGCCCGGCAGCCAGCCGCTCCAGCACCGTGGCACGGTCGGCAGTGACACGGTCCTCCAGCGCGTACTGCAGGGTATTGCGGGCGCGCAGGGCATCCGGGAAGGCATGGGTGGTGTAGAGCTTGCTGCGATCGATGGCATCAATGGACAGGCTCAGCACCTTGTGGATGCGCTCGGAGACCGTCAGGCCGCTGTTCTCAAGGGCGGACATGCTGTTGGCGGCATAGGTCACGGGCATATAGCCGGACTGCACCGAGAACTGCAGGTTGTTTTCCGGCTGGGTGAACCATTTCAGGAAGGCAACGCAGGCGCTGATCTCGTCCTCGGTGCCCTGGATGACTACCATGCCGGCCCCCTGCTGGACGGCCACCGGCTCACAGCCTGCAAAGCTGGGGCAGGGCAGCGCGGCCATCTGGATGCCGTGGCTCTCGGTGTCGCTGGTCAGCACCTGGGTGGGGAAGAAGGAAGCGCTGGAGGAGGAACCGACATAGGCCAGCAGGCTGCCGATCTTGATATCGTCGCTGCGGAACTTGCCGCTGGCACTGCACCAGCCCTTGATGTAGGGGACATAGTAGTTATCCCACAGCCTGCGGAGGGTCGGCTTGTCAAAGTGCAGGGTCATCACGCCGTTCTCTGCATCAAAGATGGTCGTACCCAGTTCCTGTGCGCCGCAGAGCAGGTAATTGGTCAGCGCGTCGCGGCCATACAGGGCCTTGCCGTCGTTGGGTGCAGCCGTCTGGGCATCGGTCCAGTCGTAGTATTTGTGTGCGGCTACGTTCAGCCCCTCCACGGTGGAAAGATCCGCATAGGTCACGCCTGTGGCCTCGGCAAAGGGGGCAAAGTCGGTGGTGTTCAGGTAGAGCAGCTCGGTGGACTTTGCTATGGGAAAGACCTTGAGCTCCCCGTTGTTCATCAGGTCGCCCTCCTCGAGAAACCCGGCGATATAGGCGGACTTCTCTTTTTCGGTCAGGTAGGGGCTCAGGTCAACGGCAAGGCCCATCTGATCCAGCGTAAAGGCGGTGTCTGCGTAGGAGGAGACGATGTTGGGCAGCTTCTCGGCACCCACCTTGCCCTCGGCGGTGGCCAGCACGCTGGTCTCCAGGTCGTTCACGCTGCCCTGACTGGAGCTTTCGACCCGGATGTTCTTCTCTTTGCCCACGGTGGAGTTGAACTGCTCCACCAGCTGGTTGAAGCATTCCAGCTGATCGCCGTTGTAGTAGGTCCAGATCGTGATGGTGGTGGGCAGCTTGCTTCGGCCGCAGGCAGTGCCGCCCAGCGCCACGGCGGCGCACAGCAGCAGACTGACGGCAGAACGAAGGATTCGTTTCATTACCTTATCTCTCCCATTCCGACAAAACGGCTCACGAAAAAACGGCGCGTCCTGTCGTTTCTGAAATGATACCAGACGAAAACATTGTAACACTTTTTCGGGGCGGGGGCTACTGATTTTTGAAAAAACACCCGAAAGCAGACGAAAAAAGAAAGAATCTCTGGCCTGCGCTTCCATTTTTCGTAAAGTCCGGATATAATACAAGCATAAAATACAACAAAAAGAATGGGAGAGCTTATGGCGCAGAAGAAGGACGAGGGCCTGAACGGCAACGAGAAGATCGAACAGGCGGTTTGCCAGTTACAGCAGGAGCCCACGCAGGAGCAGCTGGCGCATACCCTGACCGTGATCCGGCGGCGGATGCGGGAAAACGGACAGGTCGTGGTGGCGGTGGAGCCGAACCCGGCCAGTGAGCAGATGCAGCTGCGGGCCCTCCGCACGGCCGATGGGGCCAGCTGGTGGTATGCCTTTACCAGCTTTGAAGAGGAGATGAAGGGCGCGGAAGCGGTGCAGTCCACCTTTCTGGTGGAGCTTGAAAAGCTGTTGGATGCCGCACTGCAGGTGCCGGAGATCCAGGGCATCATCCTGAACCCCTGGAACCGCACCATCCAGCTGGACAAGACCCTGCTCCGGATCATCAAGGGATAAGCACGAAAGGACCCGTCTGCCGCATTTTGGTGCGAGCAGACGGGCCCTTTTTATATGGTAAAGGAAGAAGGAGAATGACAGATCAGACTGCGTCGGTGCGGTTTTTCTTGAGCAGGCTCAGGATCACGGCACCCACCACGCTGCCAGCGGCCAGAGCCACGCAGTAGAGCAGGGCATGATCGACCACGGGGAACACGAAGATGCCGCCGTGGGGAGCGCGCAGGGCGCAGCCGAAGGTCATGGAGAGGGCACCGGCCAGCGCGGCACCGGCCACACAGCTGGGCAGGACGCGCAGCGGGTCGGCGGCGGCGTAGGGGATGGCACCCTCGGTGACGAAGCACAGGCCCATGACGTAGTTCACGATGCCGTTGCGGCGCTCATCGGGAGTCCACTTCTTGGGGCAGAAGGTGGTGGAGAGGGCAATCGCGATGGGAGGAACCATGCCGCCCACCATGACAGCAGCCATGACCTCGTAGTTGCCGGAGGCCAGTGCGGCAGTGCCAAAGACGTAGGCAGCCTTGTTGAAGGGGCCGCCCATATCAATGCTCATCATACCGGCAACGATGGCACCCAGCAGGACCTTGGAGGTGCCGCCCATGGCGTTGAGGCAGTTGGTCATGGCGGTGTTGATCATGCCCATGACCGGGTTGATGCCGCACATCACGGCACCGATGATAAGGATGCCGCCCAGCGGGTAGATCAGCATGGGGCGGATGCCATTCAGGCTGGCGGGGAGCTTTTCGGTGATCTTTTTCAGGAACTCGACCACATAACCGGCCACGAAACCGGCCAGCAGAGCGGCCAGGAAGCCACCGGAGATGCCGGTGGTCTCACCATTGGCAAGGCCTGCAAAGTTGGTGCCGTTCATGGCCAGCACGCCGCCCGCAAAGCCCACGGCCAGGCCGGGACGGTCTGCGATGGACATGGCGATGAAGCCTGCCAGAATGGGAAGCATGTAGCCAAAGGCGGCGCTGCCCACCGTCTTGAAGAAGGCGGCGATGGGGGTGTTCATGCCGAAGTTGGAGGGGTCGATGGTGTAATCGTCCAGCAGGAAGGCCAGCGCGATCATAATGCCGCCGCCCACCACAAAGGGCAGCATGTGAGACACGCCGTTCATCAGATCCTTGTACACCTTGCGGCCAAAGCTGTCGCCGGAGGTCTCCTTCTCGGCAGCGGCGGCACCGCCCTTGGCGTGGTAAACAGGAATTTCACCGTGGGCTACCTTTTTCAGCAGCTCCTCGGGCTTGTGGATGCCGTCATCCACCCGGGCAAACAGCACGGGCTTGCCGTCAAAGCGGGCGGTCTCCACATTCTTGTCTGCAGCCACGATGATGCCGTCACAGGCTGCGATCTCGGCGCGGGTCAGCACGTTCTTGGCACCATCGGAGCCGTTGGTCTCCACCTTGGTGGGCAGGCCCAGCTTGTCACCGGCCTTGGCCAGCGCCTCGGCGGCCATGTAGGTGTGGGCAATGCCGTTGGGGCAGGCGGTCACGGCCAGAATGCGGTAGCCGCTCTGGGGGATGGCCTGCTGGGTGAAGCTCTCCTCACCGAACTGGGCCTCCTCCTGTGCGTCGATGAGGGCAAGGAATTCGGCGGGGGTCCTGGCGGCCTTCAGCTTTTCCACAAAGTCCTCGTTCATCAGCATCTGCATCATGCGGGCCAGCATATCCACATGCAGACTGCCGTTTTCGGGGGCTGCAATGGCAAAGAGCAGGTCGGTCTTGCCGTCATCCTCGGCGTTGTACTGCACCGGGGTGCTCAGACGCAGGGCGGCCAGGCTGGGCCGGGTGACCACATTTGTCTTGGCGTGGGGAACGGTGATGCCGTTGTCCACATAAGTGGAGGCCTCATCCTCCCGGGCGTAGAGCGCTTTCTTGTAGGCTTCTGTGTCGGTGATATTGCCGTGGGTGGCCTGCAGTTCCACCAGCCGGGAGAGGATCTCGTCCCGGTTGGAGGCCGCGGAATCCAACTCGATGGACTTTGCGGTGAATAATTCCGTAATGCGCATAAGGGTTCTCCTTTCTCTCTCTGTGCAGCCCTCTCAGCTGCGGTCTGCGCCGCAGACCGCAAAGAGGGCTCTGCTTCAAATTTCCTGCATCAGTTCGGCAATCTTTTCTTTCGTTGCCAGCCCAAGGCTGAACGCGGTGGCACTGCCGCAGGCGGTGCCCAGCCGGAGGGCCTGCTCATAGCTGCCGCTTTGCAGATAACCTGCCACAAAACCGGCCACCATGCTGTCGCCTGCGCCTACGCTGTTCACGACCTTGCCCTTGGGGCAGCCGATGCGGTGCACCTCGCCGTGCTCATCCACCAGCAGAGCGCCGTTCCCGGCCATGCTCACCAGTACGTTCCGGGCACCCTTTTCCTGCAGGACGCGGGCGGCGGCGGTGATCTCTGCGTCCGTTTTCAGCTCCCGGCCCACGATCTCGCCCAGCTCGTGATCGTTGGGCTTGATCAGGAAGGGGTGATAGGGGAGGACGTTGACCAGCAGATCCTGGGTGGCATCCACCACGGCCCGCACGCCGTGGCCCTCCAGCCCTGCCAGCAGCCGCTCGTAGGTGCTCTGGGAAAGGCTCTTGGGGATGCTGCCCGCCAGAATGAGGATGTCGTCAGGCTGCAGGGTGTCCAACTGGGCTTCCAGCTGCTGCATGGCGCTTTCCGGGATGCTGGGGCCTGCGCCGTTCAGCTCAGTCTCGGTGCCTGCCTTGATCTTGACGTTGATGCGGGTCATGCCCTCGGCCAGATGGATGAAATCGGTCCGGAGCCCCTGCGCGGCCAGACCACGTTCCAGCCAGGCACCGGTCTCACCGGCCACAAAGCCCAGAGCCACACTCTTACAGCCCAGCTCCCGGAGCACGCCGGAAACATTGATGCCCTTGCCGCCCAGCACGCAGTCCTCCCCGGCGGCGCGGTTCACCTCGCCCACCTCAAGGGGCCTGTCGAGACGGATCACATAATCAATGGCAGGATTGAACGTTACAGTGTAGATCATACCTCGGTCTCCTTTATCAGAGTGTATTGCCGGTATTTGGGGTTGGAGCACCGGTTCGTCAGGATGGCACCGCTGTGCAGATCACAGATGACGGCGGGGTAGACCTGCGCGAATTTGGTGTCGTCCACCAGAAACCACGTTTCCCGCGCCCGGTGGATGGCCGCAGCCTTGACGGCGGCCTCCTCGGGATCTGGGGTAGTGAAGCCGGAATCCAGCGCCACGCCGTTGGCCCCCATGAACGCTTTGGTGAAATTGTACTGTTGGATGGCAGTCAGCGCAGCTGCCCCGATGATGGCCTCGGTCTGGGGCCGCAGCAGCCCGCCGGGCAGGAACACCCGGCAGCCTTTCTGGGCCAGCAGGCGGGCGTGGGCCACGCCGTTGGTCACATAGCTGGCGTTCAGGGCCGGGCCGCTCAGCGCCCGTGCCAGAGCCAGCGTGCTGGAGCCTGCATCCAGATAGATGAAATCTTCCGGCAGGATCAGTTCTGCCGCCGCCTGGGCGATGCTCTGTTTCTGACTGACGGCCAGCTCTTCCTTGGCGGCCATGGTGGGCTCGTCGGTGCGGAAGGGGCTGTCCGGCAGGGTGGCCCCGCCGTGCACCTTGTTCAGTTTGCCCTGCTTGTCCAGCTCGTTCAGGTCGCGCCGGATGGTGGATTCGCTTGCGTTCAACGCCTCGCACAACTCCTGTACGGTGGCGGTGCGCTGCCGCGCCAGCAGGTCAAGGATGAGGGCGAAGCGTTCTTCTGCCAACATGAGGAAAGGTCACTCCTTTGGTGTTTTGTGATTGAACTTGAAGCTTTATGAAGCTTCCTGTCCTTATTATAGCAAGATTTCAGTCGAAATCAATCACAATGCGCCAGAAATAGCCGACAAAAATCACCTCGGAAAATTGAGCAGGTTGCACAACAACTGGGATACATTTGGCAAACGGCAGCAAGTGTGCTATGATATAAGAAAAATGCGGGAGGAACGCTATGACAAAGCCCAAGATCATCTTTTTTGACATCGACGGCACACTGGTGCCGCTCAAGGAGGGCATCCGCCCCAGAACGGTGGAGGCGCTGCAAAAACTGCGGCAGAACGGCATCAAGCTCTGCATCGCCACCGGCCGCGCTCCCATGGAAGTGCCGAAGTTCGAAGGGGTCACTTTCGATGCGTTCCTGACCTACAACGGCTCCTATTGCTTCACGCCGGAGCGCGATGTTTTCAAAAATCTCATCCCGAAAGCGGACATTGCCCTGCTCCGCCGGAACGCCGAAGCGTTGGGGCGGCCCATGGCGTTGGCCACCAAGGACCGGCTGGCCGCTAACGGCTCCGACCCTGATCTGGCGGAGTATTTTGCCATCGGCGGGGTCGAGCTGGTGATCGCCGACGATTTTGATGCTATGGCGCAGGGCGAGATCTTTCAGGTGCTGATGAGTGGCAGGGAAGAGGAGTACCCAGCTATTTTGAAGGATGTACCCCATGCAAAGATCGCGGCGTGGTGGAATCGGGCTGTGGACATCATTCCGGCCAGCGGCGGCAAGGGGATTGCCGTGGAAAAGGTGTTGGAGTTCTATGGCATCGACAAGTCCGACAGCATGGCCTTCGGTGACGGCAACAACGATATCGAAATGTTCAGAGCCGTCGGCACCGGCGTCGCTATGGCCAACGCCTCTGCCCGGCTGCAAGCCGCCGCCACCGCCCATTGCCGCGATGTGAAGGAAGACGGCATCTATTGGTATTGTGTAGAAAACGGCCTGATATGAAGAGAAAAAGCCGGTGCACTTTCTTGGCGCACCGGCTTTTTTCTATAGGGGAAACTTACTGATTCTGAATGTACTCGTCCATGGCCTTCGCGGCTGCCTTACCGGCACCCATGGCCTTGATGACGGTGGCGGCACCGGTCACGGCATCGCCGCCGGCGTACACGCCCTCACGGCTGGTCTTGCCCTCGTCGCCCTCGGTGACGATGCAGCCGTGCTTGTTGGTCTCCAGGCCGGGAGTGGTGGAGCGGATCAGGGGGTTGGGGCTGGTGCCCAGGCTCATGATCACGGTATCCACATCCAGCTCAAACTCGCTGCCCTTCTTTTCAATGGGACGGCGGCGGCCGGAAGCATCGGGCTCGCCCAGCTCCATCTCAATGCAGGTGATGGACTTGACGAAGCCTTCGTCGTTGGCGTGGATCTCCACGGGGTTGCACAGGGTCTTGAAGATGATGC
>ENA-UPWN01000932-UPWN01000932.1-human-gut-metagenome-genome-assembly--contig:-NODE-932-length-13091-cov-7.978485_pt1 | contig 13091 bp, 12 predicted proteins | sample MGYA00250050_ERZ773377 | MGnify/ENA primary metagenome ERZ773377 (study PRJEB29103, sample SAMN06112008) | human gut metagenome | biome: human gut; feature: ankylosing spondylitis patient; material...
GCGGCTGTAGCTCAGTTGGATAGAGTATCTGGCTACGAACCAGAGGGTCGTGGGTTCGAATCCTGCCAGCCGCGCCACAAAATTTGAGCGGAGAAGTGGCAGAGAGGTCGAATGCACACCCCTGCTAAGGGTGCAGGTCCGAATAAGGGCCTCGGGGGTTCGAATCCCCCCTTCTCCGCCATTGATTGCTGAAGATCCCCGATTCCGTAAGGAGTCGGGGATTTTCTTTTGTCTGCGTTCTTCCTCTCTTTACCTCACCCGAGCGAAATGCCCGAGCCCCGGTCGACCTGGGTCTTCGCGACCCAGTCGCGGAAAAGCGAGCGCACCCAGGCGTGCGCCGGGTCGCGGTGGACCGCCTCGCGCCAGACCATGACGCCGTGGCGCACGATGCGCTTCGCGCCACGCTTCGCTTCGCCCGCGGCTTTGGGCATCGGGACCCACACGAGGTCGTAGTGCATCCTCACGCCCCGGCTCCCGAACCCGGGCGAGAGCATGATGAGGTCGGACGCCTCAAGGGTGGACGCCAACTCCAACGCGGACGAGGTCGTGCAGACGACGCCCTGATCGGCGCGCTCGTCCTTGAAGACCTGACGGTCCCAATTGGCGTTCCGGTAGTCGGCGCTCACGTCCATCGCGATGCGCCCATAGGCGTCGAGGTCCCCGAGGGTGAGCGTCCCTGCCTCGTGCTTCGCTGCGAGCGGATGCCCGCGGCGCATCAGAATGCCCAACTCGATCTTAAAGAGCGGCGCCGAATGGAAGCTCGGCGGCACGTTCCGGTCGGTGACGATCGCGAGGTCCGCACGGCCGTCTTCGATGTCCTCCCAGACGGCGCTCGTGCGCGGGCGGTGCTCCAGCACGAGGCCCGGCGCCTCTTTGGCCAACCTCGGAACGACGTAGGCGAGGATCTCAGGGACCGCCAATCCGCGCGAGACGAGGCGGAAGCGCCCCTCCAAGGCCTTCGGGTCGAAGACGAAGGGTTGGAAGAGATTCGCCGCCTGATCGATCGTGGTCTCCAGGTCGGGGAGCACCCGGTAGAGACCTTCGGTCGGGGCCAAGCCCCGGGCCTGAGGCGTCAGCAGCTGGTCCCCGAAGGCGGCGCGGAGCTTTTCGAGCGTCCGCGACGCGCTCGCCAAACTCATCCCGAAGTTCGAAGCCGTCTTGGTGAGCTTCTGCGTGCGGGCCAAGTCCTGCAGAAAGCGCAGTTGCTGGAGCGTCAGATGCTCGGAGGGATCGTCAAGCGCGGTCTTCATCGGTCGGGCGGTGGTGAGATCAGGATGAGAAAGGTTGGGCGCCGGACCGAGAACTTCGGCCGGACGCCCACGGATGATTGATTCTAAAAAGGCCCTTCTTCCCGCCGTCTTCGGGGAAACCCGACTCAGAGACTCACGGGCGGCTCTCCCCCAGTGAAAGTGAACGGGCGGCCCCGTTCCGAGACCGCCCGTTCGTCCTCTTTCCAAGACGGGCCTCGGTAAAGCCCGTCACGTCCAAGTTACGCTCAAGTTCTTGAAGCGATCAGAACTTGTGCGTCATACCCATCGCGACGGTCGAGCGGCTCGCGACGTTCTCGGCCTTTTCGGTGTTTCGGAACATGCCGTTCCCGTACGCGTAGGTGCCCACCGCGTAGAGGTTCGTGCGCTTCGAGAGCGGATACGAGTAGCGCACCGCGCCCACCCAGCGTTCGCCGTCGGCCGCGAGATTCGCGGCGTTGGGGCCTTCCCAGGAGGCGCGCACCATCTTCACCGACCCGTGGATGCGCCCGCCCAGCAGCGGGTGGTTGGCACCCACCGAGAAGCTGTCCGCCGTGAAGCCTTCGCGCGAAGTCGCCACCGCAAAGCCCATGTCGGCGCCCGAAATCACGTTCGGGGTGCCGAGCACGCCGCGGGCGTGTTCGAGGTGCTGGTAGGCGACGTGCACGCGCAGATCGCCCCACACGTACGCGCTCGCGCCCGCGAAGAAGTTCACGGTCGCCTTCGCGTCCGAAGGCGTCGCCGCCATCGTCTTGTTCGGGTAGTCGATCACCTGCACGAGAGCGAGCGCGGTGGTCTTCTCACCCGTCCAGGAAGCCCCCAGCGCGTAGACGTGCTGCACCTTCGAGAAGCCGTCCGACTCGGGCGTCGCCGCCTGGTCGGCGGCGTTCGAATACTGGCCGACGACGCGCAGGCCCCCGAGGAAGGGCGCCGTGCGGAAGGTCACCGCGTTGTCGACGACCGGGCTCGACTGGAAGGCGCCCGGCAAACCGCCGTCGGGGTTATTCGAGTAGATCGGGTTCATCGCGTTCGCCGCCCACTGGCCGTAGGTCCCGGTCGAGCCCAGAAGCCCGCCCGTGCGGCCGAAGGCGACTTCACCCATGCGCTCGTTCCCGACGATCAGCAGCGCGTCGCGCGAGAAGAAGGCGCCCGCGCGCGCATCGTTCGCGACGGCGCCCGACGAACCGTCGAAACCGCCTTCAAGGCTCACGCGCACGTAGGTCCCGTTCCCGAGATCTTCCTTCGTGCGGATCCCCCACACGGTCGAGATGTCGGTGCCGTGCATCTGGAGGTTCGGATTCCCGTGCTTCGTGTCCGTCATGTAGAGGCCGGCGTCGATGCCGCCGTAGACGGTCGCTTCGGCGGCCGCGGCGACACCCGCGGCGAGCGTGAGCGCGGCGGCGAGCGCGGAAGTTAGTGCGGCGCCCGCAAGTCGATGGGTCTGCATGTGATTCTCCTGATTCCTTTTCAGTGGGACCCGGGTGGTCGTCCCGGGGTCCGTCATGTGAGTCGTGGTCGTGAAATGGTCTTGGTGTCCGGGAGGGGTCGGTTCCCCGCGCCCCGGCCGAACGAAACCCCGCCCGAAGCCTTTTTCGGACGGGGTTTCATACTGCGGCGCCCTCATGGGAAGGCCGCGGGTCCTTCTTCAGGATGTCGGGCCCGGTCGGGCGGGGAGCGCATCCATCCGACGCTCCCCGCGCCCTCCGGAACCTTGGATCCGGAAGATCGTCGGACCCTTACTTCGCCTGCGGATTGAAGGCGTGTTCGACGAAGAACGGCCAAGCCTGGTAGCCCATCGTGTCCTGCAGCTTGATGAGGACGGAGGGTTCCGTCTGGCCCCACTTGTACTCGGCGATGTGAGGCGTCATGCGGCTCTTCGGGTCGCCCGTGTAGAGGCCCGGGGTCGAGTAGTAGACGACGAACGAATCCTTGTCGTCCATGTACTTCGCCAAGCCCGTCACCGGCGAGTAGAAGTCGTGGCCTTCCTTCTTGCCCACTTCGTAGACCTGTTCGACCGTCATCTTCTTCTGGTCGATCTTGTAGACGACGCCGCGGGTGTACTTTTCTTCCGCCAACGCCGGCTGTTCCATGCCGCGCGCGTCGCCGTTGTCGAAGGCGGAGACGTAGATGATGTCGCCCTTCGACTTCGACGCGATGCGCCAGGCGGTGTGCTGCGTCCAGGTCCAGTCGAAGTCGCCTTCGCACTTGGAGCCTTCGCACTTGATCTTGTTGCCCTTCGCGTCGACCGGCGTGAGGACCTTTTCAGCCCAGCCCTTCTTCCAGCCTTCGGGCGAGGCGAGGATCCACTTCACCTTCTTGTCGCGGCCGATCTTCACGATCGCGGACTGGTGGCGCGACGAGATGATGATCGAGTCGTCGGACGGGTCGTAGTCGACCGAGTTCACGTGCGCCCAGTTGCGGCCGGTGCCGACGCCCGTGATGTCGCCGAAGTCGTTCGAGGCGTCCTGCGCGGCGAGCTCTTCCGCGGTCATCGTGTGGCCGGCCTTCGAGGCGTCGATGTTGAGGCACACCGCACCCTGGTCCATCGCCTTCACGAGGTTGTCGCGGTACGGGTCGAGAATGTCCCAGAGCAGGAATTCGTCGACGACGCTGCCGTTTTCGTCCACCTCGATGATGACGTCGCGGACCGTGTGAACGCGCTTGCCGTCGGGACGGCGATGGTCGGACGAGGAAACGCGCAGGAACGTGTGGCCGTTTTCGGCGCCGTCGATCGCGTGCGAGTAGTCGGCGTAGCCCATCGGGAGACGGCGGTTGTAGATTTCGCGGCCGAGCATGTCGTACTTGGCGTAGCGCTGGCCGTAGCCGAAGATGAGGTTGCCGTCGGAGGACTGCTGGAAGCCCATGAGGATCCCGGCCTTGTAAGGCTGTTCGGGATCGTACATGTTGATGTCGGGCATCAGGTACCAGCGCAGCGTCCCCGTGGAGTCGATGATGCCGTTTTCGGGCATGAAGGACCATTCGAGGGCGCCCCCCATCGGGTTGTTCCAGACGAAGCGGGAGGCCTGCGGCGGCGTGCGCACGAGGTTGTTGACGAAGTAGAGGCGGTCGGAGAACGCCTTGTCCATCTTCAGCACCGTCGCGTCGAAGGTCGTGTGGGACTGGCCGTCCGTGCCGTTCGAGTGCATGTAGACGGGCGGGACGTAGAACTGATAGCGGTCCTTGAAGTGTTCGGTCTTCCCGTTGTAGACGCGGTCGTATTCGACTTCCACCGTGTTCAGGTAGTCCGCATAGAGACCGAAGAGCGGCACGCCGCCGTGGTTGCGGACGTTCGCATCCGAGACGTCGTACTTGATTTCCTGGCCGTCCGCCTTCGGCACGACGCGCACCTTGGCGTTCTTCACGGTGTAGCCGCCGTTGCGAACGACGGCCGTCATCGGGGCGATGCGGTAGGGATTCACCATCACTTCACCGATGTTGCCCTGGGCCTTGAAGCTCACCGCGGGACCGCTCGCGCCGCCCGAGGCGACGGCCGCATCCATGGTGAGGCCCAAACCGAGCGTGCAGGCCGCGGCAACCGCGACGGCGATGGAACGCTTCGTGATCATCTTCCTTTCTCCTGATTGAGGTTGGTCAGAGAGACCCAGGCACCGGCGCACGTTGGTGGTGTGTCCGACGGGAGAGATTCCGCAGGCTTGAGTGGTCTGAAGCGGAAAGCTGAAACCGGATCGGGCACCGCGCGCATGTGGTCGGATGACGGCGCGATGGGTCTTTGGATGCCCGCATTCTAGGAAACGGAAGCGCCCGAACCAACCACTCCCGACGGAAGGCAGCTTTCCGTTTTTCGGAAACCTCTGCATCCTATACTTCCGTCCAAACAGGATTCGTGCGTCCGCTCTTCAGACCATTCCCTTCGCGACGCACGCCCACTTGGGAGCCACGACCACCGGTTCCCCGACCACCACTTCTTTGGACCACTTTTGAGCGGGGTGCCCCTCGTCCGGACGAGAGACCGGGAGCAACGCACCCCCTGGAGAAGAAACATGCTTCGCCGCACTTTCGTCAAGGCTTCGGCCGCCCTCGCGCTCGCCGCCACCATCGCCATGCCCGCCTTCGCCGCCACCGCCGGCCAGGACTACCAGGTTTTGGAAAAGCCGCTCCCTGGCGGCGAAGGGAAGATCGTCAAGATCTGGTCCTATGACTGCCCCTTCTGCTTCAAGTACGACGCGGGCGTCGACCCGAAGGTGATGCCGGGGGCCGAGCAGGCCACCGGTCTTCACTTCGAGATGATGCACCTTGAAACCAAGGGCAAGTTCGGCCGCGCCGCGAGCGAATTCCTCGCCTACTGCCAGCTCGAAGACCAGAAGGCGGGCGTCACGTCGGTTGAAGACGCCAAGAGCCTCTACAAGAAGGCGAAGGACGCCTGGTACCAGGCCTACCACAAGAAGGGCGAACGCTGGGCCGCCGGTGAGGAAGCCTTCTTGAAGACCGCTCTCGACGCCACCGGCATCACGGCCGACGCCTTCGCCGCGGCCCGCAAGAGCGCCGAAGTCCAGCAGTTGGCCGACAGTTGGAAGCCTTCCTACGACGTCGCCAAGATCCAGGGCGTGCCCGCCTACGTCGTCAACGGCAAGTACCTCGTCATGACGAAGTCGATCCGCTCCGTCAAGGGCTTCACCGAACTCCTCACCGAGCTCTCGAAGCTCTGACCGAAGGCCCGGAGGTGACCCCCGATGTCCTGGACTCAAAACGTCAAGCGTGATCCGATCGGCACGATCGCCTCCTGGGAGGTGATGCGCTGGCCCTGGATCGTGATCGCCGCGCTCTCCTGCGCGCTGGTGCTCGTGGCGCACAACGTCTTTCAGGTCTGGCTCTACATGAAGCCCTGCGAGCAGTGCGTCTACATCCGCTACGCCTTCCTCGTGATGGCGTTGGGGTGCGTTTTTCCCATCATCGCCCCGAAGCCCTTCGTGACGCGTTTGATCGCGTACGTCATGGGCGCCTACGGCGCGATCTACGGAATCATGTGCTCGGTGAAACTCTCCAACATCCACCACGCGATCCACGGCGACGACCCGGACGCGCTCTTCGGGATGCAGGGGTGCTCCACCGAACCGCACTACCCGTTCGGGCTGCCGCTCGAGAAGTGGGCGCCGGACTGGTTCCTGCCCACCGGCGACTGCGGGTACGACAACTCGGACGTGCCGTTGGACGTGGTTCTGTCGCCCTTGCAGGAGTCCATCATCAACATGTACAACGACGCGGGCGGCTGGTACCTCATCCCCCCGATGAAGTTCATGTCGATGGCGCAGTGTTGCCTCCTCGCCTTCAGCGTGGCGCTCCTTCTCTACGTCATCCTCTGCGGCTCGGGCCTCCTCGCCCGGATGCGGAAGTAACGCATCGAACACGGGAAACGTTCTCCTCTCGGCCGGGCCCTGCGCCCGGCCGACCCCTTCGGTCTCGCTTGCGAGACCGACTTTTGAAGCCTCTCCACCTCTCTCAACGAGGTTGCTTCCAACGGCCGGACGGCGATTCGTCCGGCCGATTTTTTCGCCTGCGCCCCGTCCCTTCTTCCGCGCCTTCGTTCTTCCAACTCCTCATCAAAGCCGTTGGGGCGCCTCATCGGCGCCCCAACGTTCACTCCTCCGTCACTCCACCGTGATCCGGCTCAGGATCCATCCCGGCGCCCACACCGGTTCCGGCCACGTGAGTTCGATCCGGTTTTGAGGCCGATCGACCTCTTCGGTGCCGTCCAAAATCCGGCCGAGCAGCCAGCTCATGAACGGGTTCGAAGCGTCCCAAGGCAAGAAGACCGACTGATCGACCAACGGCAGCGTCGTTTCGAGCATCGTGCTGAAGAGGTGGAGGTTCGGCACCGCACCAGCGCCGACGCCGCCCGTTGGCGTTCGACTTCGTTCTGAAGCTGTCGGAGCTCACGCCCGGCGTCACCGCCCTGCGCGGGGAGTCCCGGCACCGTGGGCGCGGCGAGGGCCGCGCCGGAAACGAGCGTGAGGAGAGCCCAGGGGAGAAGACGTCCGGATGCGCCGGATGAGCGGACGGACGGAGCGCGGGAGGTGCGTGAAGCCATGGAAGCCTCTTTGAGGGCGGCTGGGCGGCCGACCTGCCGGCAACGGCGGCAACGGCCGCGGCGGCCGCGTCGACGGGGGAGGCGCCGCGGCCGTGAAGATGGTCCTTTCTTCGAGTGTACGGGGCGCCGCGGCGAAGAAAAGCGGATTCCCGCGCCGCCGCGCGGCGCGCCCGAGAATCCGCGGGTTTTCTCAAGAAAAACAAGCGCAAAGGACTAGGAAACAGTCCCTACCGCAATTACCCGCGCCCGTCGGCCGACAACCACGCGCAGGCGGAACGGACTTCCCTTTCGGGAAGTCTTACCGTGGAAAACGCGCAGTCCTACCGCACGCTCCCCTGATACCGCCCCGAGGCGTCGTAGCGGCGGCCGTTCTCATCAATCCGGCCCTGGTAGCGCCCGGAGGAGTCGTAGATCCGGCCGGAATCGTCCATGCGCCCCTGATAGCGCCCCGAGGCATCGTAGTGGCGCCCGTTCTGGTCGACCCGACCCTGGTAGCGCCCGGCCGAGTCGTACTGGCGGCCGGAATCGTCCATGCGGCCCTGGTAGCGCCCCATCTGGTCGTACTGGCGGCCGTTGTCGTCAACCCTGCCTTCGTAGCGCCCACGCTCGTCGTACCGGCGCCCGGGCCGTTGGTCGTCCCAAACGTCCGCTCGAGCGTCAGAGGGCAGAAGTGCGCCGCCCAGCACCGGAAGGAGCAGCACGCCCAAACATTCCTTCAAAGCTTCACGTCGCCGCATCGCCACGTCCTCCCAAGCATCCATTCATGCCCACAGTCTCAAGCCGTAGGCGCCGCAGGGAGTCGCGGGTTTTCACGGATCCGTGCGCTTTTCACCTCGATGATAACTGAACTGACCGGTCAGTTCAAAATGACGAACCCACCAGTCGGGACCAACCACCAACCCACCGCCCCCCGGCGCTCAGGAGTCCGTATGCCGAACCGCAAACTCATCATCGGGATCGTGGCCGCAGGCCTTCTGGCCGGGGGCTTCACGTGGCTTTGGACCTCGCGCGAGGCGCCCGCGCCGACGGTCGCGTGGGGGAGCGTCGACGCGCGGCGCGTCTCGATGGCGTTCGAAACCTCGGGGCGCATCGCCTCGCTCGCCTTCGAAGAAGGGGACCGCGTTCACCCCGGCGACCTGATGGGCACGCTCGACGTCACGGCGCTCACGCTGCAGCGCGACGAAGCGCGCGCCGCCGCGGACGCGGCCGCCGCCCAATGGCGGCTCGCGAAGGACGGCTACCGCGCGGAAGAAATCCAGAAGCAGGAAGCGTCCGTGAAGGCCCTTCTGGCGCAGCTCGCCTCCGCCAAGTCCACCGAAGCCCGCCTCAAAGCGCTTCTGGCGAAGGGCGCCGCCGACCGCCAGTCCTACGACGACGCCCAGTACGCGGCCGAGCGCCTCGCAGGCGAGGTCGCGGCGGCGGCCGCACAGCTCAAGCAATTGAAGACCGGTCTTCGCCCCGACGAGATCGCCGCGAAGGCGACCGCGATGCGCCAGGCCGACGCCGCGGTCGCGGTTCTGGAGGACCGCATCGAGCGCCGTGCGGTCTCGTAGGGCGTCGTCCGCGCACGTCTCATGGAACCCGGCGACATGGTCACCACGTCGACCCCCGTTTTTGAAGTCGCCGTGACGACCCCGAAATGGGTGCGCGTCTGGGTGTCGGAAACCCAGTTGGGGTGAGAAGAAGGCGAAGGCGAAGACGACGAAGAAGGAGGCCTCATGACCCGCATGAACCAAACCTCCTCACCGTCGCCGTCGTCCACGCTCACGGCGCGCCTGCGTGCGTCCCTGAACCGCATCTGGGCCGTGGTCGCCAAGGAATACCTGACGCTTCTGATGGACAAGGGCGCGCGGGCGATCCTGATTCTCCCCGTCATCGTGCAGTCGCTGCTCTTCGGCTACGGCGCGACCTTCAACCTCGACAACGTTCCCTGGGTGCTTTTGGACGAGAGCCGCACGGAAGCGTCCGCCGGGATCGTCCGCGCGATCGAAGGGACCGGAATCTTCGATCTCACCCGGTCCGCCCGCGGCATGGCGGAATTCAAGCGGACGCTCGACCGCGGCGACGCGTTGGTGGGGCTCGTCTTCCCGAACGACTTTGCGCAAAAGCGCGAACTCTACGCGGTGCTGGACGCCCGGAATTCCACCACCGCAGGGGTCGCGGCCGGCTACGTCAACACGATCGTCGCCTCGGTCAACGCCCACCACGGAGCGGCCGGCCCCGTCACGATCGTCGAGCGGCTGCGCTGGAACGAAAACGCGGTCACGCGGCACACGATCGTGCCGTCGCTCATCCTCGCGCTCTCGCTCATTCAGGTCCTGCTCCTCGCCGGCTTCACCGTTTCGCGCGAGCGTGAGGAAGGCTTCTTCGACATGATGCTGATGACGCCCGCGTCGTCCTTGGAGATCCTCGTCGGCAAGGCCGTCGTCCCGCTTCTGATCGCCATGGTGCAGGCGTTTTTGATCTTCTCCGTCGCGGTCTTCTGGTTCGAGATTCCGTTTTCCGGGAACTTCTTCTCGATGGGGGTCCTGGTCGCCGGCTTCGCCTTCGCGTTCGTGGGGCTGGGGCTCGCCATCTCGGCGCTCGCCAAGACGATCCAGCAGTCCCTCGTCATGGTGATCCTCGTCATGCTCCCGACCATCATCCTCTCGGGGCTCCTCACCTCGGTGCGCGCCATGCCGCCCGCGTTGGAGCTCGCGACGAGGTTGAACCCCTTGCGCTGCGCCATCGAGGCGCTCCGCATGATCTACTTCGAAGGCGCCGGCATCCTCGACACCCTTCACCTCTATCCGCCCGTCGGCCTCACCACGATCGCGACGCTCCTTTGGGCGTCCTGGCTCTTCCGCCACAAGATCGTCTGACCGCCGAAGTCCTTTTTCCGGAACCCGCATCATGGCCCTCAAAACCGAAGCCCGCCGACAAAAGATCCTCGAAGCCGCGCTTTGCGAATTCGAAGCCCGCGGCCACGCCGCCGCCCGGATGGAGGACATCGCCCGCGCCGCGGGCGTCGCCAAGGAACGCTCTACAACTATTTCGACGACAAGCGCGCGCTCCTCAAGGGGCTCGCCGAAAGCGTCGTCAGCCGACTCGTCGCCCGCTTCGAGGATCCTCTTCCCGAAGGCGCGACGCTGCGCGCACGCCTGGAGCACGTCTTGGGCCCCATCATCGACGAGAACGCGAACGGTCCCATCTTCCCGCACGATCCGCGTGATTTGGAGCGAAGGCCTTCACGACCCCACGCTCACGGCGCCCTTCTTCACCGAGATGCTCCTCCCGCAGCTCTCGCCCGAAGGTCCGCTCTTCGAGGCGATGGCGAAGGCGGATCTGCCGGACGCCTTCCGGCGGCACCCGCAGATGGTGCTGGCGCCCTTCATGCAGGCGATCCTTTGGCAGAGCCTTCTGGGGGGGCGCGAGGCCACTCAACATGCGCGCCTACATGGACGACTGGTTCTCGCTGGTGCTTCCCGAAAAGAAGGAGGACGGCGGGAAAGCGAAGGACGCGTGACGCTCAGGCGTCAGGGGTCGGCGGGATCCGTGGGCTCAGCGTGCTCGGCCGGACCGACCGGCATCTCCAGCACCGCCATGTCGCAAAGCAGCACGCCCTCTTCCCAAATGGGCTCCGGATAGTTCTCGGTGAAAAACTCAGGAATCCGGCCGACTTCGCGGAAGCCGCACTTTTCGTAGAACCGCACCGTGGGGGTCCCGGCCCCGGTGCCGACGCGGAGCGTGCGGAAGCGTCCGGCGCACGCCTCCCGCACCGCCTCGATCATCCGGCGCCCGACGCCGCGCCCGCGCAGGTCGGGCGCGACCGCCAGGTTCTTCAGTTCGGCGACGCCTCCGCCCTCGTCCGTCACGAGCGCGGAAGCGACGATGCGGACGCCCTCCGATTCCGCCACGAAGAGCCGCGCGCGGTCGAGGTAGCGCGCGAGCATGGTTTCGGATTCGTCCGCCATCAAAAAGAGCGGACGGCAGACGGTCTTCTCGGCTTCGCGTCCTTCCCGAAAGCGAAGCCGCAGTTCCTTCGTCTTCCCGATCATCGGCGGCTTGCGGTTTGCGGCTTGCGGCTTACGCCCCGCGCCGACGCACGATCCTGTCCGCCCGAAAGAGCGCCGTGATCGTCTTCACGTCGGTGATGCGGCCGTCTTCGGCCATGGCGAGCGCCTCTTCAAAGGGCACGCGCCAGCACTCCAGAAACTCCCCTTCGTCCAGGGCCTGTTCGCCCTCCGTCGGGTCCTCTGCCAGAAAGATCGCGATCCGCTCGCTGCTGTAGCCGATCGCGTTGTGAAGAACGCCCAAGGACGTCCACTTCGCCGCGGTCACGCCGCACTCTTCTTTGAGTTCACGCTTCGCGCAGTCGAGGTCGGGCTCGTTGGGGTCGAGCTTCCCCGCGGGGATCTCCCAGAAGCTACGCTTCAACGGATGGCGCCACTGGCGCTCAAGGAGCACCGTCCCGTCCGGGTAGAGCACCAAAATCCCCGCCGCACCGGGGTGCGTCAGAAAAACGCGCATCGAGTCCGAGTCGTCCGGGAGCTTCACTTCTTCGCGGAGGATCTTGATGAAGCGGCCGTCCAACAGCACCTCTTGTCGGACGGTGCGCTCTTCCAGAGGATCATGCTCGCGGGCGGCGGTGGGAACGGGCGTCGGCAGAACGGGAATCGGCACGGTTGTCTCCTTCAGCATGCGTTTCGGGGCGTCGTGCCTGCGGGCGCAGGCGGCCTAAGTGCCTTTGCTCAGGCGGACCCCGTAGTCGTCCCAAGTATTATGGCTACAATCCTGAAACGAATTCACGAATACCCACGAAACCCGCGACACCCATGCACGTTCTCGTCGTCGGCGCCGGTCTGACCGGCCTCGCCACCTCCGTCGTCCTCTCCGAACGCGGTCACCGCGTCATCCTCGTAGAAGCCGCTTCGGCGCCCTGCCGCGAAGCGAGTTTCGACGTGGGCGCGGCGTCGGGCGACGTGCGGGGCGTCTGGCCCGCAGGCGACTCCGACGCGGGCTTCATGCGCCGGATGTCGGGCGGGGACGCCGCGCTCCACTACGGCGCCAAGACGGCGATGCGCCGTCCGGGATTCATCCGCGCGCTCGCCAAGGTGGGCTCGGAACCCCTTGCGCCCCGCCTGGAGCGCCAAGCGCTTTTCCGCAGACTCGCGCAGACGTCGCTTCTCGCCGCCCACGAGCAGTACGGGCTTCCCATCTCCCGCTCGATCGGGATCCTCTCCTGCCGGACGACCTCCGAGGCGCCGAAACTCCTGGAGGGCGAAATCGCTTTGGACGAGCGCTACGCGCTCGCCGCGGAACCCGGCCTCTGCTGGGACGCCGGCATCCGGTCCGCCGCCTTCCAGTCCGACGCCTTCGTCTTCTCGGCGAGCCTTCTCGCGAGGACGCTCCGCGAACGCCTCGTCAAGGACCCGAGCTACATCACCACGGTGAGCTCGATGGAGCGCGCCGTGTCGCTCCTTCCCACGGGCGGCGCGCACGTACAGGGGCCCGGACACTGCCGCGACCAGAAGGCGCAGGCCGTCGTGATCGCCGCCGGGCTCGGCGCCGATCCCTGGCTCAAAACCTATCTTCCCAACGCCGTCGTCGCGCCGCTCACGCGCGGGAGCATGACGGCGCTCAAAACCGGCACCTCGCCCGTGACGCCGGCGGCGCTCCGCATCGACGACGACCTCCTTGCCGCGCCCTCCGGCGAACACTTCCGCGTCGTGGGGCCGTGGCTCATATTCTTTTGTTCAGTGGGAAATCTGTTTGCTCAAACTGAGACGAAGGTAACTATCAATGTAGATAAAGTGTTG
>ENA-UPWN01000941-UPWN01000941.1-human-gut-metagenome-genome-assembly--contig:-NODE-941-length-12909-cov-4.110895_pt1 | contig 12909 bp, 13 predicted proteins | sample MGYA00250050_ERZ773377 | MGnify/ENA primary metagenome ERZ773377 (study PRJEB29103, sample SAMN06112008) | human gut metagenome | biome: human gut; feature: ankylosing spondylitis patient; material...
ACCAATCCGAGGAAATACGATATTTATTTCCAGGGATAGCAATTTGCCAATAACATGGCAAAATTTCACCAACCTTATTCGGTTATTGTTTGTCCGGGATCAGATTCCTAACGAAGCCTTTATCGCTTCGATCTTTTCTGCTCCTGCTTTTTCGGCAGCCGGCAGTTCGTCGAGGCTCTTTACTTTGGAATGGACTTCGCAATAGAACTTGATCTTCGGCTCCGTGCCGGAAGGACGGATAGATACTTTCGTTCCGTCTTCAGTGAAATATTGGAGAACGTTGGAGGTTGTCGGCATATCCAATGTCAATGTTTCGTTTTCAACATAGTCTTTACCTTTCAGGGAAGCGTAGTCGTAGAATAACGTAACTTTGGAACCGGCGATTTCCTGCAACGGGTTTTCACGGAAGTGTTTCATCATCGCTTCAATCTCTTCAGCGCCGCTCTTGCCTTTCTTTACAACGGAGATTCCTTTTTCTTTAGAGAAACCATACTGAACGTAGATGTTCTGTAATAACTGGTACATCGTGATACCCTGGTCTTTCGCCCAGGCTGCGATTTCAGCCAGGATGGCACAAGCTGAAACGGCATCTTTGTCGCGAACGAAATCTTCGCATAGGAAGCCGTAGCTTTCTTCACCGCCACCGATATAGTTCTTCTTTCCTTCGTTCTTCTTCATGACATCGGCGATCCATTTGAAGCCGGTGTAAACGTCATACACTTCGACGCCGTTCTTCTCGGCGATCGTACGGATCAGTTCGGTCGTAACGATTGTCTTGACGATATATTCCTTGCCGTTGATCTTACCGAGTTCTTTCCAGCGGGTGATGAGATAGTAGACGAACATCAAAGCGGTCTGGTTACCGTTCAGCAATACCCATTCGCCTTCGTTGTTCTTAACGGCTGCACCTACTCGGTCTGCATCCGGGTCGGAAGCCAATACCAGTTCGGCGTCTGTTTCCTTGGCCTTTTCAACTGCCAGAGCCAAAGCCGCCGGTTCTTCCGGGTTGGGAGAAACAACGGTAGGGAAGTCGCCGCTTACTACGTCCTGTTCGGGTACATGGATGATATTCGTGAAACCGAATGCTTTCAATGTCGGCGGGATAACCGTTACCCCTGTCCCGTGGATCGGCGTGTAGACGATCTTCATGTCATGGTGACGTGCGATGGATTCCGGTGACAAAGAAATCTTTGTCAGGTCGTTGATATATTGTTCATCGATTTCCTTGCCGATGATTTCGATCAGTTCCTTGTTGCCTTTGAACTTGATTTCGCTGGCATTACGGATTTTGTTGACTTCGGCAATCGTATTCTTGTCATGCGGAGCGATCATCTGGGCACCATCGTCCCAATACGCCTTGTACCCGTTATATTCTTTCGGGTTGTGCGAAGCTGTCAGGATAATACCGCTCTGGCATCCCAACTTGCGGATGGTATATGACATTTCAGGGGTCGGGCGAAGGTCTTCGAACAGATACACCTTGATGCCGTTTGCTGAGAAAATGTCGGCAGAGATTTCAGCAAATTTGCGGCTGTTGTTACGGCAGTCATGGCCGATGACAACTTTGATCTGGTCCAGATCGGCAAATTCCTTTTTCAGATAGTTGGATAAGCCTTGTGTGGCTGCTCCTACCGTGTAGATGTTCATACGGTTCGAACCTACTCCCATGATGCCTCTCAAACCTCCTGTGCCGAATTCCAGATCTTTGTAGAATGATTCGATCAGTTCCGTCGGATCTTCGTTGTCTAACAGAGCCTGCACCTGTGCACGTGTTTCAGCGTCATAACTTTTAGTAAGCCAGCTTTGCGCCTTGCTTCTTACCATTTCTAACAGTTCCTTGTTTTCCATGACCTATATGTCTTGCTTTTAATTTAAAGAAATCCTGATTTTGAAATTAACAAAGGTACAAATAAATTGATAATTTCCAAGATTCAGGCTTTTTATTTACCAGACAAAAGAATACTTGTATTCCGACCGGTTTCCGGCTGCATCCGTAACGGTTAGTTTGAGGGTGTGTTTCCCTTTTTTGAGCCGTTCTTTATCGAACTTGTAGGTAATGACCGATTTGCTGTTCATTTCGAACAGGACGTACTGCCCGTCTATTTCTCCCCGGTAGGTTTGTACGCCGCTCAGGTTATCGGACAGGCGGAAAACGAATGCCTGCTTGCTGATCCATGTGTTGGCGCCCAACGGGGTGATCGTCGGCGCTTTGAGATCTTGCCCGACCGTATAATTGCCAAGTTCTTTGATCGTGCCGTCGATCCAGCCGTTCCGGTAAGTGCCGCCGATCCAGGATCGACGTCCTTTCTGAGTGCGGATGATACCATATTGCTGCTTGTTTTCCAGCGTGTCGATCCGTAGACGCAAAGATAGTTGGGCCGAGCTGTGAAGCGGAACGGGGTGGTTATGCAGGATATGCGTGTCTGCCAATGCCGTGCTGTCTTCTTTTACCGAATAACGGAAATAGAGATCGTCGTACAGGTTTCCTTTCGGGATCGTCATCCGGATACCTTTTGCTCCGAACCGGTTGTCGGCCATCCAATGAAACAGCTCTGTACCTTCGGTCTCGATCTCTGGAATCTCCTGTTCTTTCCCTTCTATCCAAACGGAGAGGCGAGTTGTGTTGCCGAATGCATCGGCGAGCGTATACGTGAGATGATACGTTTTCTCTTCTTCTATATGGATGATTCCCCGGTTGATGCTTTCGTTAAAACGGAGGCGGTTACCTGGTTCTACGAAGCTGCGCATATAAAAGGAGCGACGCTCTTTCCATTCCTCATAATCGACATAGCTGTTCAAGTAGCGGGTCTCGTCGAAAGCAAAGCGGTCCAGGTTGCTATGGTAGATGATCTGGCTGTCTTGGCGGAGGGTAATATCCTTCACTCCGTAGATATTTGTCGTATTATCCATATAATCGTAGGCTTTGACCGCAAGCCCGATTTCTCCCCAAGCTTCGATCTTACCGGTGATGGTTTGTTTGCCGTTTTTGGCCGTGACCGGTTTTAGCTCCAGTTTACGGCTGCTGCCGTTGACCACTCCTTTGCCTGGTTGCGGGCAGACCAGGATTCCCTGTATTTTCGGTGCGCGGGTGTCGGTTATCTTCTCTTTGAAATATTCGATAGGATCGAGTACCTCTTCACTTTCCGTGTCGCGTACTTCGAAGTGGAGATGCGGGCCTCCCGAACTTCCGGTGTTTCCGCTATAAGCGACAATTTCTCCTTTTTTGACTGGGAGTTGGTCCGGGTCGAGGAACAAGTTCACGTTGAAGCTTTCCTGTTCGTATTGCTGTGTCTTGATATATCGGGCGATGGAAGGGGCGAATCGTTGCAAATGACCGTAGACGGTTGTCGTTCCGTCCGGATGTGTCAGGTATAAACCGTTTCCGTATCCCCACGGACTGACGGATATACGTGATACGTATCCGTCCTGTACGGCGTGGATGGGCTTCCCTTCAACTCCTTGTGTCTTAAAATCTATTCCGGAATGGAAATGATTGTTGCGCAACTCCCCGAAGTTACCGCTCAACAAGATCGGGAAATCGAATGGCTGGCGGAGTTGTTGGGCGCTTATTGTCTGTATGAAAAAAAACAGTATGGCGATATATCGTTTGTACATATTCTATCTGTATTTAGAAAAGCAAAAGTAATCATTTATTTCAATAGTAGAAAGTCGACGATCAAAGGGAGATGGTCGCTGTAGCCACCTTCGTATTTGAAGCCATAGTAGGTGCGGAAAGGGCGTTCGCCACGCCAGGTTTTATCTTTTATGAGCAGGAATGACGGTGAAAAGATGCGGGCGCTTCCTGGGATGAGCTGCATCTGGGAGGTGGTGTCGGTGAGAGAGGACGACAGGATGATTTGATCTAACTGGCTCCATTCCCCTTGATACTTATGACTTCCAGGAGGAACTGACCGGTTCTTGGCAAACAGGTTGTATAGAAGGAGAGATGGATAAGCATTCGTCCGAGGTTTCATAGGCATGGAACCTGAACCGGACAGGCATGGATTTGGAATCGGATGGGCATCCAGTATTTCCCGGATGCTCGTGTCGTCCGGCGTATCATTAAAATCTCCCATAATCAGGATGTGTGGGGCAGGACGGAGGTTGTGGATCGAGTCGCATAATGTACGCAGGGTACGTGCGGCATCCAAACGGTCCGGTTCGCTTTCTTTTTCTCCTCCGTAACGGGAGGGAAAATGGCAGACAAAGACATCGATCCGGTCTCCGGTAATAACATCTCCCCATACATGCAGGATATTACGGGTATGTTTATGCTGCTTGCGGGTAAAACGGACTGGATGTTCCGTGTGTCCCTGATAGCGGAACTTGTCCCGCTGGTAAAGAAATGCTACATTAATCCCTCGCGTGTCTTGTCCGTGTGTCATGCAATAGCGGTAATGTTGCCGGCGGAGTGGGGTGAAATCCAGAAGCCGGACAAGTACGGAATCGTTTTCGACTTCACAAAGTCCGATCAAAGCCGGAGTGCTCCATTCTCCTGCTGCCGTGATGACTTTTGCCAGTTGTTGTAATTTATGGTAAAACCGTCCGGACGTCCAGTGGCGGTTGCCGGAGGGGAGGAAATCATTGTCCGCCGTAAGCGGATCGTCTTTCGTGTCGAACAGGTTCTCGACGTTGTAGCTCATCACGCGGAAGTCTGTTTGCCCTTGTGAAGGCAAAGAAAACAATGTCAGGATAAAAAACGTCATAGTTAAGGTTCTGGCCATATCGTTTTATTTTGTTTCATCTTCTTTCGGTACGAATTCGTAGGCTCCGATATCGGGACCGTCGTTTGTCAGGCGGTTTATGCCGTAGCGGTCCACCGGATATTGCTGCGTGACGAAGATATCGGCTTTCCCAACTCCTAAGGTCGTCAGCGAATCCGGACGGAAATCAAAACGGTATTTGTTTTTTTCGCCGCCTTTTAACCTGTAGGATGGACTGGTATTGGTGAACAATACCTCTTTGAAGTGGTCATTGTTGCTGCCATTCGTTTTGATTACGCAATGGTTGAATAGGTATTCGAATGATGCCGCACCATCGACGGATAGATTGAGTTCCCCTTTATATGCTTCTTTGCCAGTATCGAAACTGCCGTCGATGATGCAGTTGTCGAATGTCGCTTTGAGCGGATAAGCCTCTTCATTCGCATTGTTTGCCATCGTGAGGCAAGGCGTGGTCCGTTTTTCCAATGTCATGAAATTGGCAAGCGTACAATGGACGAAACAGTAGTTTCCGCCAATCAGAACCACGACACCTCCTCCGGCATTGGTCAATTCCGTGTTGGTCACTTCAATCTTGCAATTGCGTGCAGAGAATAGGTGCTCTCCCATATTCGTGATTTGGGAATTGCTTAGTTTCAGTTTGGATTCGTCCGGTGACGACTTTTCGAATGTCAGTCCTGTTTTTCCGTTTCGCACGATGACATTGTCCATAATGTTATGGTAGCTTTCCGGACGGAAGAAAATCCCTCCCCATTGTGATGGTGTCCGGTCGTAGGGCAGGATGTCGTTCAGTATGAAATCCAGACGGTCTCCGCGGAAGACAATCGGATTTTCGCGTGTCCCTTTGGCCAGCAATGTCCCGTATGTGATGACTTTCGCTGTGTCGTGCATATAGAACGTTACGCCCGGATCGATGTTGAGCGTGATGTTGGGAGAAATAACCAGACTGTCATATATAAGGTAGGGCCGTTCGGCTGTAAAATGCGTGTCTTGTGTCAGGATAAGCCCGTTTTTATACAGGTTTACATTTTGTCCGTATGCTTCGAGGCGGACAGACTGTTTGACTCCGTTTGTGGTGAAGATGATGGAATCGTCTACCAGCAGCGGCTGGTTGGATGCGTTCGGATTGACGGTCACTTCCACAAAAACATACAAGCTGTCGTCCGCCTGTATCCTTACATCCTGGAAATGGTCGCCTTTACGCCCGTCCACATTGATGCGGAAACCGGTTTCTTCGCCGCTTGCCAGCATGATCTCGCTGATCAGCAAAGGTTGGTCATTGCGGTTATAGATCATGAACTCTTTGGTTGCGGAGCCTATTGTGGTGAATACCGTATCGAAAGAAAGTGTGTCGACCGAGAAACTCAGCCGATGGTTGGGGTTATTCGAATAGTTCTCGTCCAGCCCGTCACACGACAACAGGTTGAGCACTATAAAGAATAATATGAGTAACGGAGCGGCTAATTTTTTCATTTCATTAATTATTAATAGTCCAGGTAAACTGTTATTTACCATATAATGTCAATAAGAAAACAAATTTATTATAAATAAGTTTTCGGGCATTAACATAAAAAAAGAGGAAAAACATCTGTTGAATGTTAATCCTCTTTTATAACGAGAAATGTATCGTTTTATTTTGCAGGGATGTTCTTTAATAGTTCGAGTAAGTGAGACCACCACAATCCAACGGTATCAATCTGTATGCGTTCGTTGGGGGAATGGACATCCCGAAGCGTCGGTCCGAATGAGATCATATCCAGATTCGGATATTTTTCTAGAAACAAGCCGCATTCCAGTCCTGCATGGATCGCCATTATTTTTGCATCTTTGTTAAACAAACGTTTATAGGTCTCTTGTGCCACTTTCAGGATCTTTGAATCCGGGTTAGGCGCCCAACCCGGATAGCCGTCGCCGTGAGTTACCTGTGCACCGGCTAACTTGAAAACAGATGCGACCTGGTTGGCAATCATGTTCTTGCAAGACTCGATGGAGCTGCGCTGGCTTGTGCCGACAATGATTGTGCTGTCATCTCCCATCTTGACAGAAGCCAGGTTGGTGGAGGTTTCCACCAGCCCTTCGATGTCGTGGCTCATGCCGATCACGCCATGCGGGCAGGCATGTAAAGCCAAAATCAGTTTTTCGGCATCATAGTCGCTGATGTATTTGTCCGGACGGTCGGTCGATGCCATTGTTATCTGTACGTTCGGGTCTACATGTTTCAGTTCGTTTTCGATATCTGCTGTGAAATGGTTCAGTAGAATACGGGCTGCTTCCTTTTCTTCCGGATACAGACCGATGGTCGCTTGCGCTTCGCGGGCGATAGCGTTGCGGAGGTTACCGCCGTGGATGAAGCAAAGGTTGAAATCGGCTTGATTTTTCAACAGGTACAGGTAGCGCACCAGAATCTTGTTGGCATTGCCCAACCCTTTGTGTATTTCGCCACCGGAATGTCCGCCGTTCAAGCCTTTCACTTCGATTTTGAAGTATTGCATGTTCGGATTGGTGTCACGTGGTTCGTAATGGAACACCGCTTGCGTATCTTTGCCGCCTGCGCATCCCATAAAGATTTCACCTTCGTCTTCGCTATCGAGGTTCAGCAGGATATCGCCTGTCATGAATCCTTTTTCGAGTGCTTTGGCTCCGGTCAGCCCGGTTTCTTCATCTACGGTGAAAAGGCATTCGATCGGTCCGTGCTCGATATCATCGGATGCGAGGATCGCCAGTTCGGCGGCTACACCGATGCCATTGTCTGCCCCCAGAGTCGTACCGTTGGCGCGAAGCCAGTTCCCGTCGACGATTGTTTCGATCGGATCATGGTCGAAATCATGTGCGGTTCCATTATTCTTTTCGCAGACCATGTCCATGTGGGATTGCAAAACGACTGTCGGCAGGTTCTCTTTGCCGGGAGTAGCCGGTTTAGACATCAGGATGTTGCCTACGGCATCTTTTTTGATCGCTATTTTATACTGTTTGGCGAATGATTCAAGAAACTCGATCATTTTTCCCTCCTTCTTTGAAGGACGGGGCACTTGTGTTACCTGGTGGAAGAACTTCCAGACGATTTCAGGCTTTAAATCAGTAATCTTCATAATGTTACAATGTATTATAGATGTTACTCTATAGTTAATAATACCACTGCAAACAGGGGGTTGTATGAAAAAAAGTACAATTAAATATCAAAAACATACTTTCCAATCACTTAAACTCTTATATTTGCGTCCACAAATATAGAGAAAATGCTTACAACGTTATTGATTACTGTCATAATTCTTGTTATTTGTGTTGTGTTGCTCAGTGTAAAAGTGATTTTCAAAAAGGGAGGGAAGTTTCCGAATACACACATTGAAGGTAATGCGGCACTAAGGGAGAAAGGTATATGCTGTGCTAAAACCCAGCATAAGAGAGATAGTTTGCGGAAGAATCTATATGATAAAATAAAAGAAATAGAAGAATAAAATAAAATAAAGATTTAATTTACACTTTATGAAGAACATTAACTACGTTATTAATGGTGTGCTCGCGGTAGCTGTCATAATCCTGTTTGTTATGCAGTTTTCCAGTAAAAAAGAATCCACAGTAGCTCCGGCTTTCACAACGGAGGGAGATTCTACCAATCTGCTCCCTGTAGCATATGTAAATGTAGACTCTCTTTTATCGAATTACAACTATTCGAAAGATTTGAATGAACGTATTCTCAAGATGCAGGAAGACTATCGTTTAGATATGACTCAGCGGTCAAATGCCTTACGGACAGAATTAAATGATTTTCAACGTAAATATGAAGCCAATGCTTTCCTTACTACGGAAAGAGCGCAGCAGGAAGGAAACCGTTTGCAGAAAAAGCAGGAGGAACTTCAGAACTATGCGGCTAAGAAAGAACAAGAGTTGGCTGCCAAGCAGATGGAGCTGAACGGACAGCTTCGCGATACGATCGTCGCCCAGTTGACGACTTTCAACCAGACAAAAGGTTATCAGATCATTTTCAGCAATACAATGGGTGACAATATTTTGTTATCTAATCCGGCATACGACATCACTGCCGAATTTCTCGAAGTGCTGAATAAGAACTACTCTTCCGGTAAATAAGGAATAAAACATATAGATATATACGAAAGGGCTGTCCCGCAGGGGGCAGCCCTTTTTGATTGTGGCCCTAAGGATTCCTTGGGAGGATAATGCTATGCATTAGACCTTGTAACCCTATGCTTTAGCTATTGCAAAGCTATACTTTACGGCAAGCGAAGCATGCTTGTTCTTGTTTACCTTTGTTTGGACTTCCGGAGTTTCTTCTTGATCCAGAAATAGTAACCGGTTATGGCAAAGACAGCCCCTAAGAGCGAAACCAGACAGCTTAATATCCGGGTTGTCAATCCTCCCCATGTTCCGGCATGAACGGAATAGATCCATCCTCTTATTTTGGCGGATTTAGGGAGGTCCTTGTATAATTGAATTTCAGTGATCTTGCCGGTAGCCGGGTCAAAGGAATAACGGTCGCTTCCTCTTGTATTTCCATAGGCAGCGGTAGAAACGGTTGCCGATCCGTCTTGGATGGAGATCGATTTATATTCCGGATAACGGCTTTGTAAATCGGCCAAGACTTCGGACCATTGTGTGTAATCGGTTTTGGGATGTTTCTTCGAACCTCTTTCACCTGCTGTTTTTTGGGGGACGGCAGATGTCGGAGCGTGCGTCTGTTTAGATGTTGTGCTGATGCCGAACGCGGTATAGAACGCGTCACGATACCAACCGAACGACCAGGTTAGACCAGTCAATGCCAGGATAAGCAAAAGTAAAGCTGCATAGAAACCTCCGGAGACATGTAGATCGTACAGGAAGCGGAACCAGCCGGCTTTTGTTCTGATTTTGAACCGGTTTTTCAGTGCTTTCCTGTTTCTCGGATACCAGATGACAAGACCACTTATGATAATAATGGCCAGTACCAGGGTTGAATATCCGACAATAGTTTTACCCCAAGCGAAACTTCCATCCCGTTTATATTCGTCCAACAGCCAGCGGTGAAGGCGCATTATCTTCATGAAGAACCCTTTTCCATCGTCTATGCCGGTAATTTCTCCGGTGTAGGGATTGATAAAGCAAGCAGCCTTTTCGTAGAACTTGCCATTAAAAATGTAACCGATGAAAAGATTGAAGAATTAAAGTGTGCCAATAAGGTCTTTGAATCTGCAATCGTATCAAAGGATGCCGTGAATATTGTAGAAGCGGATGTGAAGTTCCATGATATTTTGTATTCCATGACAAACAATGCACGCCTGATACAGATTATCAACAATCTGCGGGAACAGATGTACCGTTACCGTCTGGAATATGTAAAAGATGCGAGAACACATTCTATTATTATCAGTGAACATAATGATATTATCAAGCAGATCCGTGATAAGAATGTACCGGTTGCAAAGACCGTGATTCATCAGCATATCAGCAATCAGGAAAAGGGAATCAGCAGGCTGCTGAATCATTAAAAATTAAAAATAAATGTATAGTCTGTGTTTTTACGGTAATACTCCATTTAGAACGAAAACGCCGGAATAAAAGATTTTTCACACGTCAAATGTAACCTGACGTTGGCAGCTTTGTGCCGCAGGCGCCACAAAGCTGCGCTTATCGCAGAACTTAAATAAATTCAGTTCGCGGTTTCTTCGGCATTAAAGTGCTTGTGGAATGGGGGAGTATTATGAGAAAGAAAAAACGCAGACTATCTGTATTTATAATGGTGATTTTAATTTTAACGGTTGGAATGGCAGGAATACGCACGGCAGAAGGATATGCGGCATGGCAGCAGGACAGTGCGGGCATTGCACAGGGGATTGCTACAGAGATTATCCGGTTTCATGTGCGGGCAAACAGTGATTCGGAAGCAGACCAGCAGTTAAAGCTTCAGGTGAAAGACCGTGTCGTTACATATATGGAGCCGTTGTTAAGGGAATCACAGGATATTGAACAGTCCAGACAGATTTTAGAGGAACAGACGGAAAATATCCGTACCCTTGCGTTAGATACCCTGCGGGAAGCGGGTAGTGATTATGATGTGGCAGTTTATTTTGAAAACAGTTATTTTCCGATGAAGTCATACGGCGATGTGACATTTCCGCCCGGAGAATACGAGGCATTCCGTATTGACATTGGAGATCACGACGGAAAAAACTGGTGGTGCGTGTTATACCCGCCGCTCTGCTTTGTGGATACCTCTTACGGCGTGCTTCCGGACACCTCAAAAGATACTTTAAAGAATATTTTGACAGAAGATGAATATAATGCTATAACTAATACCCGGGTTGAGTACCGGTGTAAGTATTTAACCTTTTTAAACCGCCTGTTTGCGGAGGAAAAGTGAAAACATTCATATGGTTTTGCGGCTGTGAGGCGGATTATTTGAAATGATGAATGAAAAGTATAATAAAGATAGAGAAAAGCCGCCCTGTGCGGCAGAATGGAGAAGAAATCCTATGGGAAGACAGGAGCCAATCGGCGTATTTGACTCAGGAGTAGGCGGACTTACCGTGGCGCGGGAAATCATGCGTCAGATTCCGAATGAACGGATTGTATATTTCGGCGATACGGCAAGAGTTCCTTACGGCAGTAAATCAAAAGAAACCGTGACAAAGTATTCCAGACAGATTATACGGTTTTTGCAGACAGAAAATGTAAAAGCAATTGTCATTGCGTGTAATACAGCCAGTGCATTTGCGCTGGATACCATGCAGAAGGAGTTTGACCTACCGATTATCGGGGTAGTAAAGCCGGGGGCAAAAATGGCGGCACAGACCACAAAAAACGGTAAAGTCGGTCTGATTGGGACGGAAGGCACAATCCGCAGCGGTGTTTATGCGGAATTTATCAAATCCTTCAAACCGGATGTAGAAGTTATCGGAAAAGCATGTCCGCTGTTTGTACCGCTGGTTGAGGAAGGCATGTGGCATGATACAATTACGGATCAGATGGCACAGCGGTACCTGGAAGGCTTAAAACAGCAGGATATTGACACGCTGATTATGGGCTGCACCCACTATCCGCTGTTACGTTCCACGATTCAGAAGACAATGGGTGAGCATGTTAATCTGGTTAATCCGGCATATGAAACGGCGATTGAATTAAAAAATGTGTTAGAACGGGAAAGCCTTGCCAATATTTGTGAGGTAGACAGTCCGTCTTCAATGTATCGTTTTTATGTCAGTGATGCAGCAGACAAGTTTAAGGCATTTGCCAATGCAATTCTGCCGTTTGACATTACCATGACACAGCAGATTAACATCGAACAGTATTAGGAGAAACCATGAAAGAAAAAGTATATATCAATATCAAGGGACTGCAGCTTGCTGCGCAGAATGTACCGCGCGATTATGAAGAGGATGAGGATGACCCGGTTGAAGTGATTAATGTCGGCCGTTACCGGATTATCAATGGCAAAGAATACATAAAATACGATGAGGTCTTAGAAGGAACGACAAAAAAATGTACAAGTACCATTAAAATTGCGGGAAATTCGGTTGAGGTTACGAAAAAAGGTCCTGTAACCGCACACCTGTCTTTTGTGCCGGGCGAAAAAACGATGACCTTTTACGAAACACCGTATGGTAATATCTATCTTGGCATTTTTTCGAGAAGCGTTGATATGCAGCGCACAGAGGATAAGCTGACAATCAGTATTGATTACGCGCTGGAGTTAAATTACGAACAGGTATCAGACTGTAAGGTGGATATTGAAATCAGTTCCAAAGGGAAATTTTCGCTGCTTTCATAGCGTTTTGCGGGAGGAATTACAAATGTTATTCAGTAAAAAAGATTTACAAAAGCTCATCATTCCACTGATGTTTGAACAGCTGCTTGCAGTCAGTGTCGGCATGGTGGATACATTAATGGTCAGCCAGGCAGGAGAAGCTGCGATTTCAGGCGTGGCACTGGTAGATAATATTAACAGACTGATTATTCAGGTCATGGCGGCACTGGCAACAGGTGGTGCTGTTGTATGCAGTCAGTTTGTCGGAAAAGGAAAAGAAGAAGGCGCGAAGAAATCGGGCGCACAGTTAGAAACTGTGCTGCTCGTTTTTTCTGTCTGTAGATCGGAAGAGCGTCGTGTAGGGAAAGAGTGTAGATCTCGGTGGTCGCCGTATCATTAAAAAAGCACACGCGGTCGGAGACGGTGGGTGCGGCGGCATTACAGAATTACGGG
>ENA-UPWN01000943-UPWN01000943.1-human-gut-metagenome-genome-assembly--contig:-NODE-943-length-12897-cov-7.023167_pt1 | contig 12897 bp, 11 predicted proteins | sample MGYA00250050_ERZ773377 | MGnify/ENA primary metagenome ERZ773377 (study PRJEB29103, sample SAMN06112008) | human gut metagenome | biome: human gut; feature: ankylosing spondylitis patient; material...
AGTTCGCAGTGTATGCCGGCATGGGCGTTCCCCATCCAGAAACTGTCGAAAGGCCATAGCCATTGCTGCTGTTTGTCTCAAAATTTGTATGTTAGAATGGGATGGAAAACAATATTACAAAGCATGTGAAGCGGCAGAACTTGCCGGAGTCCATATACGAACCTTACGACGTTGGCTGGCCAATGGGAACTTGGCACATTTTCTGTTCCCCTACCGAAAGACCTTGCATTCCCCGATTTATTATCGGCTGGAGCCGCCGGATGATACGGATCAGCAATGGGAGGGGGAAGCGGTATATCACTTTCCAGCGTCAGATACAGAAAGGACGGTGTAACCCATGGAAGAAGAAAAACGAACGACGCCTGACTGTCTGTTGATGCAAGTCACCAAACAGGGTGGGTTTGGAAATACGGCGATCATCGGAACGATCACCATCCGTATGGCAGCGACCTTACTGTTGACCGTGGTACTTGGATTTGTGTTGTGGCAGACGCCGTTGTTTCAGGCCAATTGGCCTGCGATTTTTGCATATGCCGCATTTGCCAATATCATTGTGGGACACACGCCTACGGGTCGTAATATTCTGACCAATCTGTATGGCATTGTGTTCAAAAAACCGGCCAATATGATGGTAACCGAAGAAATGACCATTACCACCATGGGACATGGCATTTCCGAAGTGGATTACAACAATCCCAATCTGGATGTTGCTGCCTTTCGTATGGCAGGTACGAAAAATTATGCCTTGGTGTATAACATTACTTCGGGCATTGGCTATTGGAGTACCGAAGATGAAAAAGTAACACAGGCCCGACAGGTAAAATCCCTGTTCAATATGCTGGAAGGGGGCGAAGGGCTGGTGATTGTAGAGAAACAGGATAACGATACGGGAATGCTGAAATTAAAAACCCATTTGGAAGCCAAGGAACAGATTGATAGTGAGGATTTGGCAAGGATGGCGAAAAAGCGGAGTCAGCTTTTGTATAATGCGGGGACGTCACAGGCAGGTGTCAGTGTGCAGCAGTATGCAATTCTTCTGGTGAAACCGAAGAATGTGAATCGAATTGTCACCGCCTTAAAGAAATGCTCCCGTGTCACCCGGCCGGCAACCAATCCGGCAGATGTGCTGTTTGCTGCGATGGGCTTTGAAGGCGGCAGTGAATGGTGTGTGACCAAAGACAGGAAAGAAGGGGGCGAATAAACCATGGCATTTGGAAAACGAAAACATACAGACGTCAATGGACTGGATGTGTTGGATGACGTAAAGGAACCCTTTTCCTTTGCCAATTTTTTTGAAGACCATATTGTAGGACGCATCAAAAAAATCAAAAAGGTGCTAGAAGAGAAAGGGATTCTTTTTTTCTTTCTCTCCCCGTTTCAGCAGCGAAATCGATTGATCGCACAGCTATTGGTGATCGTGCTTGGGATTGGCATCGGTGTCATTCCCCGCAGTGCCCATCTGATTGATCAAGCCAAAGAACGAAATGCCAAATCCGAACTGGCCACCTTGTTGGAAAAAGAAGTACAGGTAACCTGCGGACGTCTTCAAATCCGTCCGCTTATGAGCAGTCAATTTCAGGAACAGCATTTGATGGCCTTTGTACTGGGATCGTCCAATGGCAGTCCCATTCCAAGTACCAATGACCGGTATGAGGTTACCTTGTCCGCTGCCCGTGGGGTTTCCTATCCAGAGGATGTGACCTATCGGTATGAAATATTGCCGATTTCCGATGACCAGCGATTGTTGTTGGTTTATACGGATAACAGCAAGCAGGATGATTCTACCGGAATTTATCATTTAAGTGTACAGGTCAAAGCCGATTCCTTAAAAGAGGAGGATGTGACTCCATTGGAAGTGGTGTTATCGGATACACAGGAAACAACCGATCTGTTTGATGCAAAGGGCATGGATTTGTCCGTATTGACCGATGTGGTATTAAACAGTCCAAATCAGCCGATCAAAGAAGCAGAAAAGGCGTTGGATGAAATGCTGACGAATTATACCATGGAAGTGGAACGAATCCGTAATCTTCCGCTGTCCGTTACGGTGCAGCCAACTGAGGAAGAACTGCAGGCTTATGTGAAGGAACATCTGCTCTATTCGAAGTTGACGGATCAAAGCACCACAGGGGATATCAAGGATATGCCAAAAGTACCGGAGACCGATGCGTTGGGAACTTCCAGTCGCACCTTGACCTATGATGTGGGCTTGGTGTATCAGGATACGACCTACACCAAAGATTATTTGGACAATCAGAAAAAGTCGCCCCAAGTTACATCGGGAGAAACGACAACCGAGACGGAAACTTTGACGGATGAAGAAGAACAGATTCTACAAAATGTAACGTCCCTGCAGACCGCCGCAAATAATGTGCTGCGCGCAGCCGAACGTTTGAATCAGGCAAGACAGACCAAATACAATGCCTTAACAGATTTGAAACTGATGCTCAATCAGACCGTGTCACTGGATCGCTTTTCGAAAGCGAAATCGGTTGGAACTGCGGAAAACTAAGAAGAAACAGACAATGGTGAGAGCCACTTGTCTGTTTTTTTTGTATCTGTTATACTGATAACAACGAGAATTCTGGCAAGGAATGGAACCTGTAAGGAATGATCGAGCGGTAGGGATCGGGTTGTTTGGCTTATGACCCCATATCGCAGTAAGAAAGAAAAGAAAGGGGTAAACAGGAGATGAATTTAAAGACCTTTGCAGTGAGTCAGAAGCTGCACCGGGATCAAAAACTGCTGGACTATGTGGTTCATGAGCAGGCCGTACCGCTGAATGTGATTCAGGATGCCTTTGGACCCTTGCTGGAGACACAAACCGATGTCAAAGCCGAGCGGCTGATTACCAATTATAAGACATTGCTGGCAGATGAAATTCCGATTCGGGTTCACAAAAATGCAGAGAATGGCTTTGAGATTTCGGGAAATGTGCCGGATACCATGTTAGAAGCAATCACCTTAGTCCATGGTGTTTCTGCTGAGGATGCGGTACGAGACTTGATCAATACCCATATGGAACAATTGTATGGGACAACCTGTGAAATTCTACATAGTGAATTGAAACAAGAGGCCGAACGCACCTTATTGGAAGCTTCAAACATTCCGGAGATTTTACCGGGTCCGACCGAGGTGCCTTTCGATGAGTCGCTTTCCGCAAATCAGGAAACGGATGTCGATCTCGTTGCCGAGACCATGGAAGCTACGGAAATGAATGAGGAACAAGTGTCTGAGGCAGCTCTTGCAGAAGCGGTTGCAGAAGAACCCGTAGAAGAAGTTGCCGAGGAATCCGTAGAGGAATCCGTAGAAGAAGTTGCAGAGGAATCCGTAGAAGACGTTGCCGAGGAACCGGTAGAGGAATCTGTAGAGGAAGTCGCAGATGAGACAATGAATCTGGCAGAAGAAAACGACACGGTGGACGCGGAAGGTTCCGAATCACAAACCGCAGATCACGACGGATATGATACGGATTTGTTTGATGCAGGTGCAGATGGTTCTGAGGAAGCCGCAGAAGAGGTTTCAGAAGCAGCAGTCGTAGAAGAAAGCGAAGATCAGAGATTTGCACAGGCAATCAAACGGATTTATGAGAAGTTGGTTGCAGACATTCGTGCATTTGGACTGGATAAGCAGTTGAATCTGCAGATGTAAGAAAAGGAGGGAATGGACCGATGAAACGAATTGTATCGGAGCAGACATCCTTGCACGACTTAGGAATGTCTGTGGAGACAATTTTAGCTGGGGACAATCATGTAGAAGTGGAACCGGAAGCAAAAGTAAACCGAAAAGAGCAGTATCTTCGATATGATTTTGCAACCAAAGTCATGGATGCCTATGGGGATGACTTGTTGGCGGCTTATCGTGTAATTGAAGAACTGGAAGCAGAAAATGAAGCCTTACAGGAAGAATTAAAACAGGCAACGGATGCGGCAAACAAAGCATCCAAACAGGTACGCAGTGTATTGGCCAAGGAAAAGGAAGTGCAGGCAGCGGAAACGCTGTTGGCGAAATTTGAAAATCAGATGTCTACCTTTGCCAAGGATAAGCAGATGGACAAGGAAACCATCGAGGCGTTGCGTACACAGGTATCCGAACTGATGGAATTAAAAGAAACGGTACCGCAGTTGGAAGAAGCGGTCAATACCGTGCTTGCCAATCTGAAAATGTATATGGATGAAGAAGGCATTGAAACCAGCATGTTCGAGGATGAGGATGATTATTTTGAGGATGATTATCTGGATGATGCGGAATAAGAAGCGTAGAAAGCAGACGGGTGTAACCTTTTCGGTTTCTACCCGTTTGTTTTCCGTTTGAGATCAGGAAAAGGAGTGAAGCAGCATGAAATTGACGGTACCGGACGTGGCACCGACTACGACAAAAAAAGCAGAGAAAAAACAGAAGCCGGCGAAAGCCAAGACATCAAAACAAAAACCGCAAAAAGCAGGAAAAACAAAGACGAAACAAGAGCCGGTTGCAAAACCAAAGGACACCGAACCTCGGAAACGCTTGGTGACCGCTCGTGTGAATAAGAAACCAAATTTGGTGGATTTGCATTTGATGAAGCCTCATAACTTTTTGTCTCGAACCGAAGCTGCATTGACTCGGATCTATCCGCTGACTGCAGTTGGGAATCATCGCTATGAGGTGTCCGAACAGGAAGCAGCCGTATCGGTGATTTTGAAACTGGTGTTAAAAACGGATCAGACCAACCCGATGATGATGGATTGGAGCATTCCGCTGTGGAACATTACGCAAAAGAATCTGCTGCCACCGGGTGTACTTGTGACCTTTACCCGACATTTTGAACGGATGGACAATAAATTGGCAGAAAAAGCGATCAAACGCCGTACAAATTTGGCAGTGATTTCTTCTGGAAATGCAAAAAACCAGAAACGACAGAATGTGTTCGTACGTCACGATGCCGGTTTGCTGCAGGCAATTGAATCCGGCGATTCGGTGGTATCCTTTGGAGCCGAAGCAATTCTGACCGCTCCGGATGAGAAAACACTAGAACAGGCATTGGAGATTGTAAAAAATTATTTGAAAGCCAATGATGAAACCCGCGGTCTTTCTTGGGAGTTGGATATCAATCGCCAGCTTCAGCCGTTTCTGCTGTATGGACCGAATGTGGCAGCCAAAAATAAGGATGTATTTGTCAATATGACCAGTTCCGATGCAGCGATCACCAGTTTGTTTGTAGATGCTGGCGGCGATCGGGTGTTGGGCAGTGAATATATCGGCATTTCGGTTGGAAAGCTGATTCAGTCCCATGCAGCCTATCTGTTGACCAACAGTCGTACGGTATTGCTTGGAAATGATACGGTCAATCAAACCTATACCTTATTGGGCGAGAATATGCCCAAACAGTTTCATGACCTGCCAAGTCAGATTTATTGGTCCCAGGCAATTTCCCGGGCGTACTTGTTGGAAGGACATACAGTGACTCATTTTGTGTTAGATCATGTGGAAAGCAATCAGGCGTTGATGACTATGGAGCTGTCCGATGCGAATAAATTGGCACTGGATGTGTCAAAGGGACTGCTGAACATTTTGGAAGTCGTGGATACCCGAGATTTTACGGAATATCCGGATCGAATCGTGGGCCGGTTTACGACGCATTTGAACAATATCATCATTTTGCTGGGACAATACCGGGACATTGACCGGGTGACCACCAATGATAATTTTGCCAGTATCACCCGTTCCATTTTGACAGACTTCTTTGTTTCGAATAAGTATTATGCCTATAATCCGTTGGATCATTTGGAGGATATCCGTCTGGTGGGACGACATGATCAGTATAAGGTGCTTGCGGACTTGGGCGGCTGGATTGCACAGAGACGAAAATCCAATACGGATGCCTATCTGGAAGACGCACTGGCCGAACTCAATACCATCATCAATGAGAATATCCTGCCAACTATTCCGGCGTTAAATCAGAAAACCGATCCCATTATCGATGAACTGATTCGAAAGAAATATCGGGTACTGGATTTGACCGGTATGAATGTAGGTGCGATTTCCACCAGTGGGGATTCGACGACTAATGTGATGCTCATCAGTTATTTGAACCTGATCCTGCCAACCCTTCAGAATGATGATGTGGTCTTCTTTCATGGATTTTCCCATGTGGAAAAAATTGCAGAAATCATACAGGAAATGATTGCAAACTGTGGAACCCGTGTCCATGTGGTATTTACGGAGAGTAATCAGAACCGGATCCAGAAATTACTGCCCCTCTTGCAAGACCATGTAGATTTGTATGTTGCAGACCTGTATAAGAATCGTGTGGATAAAGTGGCAGAAGACTTGTCCATCGATAAAAGCTATGCAGAACATTTGAAAGACCGTCCCGGTGCTTTTTATATGAAAACGACGATTTCTTCCGATTACGTGTTGTTGGATCATATTTTGTAGAAAGGAGTGACGTAAGACAATGAAGAAAAGACAACTGGTAAAACGGACGTTGCTCCTGCTGCTGTTTGTGGTAACGTGTGCCGTTCCAATTCTTTCGGGAACCGGTGGAGTGGCCTTTCAGCCAAAACAGGTTACGGCAGATGCAGCCGGCACCTATGAGAAAACGGCATTGGATTTTGCAGCCGCAACAGCATTTGAAGATGCTCGTTCCATGGCAAAAATGGACGAATCAGACGATCCGTTATACACGACATTTTATGACAATCTTAAAGCTTTGACCGATGGAAACCATTGGGGCAATGTGGGACTGTTTATCGGACCACGAGGTGTGAGTAAGAATGTGGATAATATTTCTACCTTGTTCTCTTCGGTTACGGTGGATGAAAAGCAGATGCAGACCTATGATAGTGAAACAGGGGATGCCTTTTCCAAATATAAAGCATTTGGAACAGCCATGCAGAAATTAAATGCACAGTCCATGAAGAAAAAGGGTGCTTCGTCTTCCTTGGAAGAGGGCTTAAATGAAGTATCCGCAGCCGCAGCCAAGCTGACCAATCTGGGAACCAATTTGATCAAAGATTATAACCCGGCACCTTTGGTGTTGGCAATGGTGGACAATTCCGAATTGTCACAGAATCCAGATAACAAATTGGTTGCCGTGGTCAATGGAAATGAAAATCTGCGGGAAATGTTTTCCTTCTTAGGTTCGAATACGGGATTTGGAATTCCATGGTCTTACTTTTTGACCTGTCTGGCAGCTTTTCTGCTGCTCGTGACCAGTGTGCTGATGACATTATTCAATGGACGGGCAGCCGGCGAAAATATTCGAAAGATGATCGTAAAAATTGTCATTGGATGTGTGGCAGTACCTTTGATTGCGAAAGGGTTAAATTGGGGAATTGATTTCTTAGGTGATGCAGCCGATATACAGGCCAATGCACCAAACGATCAGTATGTGTCTCAGAATCTGAATTTATCCGATTGGTATGCAACCGGTTTTTCAATACCAAGTGGTGTGAGTATTCATATCGATGAAAAAGGACGGTTCCAATTATCACCGGAGAATGTGAAAGCGATCAATGAACATACCTATCAAATTGTGACCGGAAAAACTCCGACTCCAACTGCGATGAAGAATCGAATGGAAGAAGCCCATGTACAACTGAATCAGGCATTGAATTCGGTATCTTTCTCAGAACCAATTCGAAAGTCCGATAATGAACCATGGAAAACCGCAACCTTCTATCGAGTCTTGGATCAATTTGGAAAGAATGAAACATGGAGTGATGTGGAGAAAGGAGACCCATCGACGGTTGGATATCTGTTTGCGAACGGACTGATCATGGCGAAAGATGGAGACGGTTGGAATGTTGAGGGAACTGGTGAGACGTATGGAATTTCGCCAATCGCAGCTACCAATTTGATGCGGACAACATTTAGTAGTTCGTCCATGGTTGGAAACCTGAATGGATATATGGGCGGTGTTGCCTTTGATGTGGATACCGGCGCAGCAATGGGCGATGCTCATATGAATGCCATCATTCGGTTCTTGGCAACCTTTTCCTTGGTTATGGCGGCGATGAAAGGTTTGTTTTCCATTTTTGCTGCCGGTTTTGGTGGGATTTTAGGTGGAAGTGCCAAAGGAGCCTTGGGAAGCAGTCCGGGTCTGGGTCAGGCAGTGGGCGGTGTGATTGCACTGGTTGGAGGCGTATTTGGAATCGGAGTGATCATGACCATGTCCTTTACCTTGCTGGATCAAGTCTATGGAATTGTGTGTGACCTGTTTTCAACGGTACAAGGTGGTACGAATTTACTAGAACCCCTTGCCGAAGCCGTTCCGGATATTCCGATTATCGGACCATTGTTTGCAAGAGCCTTAAAAGATGTGGGTTCCTTCCTGATTACGCTGTTCTGTGCAATTACCCTTCCGAAATTTGGAGGGATTCCGGTTACCTTGTTCTGTCAGTATCTGTCAGAACTGCCACATGTGATGGCGGAACGGGCACAACAGATTGAAAATAAATTTACCGGTGATTTCCGTGCCGGCGGTGGACGCATGGGCGGAGGTGCCATGGGCAGTGCCGGAAGTTTGTTCAATCAGGCAGCAAATTCGGGAAAAGATCAGATGAAAGCACTTGGAAAAGGAGCCAGTATGGTTGGCGGTGCCTTGTTGGGATTTGGGGCAGCAAAAGCCGGTTCTGCACTGAACAATGCCTTGGATAAAAAAGAAGGCAAAGATGGAGAAACTTCTATGGCAGAGGCAACCGATGATGAAACCTTGGCAAATGAAGAAGAAGCAATGGCAAGTGCAGAAGGGGACGATCTGAATGCAGGTATGGAACAGTCTGAGGACATGGATGCCATGGCTGATGCAGCCGATGAGTCTGCAGAAGCGGGTGCTGATTCGGATGCGATGATGGGTACGGTTGCACCAGATCCAATGTCAGATGGTAAGGAAGGTGACAGTACACTTGCAGAAACCTATACCGAAGGTTCCGATGTCGATACGGATACCTTGTCCGAAGAGGATCAGATGACAGATGTGGAAGAAGAAGACCATAATGATTCTGAGGTAGAGACAAATGAACTGGATACGTCCGAACAAAGTATGGCAACGGATCAGTGGGAACAGTCCGAACAATTGGGAGCGGATATTCAGAATGAGCAGTTTTCGATGTCAGAACAGTCCGATCAATCCGAACATTTGGGAGCTGATGTACAGAGTGAACAGTCTTCCATGTCCGAGCAGAATCAGTCGCAAACACAGATGGGTGCTGAGAACCAGTCCATGAACGAGTCTGCGACCAATGAATCAATACAGTCCTTACAACGAGGCGGAGAGGTACAGCAAAATCATACCCAGATGGGTGCTGAGACACGGTCGATGAATCAGTCCAATGCCAAAGAAGCAACACAATCCTTGCAACAAGGCGGTGAGGTACAGCAAAATCATACCCAGATGGGAGCTGAGACACGGTCGATGCAGCAGTCTACGGCCAAAGAATCGATACAATCCTTGCAACAAGGTGGCGAAGTACACGGTGGTGAGGTACGGCAAAGTACGGATCAGAAACAGGATTCCGTTGCCTTTGGTGCGGATACCCATTCAATGGAACAGGCATCTGCCGATTTCCGTCAAACCGAACAGGGCTTTGCCAGTGTCCAGCAGGATACCCAGTTCCAGTCCGAGCGAATGGATACCTCAAACACGATGTCACAGAATTCCAATGGACCACAGGGCGTTTCCGAATCATCGAAAACCGAAACACCGGCAGGCGGCGTGATTATGGGTGGTGTGACCATGGGTGGTACAACCTTTGGTGGAACGACAACCTTTGAACGAGGAGCCGATGGAACACCAAGTCGAGAACCAGCTACTGGTCGAGATACCCGTATGGGTGAGACGCATGGCATGGGAGCGGATCGACGAAATGATACGAGAAATGCGATGGGTGTTGGAGCGCCAACAAATTCCAGATCAATGGGTGCTCAGACACCAGCAGGTTCCAGATCCATGGATGGTGCCAGACCATCGGCTTCGCCAGAGAGAACTCCGGTTTCAGGCAGAAGCAATCCAACGTCAAATCTGTCAAAAGCACAACAGCAAAAACAGCAATCATGGAGACGGACGGTTCGAAGTGTGGCAAACGGCTTGGAAGCAGCCGGTGCTGGAAAGAGTAACCGACAGCGGGTATCCGAAATCACAGCAGGTATGATGCATATGGCGGGTGGTTATACGGGAATGCAGAATGTGACCGGTCAGCGTGTGGATGCAGTCCGAAAAGAAGGACAGCGACAGCGAGACATCAAAGACAATCTGGGTCCGCAGTACACAAGAAGACAGGAACAAAGACAGGCAACTCGTCAAAAACAGCAACAGGCAACGCGTCAAACACCAAATACGGCAACTCGTCGTCCGATGTATAATCAGGCGATGTTGGATCAGTATGAACAGCGTCAGTATGAAGACCAGCGTCGAGAAGAACATCAACGGCGTATGGATCAGATGCGACGGGACGATGCGCGGAGACCGAAAAAAGAGTAAGGGGTATGGCCCATCTTGTCCGAATGGACAGGGTGGGCCACCCTCTTTACAAGAGGGACGACCTGTGCGATAATACAAGTAAGCATGAGAGTTCCGGAAATGGGAAAGTCCTGTATGATGGATGAACAATATACGGCATCTGCTAAAAAAAAAGAAAGAAAGGAAAGGACGTAATCATGAAACATTTTGTACAGACAAAACAGGCAAAGCGAATGGGGAGTGGATTTCTGTTTGCATTGACAATGTTGAGTATGAATCTGATGGAAACGAATCCTATGATGGCTGCATCTTGGGATGGCTTCAAACAATCTATGACGGAATTTTTCGAACATGGACTCGGTGGTTCTGGTATGGAAGGTATCGGTATTGCCATTGCCGTGATTGGTGTTGTTGCTGCTGCAATTTCCTTCATCGTTCATAAATTCAATCCACAGTCACGAATGCCGGGATGGATTACCTGTCTGGTGATTGGTCTGGTAGGAGAACTGGCAATGGGCGGTGTTGCAAAACCGATTGAAATTCTGGAACAGGGTCGTGATTTGATCTACGAATGGTTCGGACTATAGGGGGTGTTGGAGAATGAAATTTCAGGTGACAACTGCAGCACCCAAAGTGGCAGCAGTACCGGTGACAAGCAAACAGGAGAAAATGGAATCCTTACTGTTTGAACTGGTTGCTCTGTATGTGGAAGATAATCCGGAAGGATTGGAAAAACTGCAGACCATGTTATGGGACGCAGAAGAACCGGTGCAACAGGCATCGTAAATCACAAAAATCGTCTCATAAGTCGAAGGACTTGTGTGGCGATTTTTTTTTCAATTGGAGGGACGATATAAGATGAACTTACGAAAGGGATTTCGATTGCTTACAAAAGGCATCTTTCTTATCAGTCAGGCTTATTGGGTGTTTTGGCTTGGTATGCTGATAAAACATTTTTTCTTTGGACTTCGAAGTGACTGGCTGATTCCGGTCTTAAGTGACCCTGAAATCCTATATGGGTTTGAAACGATTCCAAATACATTGCTTTGGATGGGGATGGTGACTGTTTGTACACCCTGCGTGGGAATCGTCATTTATCAGGCTGTGTATGTATTGGTGTCTGTTGGAACACGTATTTGGAAACGAGTGAGAAAGGAGAGGAGAAATCCATGATATATGTATTGGACCATTATTATGCAATAAACCATACCGATTTTTGTTTGATTGTGTCTTCGGAAAAATCGGTACAGGACGTGGTGGAAATCTGCAGTGCGATTTCCTTTTTATTGGAGACAGAGGTGGATATGGACGCTGCTCTTGACCAGACCTGTCTGTTAGAAATTTTGAAAGACTTTTATGGGATGACCGATGTAAAATCCGACTTTTCAGAGGATAGGATTCAGGCAATGCAATTACCCATCCATACTGCATTTGAACGGTATACGAATGAAATCTATCTGCTGGATTTGTATGAAGCCCGGGAATCTCAGTGCGGGCCGGTGAATTGCCCAAGGATTATGGAAAAGTGGCTGCCAACGGGTGACGCACGTGAGGACTTACTGTTTCGTTTGAGAAAAAATGGTGCAGAATGAAAAAAAAAGAGCGTCTTTGACAGGGTGTCAAAGACGCTTTTCATATTATCCGTGGATTTCCACATCACACCCAGTGGACAGAGATTTCCAATCTATGGTATGATAAACACAGTGAATTGAAAGTAGAAAGGAAGAATTTTTCATGGTCTTACGAACTAGAAAACAAGCATCCGAAAGTCGGATCAAACGGACCAGTAAACATATTCAAACATATGCACAAGTGAAAACACAATATCCAACACTGGCAAAAGCAGCAGCGGTCATGCCCGCACCTCCTGCTGATATCATTGGCCGTGATATTGGGGAACTTCGCAGAGGACTTCGAAATCCCGAGAAAGCCAATGTGGTGCTTCTGGCAGAACCCGGAACCGGAAAAACGGCGTATGTGCAAGGGTTTGCCTACGATAAAGATAGTGTGGATTATTATCTGGTGCTGGATGTGAATCCGGAGCATTTGATTGAAAAAGAATCCGATCGGGATAATGCCCTGTTGACTGGCTTTCATGCCTTATTAAACGAAGCCAGTCGATATTCCAAAGAACAAAATGTGATTGTGGTCTTGTTTATCGATGAATTCCATAAAATGGCGGATATCTCCCCGAGTTTGATGGAATCCTTGAAACCGAAATTAGAGAAATCTGCTTTGAATGGATTTCGTTTGGTGGCGGCAACAACCTTTCAGGAGTATAACGATAATATTGCAGGGAATCGAGCCTTGGATCAGCGTTTTCTGCAGATCAAATTATCAGAACTTCCAAAACATGCGGTTCTCTCCATTTTAGAAAACCGAAATTGAAACAGACCCGTATCCAGATGAAGCAACTGGAAGAGAACCGTATCAATACAGAGCGGCAACTCACTATG
>ENA-UPWN01000951-UPWN01000951.1-human-gut-metagenome-genome-assembly--contig:-NODE-951-length-12829-cov-6.878450_pt1 | contig 12829 bp, 11 predicted proteins | sample MGYA00250050_ERZ773377 | MGnify/ENA primary metagenome ERZ773377 (study PRJEB29103, sample SAMN06112008) | human gut metagenome | biome: human gut; feature: ankylosing spondylitis patient; material...
GCATTCAAGGCATTGGACGGACGAGCTATTTTCATTGTTGCAGGTGCTCCTGCTTGTATGGAAGAGCTGAAAGCCGCGGATGGTTCGGCGGCAGGACAACGCCTGCGGCACCCCCGACGAAACCCCATCGAAACCCGACAACCCCTTTGAACCACCCGAATTGGAGTGAACATCGTGAGCACGCTCTCCGCTACCATGGACGACTTTCGCCTGAACCTGGGCGGCACTGAACTGAAGCCCCTCGTGATCGGCGGCATGGGCGTCAACATCTCGACCAAGGCGCTCGCGCTCGAAGCGGCGCGCCTGGGCGGCATCGGGCACGTCTCGGACGCCATGCTCCCCGACGTCACCGACAGGCTCTTCTCCACGCACTTCACCGCCTTGAAGGCCAAATTCTTCCGGCACCTCGCCGGCCTCGGCTTCAAGCTCGGCATGAACTTCGACACGATCGACATCGCGCGGCACACCCGCCGATACGTCGAGGACGTCATGAGCGCCAAGACCGGCCCCGGGCTGGTCTTCATCAACGTGATGGAAAAGCTCACCATGAACGATCCCCTCAAGACGTTGAAGGCGCGCCTCAACGCCGCTTTGGATGCCGGGATCGACGGGATCAGCCTCTCCGCAGGGCTCCACACGTCGAGCTTCGCGTTGATGGAGGAGAACCCCCGCTTTCGCGACGCGAAGCTCGGGATCGTGGTGTCGTCCGCGCGCGCCCTCAACATCTTCCTGCGCCGCACCGCGAAGACCAACCGTCTGCCCGATTTCGTCGTGGTGGAGGGGCCGCTCGCGGGCGGGCATCTCGGTTTCGGGATGAACTGGTCGGAATTCAGCCTTCCGTCGATCGTCGACGAGGTGCTGGCGTTCCTCAAGTCCGCCAACCTCTCGATTCCCGTCATCGCCGGGGGCGGGGTCTTCTCCGGCACCGACGGCGTGCGGCTTCTGGAGCGGGGCGCCGCGGGCGTGCAGGTCGCGACGCGCTTCACGGTCTCGAAGGAATCGGGTCTCCCCGACCCCGTGAAGCAGGCCTACTTCAATGCGGAAGCGGAGGACGTCGTCGTGAACGGCATTTCTCCGACCGGCTACCCCATGCGCATGCTCCGGCAGTCCCCCGCGATCTGCTCCAACGCGAAGCCCCAGTGCGAGGCCTACGGGTATCTGCTCGACAAAGGCGACTGCCAGTACCTGCGCGCCTACCGCGAGCGAGTGGCGGCCGATCCCTCGGTCAAAGCCCCCTGCATCGCCGAGAAGACGTGCCTCTGCCACCAGATGAGGAGCTTCAAGCTCTGGACCTGCGGCGCGACCACGCACAGGCTCAAGGAAACGAGCGTGAAGCTCCCCGACGGCACGTGGTGGACGCCGCCCGCCGAGGCGATCTTCAACGACTACATGACGGGCAGGAACGACGAGGTGATGCACCCGACCCTCGAAGACGCGATGGCTTCGAAGTGAGGGGAGGGGGCTGAGCGCGAATCGACCCTCGTGAAGGATTGAGGGGGCTCCCCTGACCGGAGCCCCTCAACGGAACCCGGCACGGCCCGAGGGAAGGGGCTTCTGGTAGCGTTGCGGCGTCACGGTGCGCCGCAGGCGGCTCCGGCTCACCCGTGGGAAGCGGGTCGTGCGGGTGCGGCGGGAAGAACCCCGTCGCGGGACGCGCGGGCGGGAGGCTTCGAGGGCCTCCCGGCCCGGGTTCTCCCGAAAAGGATGCAGGGGCCTTCAAGGCCTCCATGGATGACTGCGAACGACGACGGGCGGTGCGGCTTGGGGCTGCGCCGCCCGTTTGCTTTGGGCGCTCCGGAGAAAGCTGCGTACGTACGGCGGATTCTTGGTTTTCCGTACGTCAAAAAGGCGAAAGCCGCTGAGTGGAGTCAGCGGCTTTCAAGGTGACTCTGCGATGAATATCCCCAAAAGAGTCCCGACCATCATGGCACCAACCGGCGCTCTGCAGGGCCGCCGGCACCCGAAATCCGTCACGCGGCCTGGCGTCTCCTCGCCGCATCCCGGTTCGCGGCGTTGACGCCGCGCTGCCCCAAAATCAGCCCGCAGACGGTGAGGCCCGCGCCCATGAGCCCGATGAAGCTCATCTGTTCTTCAAAGAAGAAGCCCCCGATGAGGATCGCGGCGAAGGGGGTGAGGTAGTGCCAGTAGTTGGCGGCCTTGGCGCCGATGACGGCGATCACGCGGTGCCAGAGCACCAAACCCGCGGCCATCGCGCCCCAGGAGAGAAAGAGCAGGTTCCCGATCACGACGGGGTCGGTGAGCGAGAGCACTTCCGTGGGCTCCTCCATGAAGTAGAAGGGCATCGCGGCGAGGATCCCCCAACCGAGGCACTTCCTTGCGGCCAAGGCGGGCGGCACCGTGCGGAGCCGATGGAGCACCAACGCGTAGAGGGCCCAGGAGAGCGCCGCTCCCATCGCGAGGAGGTCCGCCGTGCCGGAGAGGTCGTGGAGGATCTCGCCGTCGATCACGGTGAGGATGACGCCGGTCGCCGCGGAGCAGAGCCCCAGCCACGTCGTCCAGTGCATCTTCACGCGGGAGAGGACGGCGGACGCAATGAGGACGCCCAGAAGCGGCCCCGTCGCCAGGATCACCGCGGTGTTGGCGGCCTGGCCGTGCGCGAGCGCGAGGTTCGTCAAGCCCCCGTAGAGCGGCACGAAGGTGACGCCCAAAAGCATGCACTTCACCTCCGCCTTGATGCTGCCGGCGTAGATGCGCTTCGGTGCGATGAGAATGAGGAGCCCGTAGGCGAGGACGGCTTTCAGAATCAGCACCGCGAAGGGGCCGACGCCGCAGTCGTAGAGCGTTTGCGTGGAGAAGTAGGCGGCCGCCCAAAAGAGGGCGACGAGTGAGGCGAGGACGTGGTGAAGGGCGCTCATGAAGAACCCGGAAGTCGAAACGATCCGCCTATTTTAACGCCGGGGCGGCGTCCTTTCCTCGGCTTTTCCGCCTCCGCTTTTCGGTTCGGAGCCCCGAAAAGAAAGCCGCCCGGCTTCGGGCCGGGCGGCGGGTGCGGGGTTTCTGCCGGAATCCTGCGTAAGCCTCGGGTCCCGAGGCTTATGCGGCCTTCCTGTCCTGACGGATCAGCATGAAGCGCATCAGGTTGGCGGCGAAGACCTTGCCGAGGAGAATGACGCCGAGGCAGGCGCCGATCGTGGTCGGGACGGCGTGCGAGCCGTCCGCCGCGGTGAGCGTGAAGACGACGACCCCGGACGAGAGGAAGTTCCCCACGGCTGCGCCCGCGGTCATCTGGAAGGTGGCGAAGATGTTGGCTTCGCGTTCCGTCAGCTGCCCGGAGTCCTTCAAGGAGCGGGTCAAGGCGGCGCCGGCGTCGGTCGACTGAAGCGACGCGATGATCGCAAGCGTCGTCGTGCCGGGAAGGCCCATGCCGGGGCGGAGAATCGGCGTCAGGCACCAGGCCGCGGCGCGAAGCGCCCCGAAGTGCTCGAACACCGTCACCATCGCGACGGAGAAGAGGATCGAGGGGACGAGCGAGAGCGCGAACATGAAGCCGTCGATGGCGCCCGAGCCGCCTTTCCCGCGGTAGTTCGACATGGCGGTGACGAGGTCGCCGCCGGCTCCGGTCGTGACGCTCGAGACGAGGCGGCCGAATTCGCCGTCCAATACCGTGAAGTCGAAGATGCCGTACCAGGCGTCGGAGTAGCAGATGCCGGAGAAGAAGACGACGGCGAGGGCGAACGAGATGAAGTCGCCGGGGCGGATCTTCCCGCTGATGTCGGGGTTTTTGGTTGCTTCGCTCATGGCGGAGGTCCTTGGGTCTTGAAGTGTTGGGGGATTTGGTTGAGGCGCGCTCCGGACGCAAGGGACGGAGTCGTGCCTGTGGGTGTTCGCGAAACTATACCGAATGCGGCGGGGATTCCGCGAGATTTTTCTGCCGCTTTGGAGGTAAACCCCGACGGGAGAGGCGTTTCCGGGGCGGCGGGCTTTGCCCGATCCCCGCCGAATCCGCCGCGGACGGTTCAATGCGTCACTTTGGAGTCCTCGTCGGACGGGGCTTCGTCGAGAAAGACCGGCCGAAACGGCTCAAAAGACTGAAGATTTCACCGAAAAGCCCACGGCCCGGCGTTTTTCGCGTACGCTTCCGCTTTGGACGCGTTTTGGCGCCGCGCCCGAAGAAGAAACTCAACTCCCACGACTCACTTCTCACTTTTTCGAGACTCTCATGCGCAAGTTCCTTCAGGAATTTCAGGCCTTCATCTCCCGCGGCAACGTCCTCGACCTCGCCGTCGCGGTGATCACCGGTGCGGCCTTCACGAACATCGTCAATTCGCTCATCAAGGACATCGTGAACCCGATCCTGGGCGTGCTGGTCGGCCGCCCCGACTTCACGAACCTCTTCTTCGTCTTGAAGCAGCCCCCGGAAGGCTTCGACGGTCCCTGGACCTACGACGCTTTGACGAAGGCGGGCGCCACGGTGCTCGGCTACGGCGCCTTCCTCACCTCCGTCGTGCAGTTCCTCCTCATGGCCTTCACGGTCTTCTGGATGATCAAGGTCGTCACGACGCTTCGCGTGAAGCTGGAGAGCGAAGCCGTCGCCAAGCTCTCGAAGCTCTCGAGCGTGCTCCCTGGCGGCAAGAAGGAAGAGGAAGTGAAGGAAGCGCCGAAGGAAGAGAAGCCCGCTGAACCCGCCCCGGCTCCCGCGCCCGAACCCGCCCCCGCGGTGTCCGCCGAAACGACGGAGCTCCTGCGCGAAATCCGCGACCTCCTCAAGGCCTCGAAGAGCGCCTGATCCCTCGGGGGAGGCTCTCAGAGCGTGCTGAGGGCCTCAGGAACGGCCTACGGGCTTTCCGAAGGGGTTCCCTCGGCGGGGAGCAGACAGCGCTCCCACAGAGGCGCTCAGGAGGGCTCAGGGCTCCCGACACAAGCCCACACGACGAACGGCGCCCGGCATCGAACCGGGCGCCGTTTTCATTTGGGGACCGGGAGAGACCGCATGACTTCGTCCGGGGGCATTCAAAAGAAGAGAGGGTCCCTCCGAAGAAGAACCCTCTCCACGTGCGCTCCCGAAGCCCGTGCGGCCTCAGGGCGTGATCGGTGCGGCCTGCGCCTTGCCGTACGTCTTAGGCCTTGAACGCGGCCTCAAGGCAGGGGACGACCTGCTTCTTGCGGCTCATGACGCCGTCCAACCAGATGTGCTGGCCTTCCCAGGTCTTCCCCCAGGCGGACGCCACGCGGGCGGGATCGTCGCTCGCCATGAGAAGAAGCGACCCTTCCTTCATGATGTCCGTAAGAAGGAGAAGCGCCGAGTGGCGGCCTTCCTCGCTCTTCACCTTGGCGAGTTCGGCTTCGAGCGCGGGCATCATGTCGTGCACGAGCGCGAGGTCGACGAGTTCCAACTGGCCGACGCCCACCTTCGAGCCCGACATGTTGAAGTCCTTGAAGTCGCGGAAGATGAGGGAGCGGGGTTCCGCACCAGCAACCGCGGACTTCGCCGTGAAGAGTTCCATGCCGAGGGCGTGGAGGTCATCGATCCCGGCGATCTTGGCGAGCTCTTCGGCGGCCTTGCGGTCGGCCGGGGTGCAGGTCGGCGACTTGAAGATCACCGTGTCGGAGAGGATCGCGCAGAGCATAGCGCCCGCGATGTTGGCGGGGGGCGTGAAGCCGAGGTAGTCGTACATGCCCTTGAGGATCGTGCAGGTGCAGCCGACCGGCATCAGGACGCATTCGACCGGCGCGGTCGAGGTGAGGTCGCCGAGCTTATGGTGGTCGACGATGCCTTTGAGGCACGCGTCGTCGATGTCCGCCGGCGCCTGGGCGCGGTCGGAGTAGTCGACGAGGTAGAGGTCGCGCCCGGCGACCGACGAAATCACTTCGGGGGTTTCGAGGCCGAAGCGCTCAAGAATGAAGGCCGTTTCCGGCGCGGGAAGACCCTGCGCGCAGGCGACGACGTCCATGCCGCGGCGCGTGTAGAGGTCCGCGCAGGCGATCGCGGAGACGATGGAGTCGGAGTCGGGGTTCTTATGACCGAGGATGATGGCGGACACGGTGTTTCCTTCGTTGTTTGGAGTGTTTGGAAGAGGTGGAATCAATCCGACCATTTTACCGGGTCGGGGAGGGGGCGGGCGGCCCGTTGAAACGTTCGGAAAGCAATGGGAGGAGGGGATCCGGGAGGAATTGTCCGGGAGCCCGTCGGAAGGCGCACAAGCGAAAGGCCCGACGCCTTGGGGGCATCGGGCCTTTGCCTTCAGTTCGCTTGGTCGGTCAAGCCGACGGAGGCGAAATTAGAAGGTGTGCTTCAGACCGGCGTAGGCCTGGACGAGCTTTTTGTCAAGCTTGTAGTCCTTGGCGTCGGCGGCACGGAGATTGACCTTGACTTCCTGCTGAGCGTAGCCGGCGCCAAAGTAGGCCGTCGTGCGCTTCGAGAGGCTGTACTCGTAGCGGGCGGCGAGGCCGTAGTAGTTGCTTTCTTCTTCCTGCGTGGCGTTGTCGCGGTCGCCGTTGGCGTAGTAGAAGGCCGTCGTCAGGAGACCGCCGAGAACCGGGGTCTGCGCGCCGATCTGGGCGCCGAAGCCGTCGATGCCGTCTTCATCGGCAACAGCCTTGAGGCCGTTAAGCGAACGAACGTTCTGGAACGACTGAGCGAGGGCGAAGACCTTCGTCACGCCGAAGTCGTAGTTGCCGCCGACGTAGAAGGTGTGCTGGTCGTCGGGGTGAGCACCGACGGTCACCGTATTGGAAGTGGGCTCGTGGCGGAAGTTCTGGAGTTCGTACGCGGCGACGAGGTTGAGGTTGCCGTACTGACCGACCGCAGCGAGCGAAGCGTAGCGGTTGGTGTTGGACTTGCCTTCATCGCCGAGAGCCTTGTCGTCGTCGTTCGCGACGGTGTTGTTCTTGAACGAGTACTGAGCGAGCACCTTCATGCCGGCGAATTCGGGCGTCTGGTACGCGATCATGTTGTCGTAACGGCTGGACTGAACGAGACCGCCGATGCTGTTGTCGAAGCCGTCGAAGGCGTCACCGATGGCGTAGACGTAGTCGTACGTGCCGGCGGCGGAGGCGACGCCGCCCATGCGGCCGAAGGAGACCTGGCCGAAGGCGCCGGAGAGCGTGAGGGTGGCTTCACGGCCGAAGAGGCGGCCGTCCTGACCGAGCTTGCCGGAGTCGGCGTCAAAGCCGTTTTCGAGCTTGAAGGAGACCGTCATGCCGTTGCCGAGGTCTTCAGAGCCGCGGAGGCCGAAGCGCGAACCGGCGTTCATGCCCGATTTCATCGTCAGGGAGTCATCCTTCGTCGTCGTGATGGCGTCGGCGGTCGTACCCGCTTCCGACTTCGTGTGGTTGTACATCAGGCCAAGGTCGACGACACCGTAGACGTTGACGTCGGCGGCCATGGCGGCGCCGGAGAAGAGACCGGCAACAGCGAGGCCGGCGAGAGTCTTCTTAAACATGTGAGGTTTCTCCTGAGAGAGACGTGTGAGTTGGGTCGCCCTGTACTTTCCGGGGCGGGAATGCGGTCCATTGTGCCGAGCGGCGTCAAGGTGTTCGAGTGCTCATGCGCGTGGAGGATCGGGCTGCTTCCATAAAACCCATGAAAATCAACGATATGCACGAAAACAACGCGTGTTGCAGGTTTGCAACGGATAGGGCCTTTCCATTAGCTTTCGGATCCTCAGCTCTCCTGCAAAACCGCTGAAAGTGCGGAATCACTCTGTTTGGACAAGAAAATTACGGGGTAACCCGTGAAATCGAAAATCCGAGCGTTTTCCTTTTCGGAAGAGCCCCGGATTCTTCGGGATTCTTTAGGGGATCATTGAGTTCTTGAAAGTGATCCTGCGGTTTTGGGCGGTTTGAGGCGCGTCAGAAACCCGGACAGAACGGTCCGACGTCGTGGAATTCTCATCGGGCCCCGAGGCGCGAGATTCGCCCCCGATCGGGAAGCGGTGGGTACCAGGAGGCTCCAGGGTCGGCGGAGGTCGGCAGGCCCCCGCAGCCCTCCTGCTTCTTCCAACCTTCCCGGCGAGCCGCTGCCCCAAAACGCAAAGAGGGACCGCAAAGGTCCGTCTCCAATGAAGGCGCTGGAGATGTCCTCTCCGGCCCCTCACTTCTTCATCGTCCGCACCACGCAGGTGACCGGCCCCAGAATCTCCGCATTGCTCAGATTCACCCGCATCGTCGGGTAGTCACCCGAAGCGTTCGCGGCGCGAAGTTCCTGCGAGAGCCCCCGGCGGGAGAGCTTCCGAAGGTAGAGCTTCCCGTTCACCTTCGCGAGGCAGAGTCCGTCGTTCGCAACCTGGCCGCGCTCGACCAACACGAGGTCCCCGCGGAAGACGCCGTCCTCCACCATCGCGTCGTCCTCCACCTCAAAGGCGAAGAGGTCGCGCCGGTTCTGGGCGATCCGGTGCATGAGGTTGATCGTTTCCGTCCCGTCGCAGTTGGGCGTCACGACGTCGGTCTGGTCGTTCATAAGCAGCGACGCCGCGGTGATGAAGGACACCCGGTCGGCCGGAAGCCCCACCTTGAGGCAGCCTTCGGGCGTGCGGTCTTCTCCGGAATCGTCTCGGGCGTGGGCGCGAGGCTCTCCAAGTCGATCCCCCAGCGGTCGGCGACGTCGCCCACGTGGTCGAGCATCTTCCTCAACCATTCCGTCTGGCCGATGCTCTGGTAGACCTTCGCCTGTTCGGGCGTGAGGCGCAGCTGGACGTGCACCGTGTAGGTCGGGCCCTGCTTGGGGCGCCGGCCGGTGGCGCTTCGCTTCGTCGTCGGTTGGGTCGTCTTGTCGGTCATCTGTCGCGCGGGGGAGCTACGTGGATCGATGGGCCGGGTCTGGGCGGTGGTGCTGCCCGGCGTTTTTCTTATGCGGCGGATTTTTCTCCCGAAGGTCGACGGGATCCGTCCTCTTGATCGAGTGCGGATTCTATCGCGGCACCCAAGTCCGTGACCGACATATTAGGGGCAACCACTTGGGAGAGAACCCTTCCGTGATTACGCGATATGAGCCGATTCCCTAGGGAAAAGGATGAAGGAAAAGCTTTCACGGCATGTATCCGATCGGGATCTTCTTTTGCGGATCCGCCGAAGCTGTGTTTCACGATCTCGAAAAATCCGTTCCCCGATCGGGAAGCGCTCTCTATCCCGTGTTACGGATGGTTGCAAATAGAGTGGAGCTCCATCCCCTTCAGACGTGATCCATGATCAGCCGACCTGAGGTTTCGCGCTACGCCGAAAGTCGGGCGCGTGAGTAAGATGAACGTTCGTGCCGGAAAAACCGTACGCCCCGCCGGGGCCCCTCGGCCGCGTCTTCGGCACGCCCTCGGAAAACGAACAAAGCAGAGCCGATCAACAGGTCCATTTGAAGGAGAGACACCATGATCTATATGGGTTGCGACTACCAGGAGGGCGCGTTCCCTCAGATTCTCGCGCGCTACGGCGAAACGAATCTCGTGCAGCAGCCGGGTTACGGTGAGGACGTCTGGACGAAGCGCGCGCGGGATCTGATCCGCGCCGCCTGCCGCGCGCCCGAAGCCGAGGTGCATCTCCTCGTGGGGGGCACACAGACGAACTCGATCGTGCTCCACGGCATGATGCGAAGCTGGGAAGGGGCGATCTGCTGCGACACGGGCCACATCAACGGCCACGAAGCGGGCGCCGTGGAATCGAAAGGCCACAAGGTGCTGGTCGTTCCGGGCAAGGACGGGAAGCTCTCGGCCGAGACGGTCGAGGCGTACATGAAGGACTTCAAGGCGGACGGGAGCTGGATGCACTGCCCGCAGCCCGCGGTCGTGTACCTCTCGCAGTCGACCGAACGCGGGACGCTCTACACGCTCGCCGAACTCGAAGCGATCCGCGCGGTCTGCGACCGTTGGAATCTGAAGCTCTTCTGCGACGGCGCGCGTTTGGCCTATGCGCTCGAAGGCGTCGGCAACGACGTAACGCTCGCCGACCTCGCGCGGCTCTGCGACGTCTTCTACATCGGCGGCACCAAGTGCGGGTCGCTTTTGGGTGAGGCGGTCGTCGCGAAGCCGGGTGCGCTTCCCTGCTTCTTCACGCAGCAGAAGCAGCAGGGCGCCGTCACCGTCAAGGGCCGCGTCGTGGGGATTCCGTTTGAAGTCTTCTTCGAGAACGACGGCGCGCTCTACCGCGAAGCCGGCCGCACGGGCGTGCGCACCGCGCAGAAGCTCCAGGATGCCTTCATCGCGAAGGGCTTCCGGATCGACGCCAAGAGCCCGACCAATCAGGTGTTCGTGACGCTCCCCAAGGACGTTGCCGAGCGCGTCGCCGAAAAGGTGATCTACTCGACATGGAAGGTGAACGACGACGGCAGCCGCTTCTGCCGCTTCTGCACCTGCTGGGCCACGACCGACGAGCAGATCGAAGCGATCATCGCGCTCCTCTGAGACTGAACCTGTTCAGCCCGATTCCATCCTGAAACCGGCCGCCTGGGGACATCCCAGGCGGCCGGTTTGCTTTGGGGGGTCCTGCGGTTTGAAGCGGTCTTCGCCGGACGAAGCGCTGCAAGGAGCAGGAGGCGGGAAGAGGGCGGGAAAAGGCGGGAAGAGGTTGGAAAGAAGAGGGCCCTCGCGACCCCGGGTCACATTTCTCCGGCCGAAAGCGTCTTTGCGTGAAGACGAAACCCGGGTCCGGCCCGCGGTCGCGGCTACTTCCTTGTTTCTCTTCGGGTTCCTGCCGTCGGCCGCTCTTCGGGAGCCCGCCCGGCAACCTCCCGACGGCCTGATTTTCACGCGTCCGCCGCCCCGCCGCCTCCCGCGGGACAAGGGCGAACTCCGATCAGCGGCGTATGATCGGATCTTCGTGCGGTCAGAAAAAGGCGCCCGTCCTCGGGACGAAGCGCCTTTCCCCCGTCCGGGCCGCCCCTCGACACCCACAAACCCACACAACAATGAAGAAGACACTTGCTCCGTTCTTTCGCTTCGCGATGCCCTTCCTTCAGGGCTCGCTCGTGAAGCAGATTCTGGTCGGCCTCATTCTCGGCATCGCCTTAGCGTACGCCTGGCCCTCGGCCGCCGCCTCCGTCGGGATTCTGGGGACGATCTTCGTCAACGCCCTGAAGGGCGTCGCCCCCGTCCTCGTCTTCGTGCTCGTCCTCTCCTCGATCGCCAACAACTCCGCCGTGCAGTCGGAAGGCATGCACGTGAAGCCTATCCTCGGGCTCTACGCGGTCTCGACCTTCGCGTCCGCCGTGATCGCCGTCGTCGCGTCCTTCCTGTGGCCGGTCGAGATCACCTTGGCCGCCGCGGAAGAGGGGCTTCAGGCCCCGGGCGGAATCGCCGACGTGATCACGGGGCTGGTTCTCAACGTCGTCGACAATCCCTTCCGCGCGCTCGTCAACGCGAACTACATCGGGATCCTCACGTGGGCGATCGCCCTGGGGCTCATCCTCCGGCGCGCCCGCCAGGGGACGCGCGAGATGTTGGCCGACGCCGCGGACGCGGTGGGGTTGGTCGTCCGGGTCGTCATCCGCTTCGCTCCCGTCGGGATCTTCGGGCTGGTGTCCCAAACCTTCGCGACGGAAGGCTTCGGGATTCTGGGCGAGTACGTGCAGCTCCTCGCGGTGCTCCTGGGCGCGATGGCCTTCACGACGCTCGTTCTGAACCCCGCGCTCGTCTGGTGGTGCACCCACGAGAATCCCTATCCGCTCACCTTCATGTGTCTGAAGGAGTCGGGCATTTCGGCCTTCTTCACGCGTTCGTCCGCCGCCAACATCCCGATCAACATCGACCTCTGCCGCCGCGCGAACGTGCCCGAAGCCACGTACTCCGTGACGATCCCCGTCGGCGCCACCGCCAACATGGCGGGGGCCGCCATCACGATCACCGTGATCACGCTCTCGGCCGCGCACTCGCTCGGGATCGAAACGGGCGTGGGGACCGCGGTCTTCCTCTCCGTCGTCGCGTCCATCTGCGCCGCGGGGACCTCGGGCGTCCCGGGCGGCTCCCTCATGCTCATTCCCTTGGCCTGCGGGCTCTTCGGGATCGATCAGACGACCGCGATGCAGGTCGTGGCCGTGGGCTTCATCATCAGCGTGCTGCAGGATTCGTGCGAAACGGGGTTGAATTCCTCCTCCGACGCGCTCTTCACGATCGCGGCGACGCGCCGCGCGGAGCGCCTGAAGCGCGAGCGGGAGCTGCGCGCGAAGAACATGTGACGCCGTTGCCGAGAGGGCGAACGCCGTTGCGTAAATCGCCCATGATTCCTTGATGAAAGGCTGAGGTTGAGCTTTCGTAGACGCTCTCCTCAGCCTTTTTTCATCCGCTGGTGGTAGGTTTCACCTCACGCAGGGCGCCGCACTCAAGCGCACCGCCCGCCGCACATCGACCCCTCGGAGGGCGACGGAACGGGAAAGGGACCCCAAGAAGAACGAAGCCCCTTCGCACCACACACCGCGTCAGGAGACCGTTCCCAGCCCGCATTCACGACCAGAAGGTGAAACCATCATGCGCCTTACGCACTTCACGCCCCTCATCGCCGCAGGCCTCGCCGCCTGCCTTGCGGCATCGGCCCAAGCGGCCGACACCAATACCGCCAATATCGCGGACATCAAGCCCTTCATCGGGCACTATTCCGGCACGCTCGTCGCGAAGTCCGGAGAGGGAAGTCCCGCGGAGCTTTCGCTCGACGACTACAAGTGCTACGCGCTCTCCATCAAGGAGGAGCAGGGGATTGAAACCGGCTTCTACGAGGTCAGGGACGGGAGGATGCTCCTGAAGAGCCCCTCGGGCGACGTGCTCCACACCTTCCGCGTCGACGGCACCTCGCCCGCGAGATCGGAAGAGCGTCGTGTAGGGAAAGAGTGTAGATCTCGGTGGTCGCCGTATCATTAAAAAACATTAGATACTTGTCCGCATAGAATTAAACT
>ENA-UPWN01000952-UPWN01000952.1-human-gut-metagenome-genome-assembly--contig:-NODE-952-length-12815-cov-4.970953_pt1 | contig 12815 bp, 10 predicted proteins | sample MGYA00250050_ERZ773377 | MGnify/ENA primary metagenome ERZ773377 (study PRJEB29103, sample SAMN06112008) | human gut metagenome | biome: human gut; feature: ankylosing spondylitis patient; material...
GAGCCATTCAATCAACCAAAACAAAAAAACCTAAAAACCTAAACATCAACCATCTTTTTCTTTTTGCTCTACTATACGTTAAGGTTTCCTAACTACTAAACAATCTTTCTAACCTAAAAACTAAACCTATCAAATCGTATATATATTTCCCTTGTTTCCTATTCCTCGTATGCCGGCCATGCCCCCTCTTTCGTACAGACATAAGCAGCTGTGCGGACGGCAAATTCATGCGCTTCCCTTAGCGAAGCCCCTTTCAGCAACGAAATGACCAGTGCTCCGGAGAAAGCATCACCTGCTCCAACCGTATCCGCCACCTGCACTTCCGGGGTTTGCAAAGTCGATTCTTCATTAGCGGTATATATCGTACTATAAGCTCCTCCGGCCGTCAGAACCACCAAGCGGAGATTATAGTGTTCTATAAACCAATGAGCCACCTCCTTGTCCGTTCCTTCCAAATGAAACATATCCCGCAGGACGACCAACTCCCCGTCATTCACCTTCAACATATTTGCTAGATAAAGCGACTCTTCGATCAACTCTTTCGTATAATAATGCTGACGCAAATTGATGTCAAAACAACGATAAGCATCGTCCGGGGCAAAAGAAAGAATCGCTTGTATCGTCTCTCTCGACTGTGCGGAACGCTGTCCTAACGTACCGAAGCAAATGGCACCCGCCCGTTCGGCCAAATCAATCGCATTTGACGTCGGAGAAAGATGATCCCAAGCTACACGTTCATTAATAATATAGTCAGGGATACCATCCTGCAGAGTAACCTGTACCGTTCCGGTCGGATAAGGGACTTTCTCGATCAGATACCGGATCGAATTATTATCCAGTTCTTCGAGGATTTCGCGCCCCAGCCCATCGTCTCCCACGGCGCTGATAGCATATCCTTCCGCCCCCAACCGCGACGCATGGTAGACAAAATTGATAGGAGCACCACCTGCTTTCTTTCCTGTTGGCAACATGTCCCACAGGAGTTCTCCTATGCCTACTACGACCGGTTTCTTATTGTTGCTTTGCATTGTTTCATTATAGTTTATTTGACAAGGATAATTTATTATCTACGATGCAAAGATAGAGACAGGTAGCAGATGCGACGATAACTAATGCTACAAGATTGATAACACTTGTTACATTATACTCTTATTTTCGAGTTACATGCACAAATGTTACACAAATGTAACGAGCGTTATTAAAGAGAAGAATATTATTCCTTTTCCAGATACTCAGTCGGAGTAATATTGTAAACGGCTTTAAAACATTTCGAGAAATAAGCAGGCGAACCGAAGCCCGTCGCATAAGCCACCTCATTCACATTCCCGGCTTTCCGTCGGAGTAGAGCAGCAGCTTTCTTCAAACGATAGTTACGCAGGAAATCAGTCGGTGTCACTCCGGCAAGCTCCTTCACCTTCCGGTAAAGATGCACACGCGACAAGCCCAATTTTTCACTGCCTTTCTCAATACTGAAATCCGGATCGGCATAGGACTCTTCGATCAGTTTCAAGAAACGATTCATAAAAAGATCGTCCATGCTTCCCGCTTTTTCCTCCTTCACGGAAACAGCAGGCGAAGAAGCATCGCGAGCATAAGCCTCACGCAACCGGACACGGTCCTCCAGCAGCTTGATGATACGCAGTTTCACGACTTCTATGTTAAAAGGTTTCTGGATATACGCGTCCGCACCACTGGCAGCCCCGTACATCTGCTGTTTGTCGTCGGACAAAGCAGTCAACAGCATAACCGGAAGATGGCTCAGGACAATATCCGACTTGATCTTACGACAAAGATCGAAACCGTTCATTTCCGGCATCATCACATCGCTGATAACCATCGAGATCTCTTCGTTCATCAGTACCTCCAAAGCCTTCACGCCGTTATCGGCAACCAACACACGGAAGTTCTGTTTTAATTCCGCCTGCAAGTAACTCTGTATATCAAGATCATCTTCTACGACCAGAACAGTATAATTGTAGGTACGGTTCAAAACCTCCTGCAATTCATCCGTGTTCAAGTCGGCGACACCACTGGAAAGCTCGGTTACGGAAAGATCGAATATACAAGATTCGTCAAAATGAGATTTACCTTTCAAGAGGATGACCGTAAAGACAGTACTCTTATGCGGAACACTCTCCACCCGGATCGTGCCTTTGTGCATGTGGACGAACTCACGCGTCAAGTGCAGACCGATCCCCGTCCCCGTCACATAGTTCTGGTCACCGGTAAAGAAACGGTCAAAGACGGAAGCAATATTTTCCGACGGAATGCCTTTGCCATTATCTTCGACAGAAAGCTCGACCTGATCTCCTTTATCCTTCAGGCGGATCGTGACCGTACCTCCGTCCAGCGTGAACTTGAATGCATTGGACAAAAGATTGGCCAGAATCTTCTCCATCTTATCCCTGTCTACCCATATATTAACAGAAGGGCAGTCATGCTCAAACGTGAAATGTATCTGCTTGGTGGCAGCCATCGTATCGAAATAAGATTTCACTTCTGCCACAAAAGCAACTAAATCTACCTCTCCGACCCGCATATTCATCTTATTGCTCTCTACCTTTCGAAAATCAAGTAACTGGTCCACGACTCTCTTCAACCTTTCCGCATTTTTCCGAATGATACGGATATCGTCTGCCAATGAAGAACCTTCCGGAGCCTCTTTCGACAGCTTGCCGAGCGGACCGAGGATCAACGTCAACGGCGTCTTGATCTCGTGTGTGATATTGGTAAAGAATTGCAGTTTCTGAGCCGTCGACTTCTCAATATAACGGTTTGCCTCAGCCAATTCTTCTTTTTGCTGTTGTACCTGCAAGTTCGTACGTTTCAGCTCGCGGTTCTTCCGCTTCACCGCCCGGTTCACATGGATCACGTACAAGGCGGACAAAAGCAACATCCCCATCAGCAAAAGGATAATGCCGACGGAGTTTTGGAGGAACGTGTATTTGGAAAGCATACTCTCCAAATTCTCCCGTTGCAACTCGATCTGGTGCTGATAGTCGACCACCTGTTCAGACTGGATAAACAGCGTTCCGGCATTGTTCTTATCGATCAAGGCAGAAGAGAGCAAATATTGCCGAGACACATCTTCTCCGTTCAATATCTGCATGGCTACACGGATAGCAAGGCTCCCACCCGTCGGATACAAGACCGAAGCGGCCAACTCTCCGTGCATGACGGCTTCCAGCCCCGATCCCCGTCCCGAAACGGCATCGATCCCCACAAAACAAATCCTGTCCGCCAATCCGGGATGCATCCTTTCGATTGCCCTGCGGGCAGCCATTGCCATCACATCATTATGGGCAAACACAACATCCACCTCCTCCAGCGAATCCATTTCCGCTATCTCCTTCTCCACCGTTTCCGGCTTCCATTTCCCAAATATTTCCTTCACCTTGATGCGGGAGTTCAAAACCTCCATAAAACCGCGATGGCGATCCTGCGCCGGAGAAGAACCGGACAAGCCCCATACTTCCAATACGGTAGGATATTTCTCTTTCACCTGTCGGTTCACGAAAAAGCCGGCCTGGCGACCGATCTCGTAATTGTTACCACCGATATAAGTCGTATATTCGTCCGAACTGATCTTCCGGTCTACCAGGATAGTCGGAATGCCGGCACGGTAGGCCTCAATCGCAATAGGAGTGACAGGTTCCGATTCATTGGCGGAGATAATCAATAGATCGACCTTACGTTTTATCAGGCTGCGTATCTGCTCCACCTGCAACAGACTACTGTCCGCCGCATCCTCGACTAACAGGGAGACGCCCGGATATTCGGAGGCCTGCACCTTCATATCCAGCAACATCGATTTACGCCAAGAACCTTCAAGCGTACACTGCGAGACGCCAATAACATACTTTTTCTTCTCCGAATCTGTTTTACAGGAAAAACAGAATGCCAGAAATAAGGCCAGTAGAGCGTAATAAGTTAGAGCAGGTTTCATTCTGTTTTATTTACAGGTTTCTGCAAATGTACGGAGAAATGGCATACCAGCCAATATTTATTTTGTACATTCGTCCTCCAGTAATCAATTATTCGCATGAAGATCATAAACGAAGCTTTATTGGATGAAACGACCGGGCGTGCCAAACAGTCGCCCCGACTACGCATGAACTACAACTTTCATGAGCATTTGGACGATCCCGTCAACCGCTTGCTCAATGCCCTTGAACCGGGAACCTACCTCCGCCCACACCGCCATCTGAACCCTAAAAAAGATGAAATATTCCTCCTGCTGCGAGGTCGCATTGCTGTATTCCTCTTTGACAACAAAGGGGAAATCACCAAAACACAAATACTCGATCCGAAAGAAGGTGTCTACGGCGCCGAAATAAAGGCGGGAACATGGCACGGGCTGTTAGTTCTAGAATCCGGCTCTGTCATATATGAAATCAAGGAAGGGCCGTTCGCTCCGCTCGCTCCGGAAAATTTCGCACCCTGGAGTCCGGCTCCAGAAGACACGAAAGGGGTGGCAAAATATATGGAGTTATTAGGAAAGGCTATATAACCTTGCACTACCTTCCCGTTCCCCTTAAAGAAAACTTTATTTTCATAGAGATGAAACTTCTTTTTCATCCCCATGAAACTATCATTCCATCCCTATGAAACTGTTATCACATACCTATCGGCTCCTTTATTGCTGGAATACTTTTGTCAAACGGATCATGGCTTCTTTCACCGGACAGTCATTCTTATCCGTCCTGACAATAGCGTTCTCATAATTTTCAACTTTCAAATACCAACATCTGACAATGCTTGCAGTCGAACTGCAACCGGAGGCGCGTATCTTTATAAAGCAGATAATACGGTTCCTTGTAGGGAGACTTGTCTTTCTGATAAGTAGGACACCACCCCATGCTGTAGCGCAGGCAGTGTTTGGTAAACATCAACGGAACATCTTTCCGGGGAGACAGTTCAAATGCCGGGTCGATCTGTTCCACCCCGTGATCCTGGTAGAACGAACGGGCTTTCCCGTTGGCAACATTCCCCAAATAAGTAAGTTGGCGTTCGGGGAAAGGTATCGACACGGACGGCTGCACACGTTTCACTGTCTCACGAGGATAGCGGGCACGGCGTGCTTCCAGCAACTTCTCCACTCCTCTACGGCGCATATCGGCAAGCAGAGAAGAGGGAACGAACCAGTTTTCAGACAAACCGACCACCACCTTCGATGCCTCGAAAGGCGTATTCCCCAACTTGGATAGCTGTGTCCGTATATTATCCTGCTGTTCACGACGCGCCAGCTCTTTCGCAAACGGCTCGGTCAGCATGATCCGTGCTCCCGTCTCATCCTCCATACAAAGCGTAAAACCGAAGGGATTGTCCAAGAACTCGATCTCCACGGACTGCTTACGTTCGGCTGAAGGCTTGGCGAGCAGTTTATCAAACGCCTGGTCGAAATTGCGGTAAAGAGGAGTCTTGGGGGCAAGCTGCGGCATATCCAGCGGAAACACCCGGTTTGCCTCCACCCGGTTTACGCGAAAGCCCTCCAACTCGCCTTTCCTATTGAAAAAAACAAGCCCATCTCCGTTGCTCAGCTGCTTCAAGCCGGCCACAGTAAAGGAATTGCCTTTGATCTCCTTGACCATTCCGACAGGTTCGCCCAACGACTTAGGTGTATTAAAAGCGGTAATATCCGCCGTCCGTCCCTCCAAAAGGAACGGGGTGAACCCACGGTTAAAACTCTTTTCAGCTACCGGCTCGAACGTCTAAGTGCTTCGTCCAGCAGAAGCACGACGATATTCCGGACGGCGGGACAGGACTGCATCTAACTTCTTCCGATAATAAGCCGTGATATTCTTGACATAGCCGGCATCTTTCAACCGCCCTTCGATCTTGAGGGAAGAAACACCTGCATCCAACAGGGCTTCCAGCTGGTCGGAGCGGTTCATGTCCTTGAGCGAAAGCAAGTGTTTATGGGTGACGATCTCCGTCCCTGTCGCATCGACCATCGTATAGGGCAGGCGGCAATATTGGGCGCATTCTCCGCGGTTAGCACTACGTCCACTCAAAGCGGCGCTCAGATAACATTGCCCGCTATAGCTGACACAGAGGGCGCCGTGCACGAATACTTCCAGCGGAACGGTAGTCGCTTCCGATATCCGGCGAATCTCGTTCAGCGACAATTCACGTGCCAGAACCACCTGTGTAAAGCCTGCGGCTTCGAGGAAACGAACCTTTTCCGGTGTGCGGTTGTCCGTCTGCGTGCTGGCGTGAAGCGGAATAGGAGGCAGGTTCAGCCGGGTAATCCCCATATCCTGAATGATCAGGGCATCCGTCCCGACACGCCAGAGATCCCAGATCATCCGTTCGGCTTCTTCCAACTCATCTTCTTTCAATATCGTGTTAAGCGTAACATAGATGCGGGCGCCATACAGATGCGCATACTCGCAAAGCTCACGTATATCTTCCAAAGAGTTGCCGGCAGCAGAACGCGCACCGAACTTGGGCGCACCGATATAGACGGCATCGGCACCGTGATTAATCGCTTCAATCCCGCAATTGAGGTCTTTAGCCGGAGAGAGAAGTTCTATAGGACGGGATTTTGTTTGCATGCTATTATTTCTTATTTCTTGATTACAAATCACCCAACTTGCTGATATCCTCGATACGGAACGGGGTTTCCTGATAGACATAATAGTTCAGCCAGTTGGTGAACAGAAGATTGGCATGACCACGCCAGCGGACCACCGGACCGAGGGCTGGATTGTTATTACGGTAATAGTTACGGGGAACGGCAATAGGCAATCCCTTGTTCACGTCGCGCATATACTCGTCATTCAGCGTGTAAGGCGAGTATTCGGAATGCCCGGTGATAAAAAACTCGCGTCCTCCGCGCGCCATCGCCATATAGACACCAGACTCTTCGCTTTCGGACAAGAGCGTCAAATCGGGAACTTTCATCACATCCTCGCGGCGTATCTCCGTATGCCGGCTGTGCGGCACATAGAACTCGTCGTCGAAGCCTCGGAAGATCGGCACATAGGGCTCGCGCAACGTATGGCGGAACACGCCGAACATCTTGGCTGGCAGATCATATTTGGGGACACCATAAAAATGGTACAACCCGGCTTGCGCCGCCCAGCATATATATAAGGTAGAAGTCACATGCGTACGCGCCCAATCGAATATCTCGGTCACTTCCTCCCAATAGTTCACTTCCTCGAAAGGCATCTGCTCTACCGGAGCACCTGTGATAATCATGCCGTCGTAAAAATCATCCTGCATCTCGTCAAAGTCTTTATAGAATTCCTTCATATGCTCGATCGGCGTGTTCTTGGGAGTATGACCTTTTATCTTCATAAAGTCGAGCTCCACTTGCAAGGGGGTATTGCTCAGGAGGCGAACAAGGTCTGTCTCCGTCGTGATCTTCAGTGGCATCAAGTTCAGCACAACTACACGTAGCGGACGAATGTCCTGCTCAGACGCACGCAACGAGTCCATCACAAAGATGTGCTCTTTCTTCAACAGCTCAACAGCTGGCAAGTTCTTCTGTAGGTTTAAAGGCATCTTCTTTCCTTAATTATTTATACAAGGCACAAAGATAGTGAGAAATTGCCTTTCGTTGAAAATAAATCGTTGTTTCCCGCGTTTGTAGATTTAATAATTAGATGGAATATGAAGATTCGTGCAATAGCTACACTACTATTTATATTATTTTCGATAAGTGCTTTCGGGCAGGGACGTGCCAAAATCAGCGGTTATATCCGCGACGCTGATGGTAATCCGCTGGACTTGGTCAATATCCGGGTCAAGAACACGTTAAACGGGACGATGAGTAATGAAAAAGGCCACTACTCGCTTTCGGTCGCTACCGGTGACTCGGTGACGCTTATCTATTCATGCCTGGGCTACAACAAGGCCGAAAGGATCCTACCTCAAGTAACCAAAGATATGCGTCTCAACGTGCAGATGAACTATACATCACTCGAACTGGGAGAAGTCGTAGCTACCGCCATCCGAAAGCAGACAACCACTCTTGAAACCCTGAATGCCGACCGCGTCAAACTACTCCCCGACCCTGCCGGAGGAAGCATTGAAAGTCTGGTCGTTACATTTGCTGGCGTTACTTCCAATAACGAATTAAGTTCGCAATACTCCGTACGCGGCGGCAGCTATGACGAAAACATCGTATATGTGAACGGACTGGAAGTGTTCCGTCCGCTGCTCATCCGTTCCGGACAACAGGAAGGGTTGAGTTTTATCAACCCGGACATGACGGAAGCCGTCAATTTCTCCGCCGGAGGATTCGAAGCCCGTTATGGGGACAAGATGAGTTCCGTGCTGGACATCACCTACAAAAAACCGAAAGGATTCGAAGGTTCGGCTTCCGCCAGCCTGCTGGGAGCCAATGCTTATGTGGGCAGTTCTTCCGGCAAGTTCACACAGGTGACCGGTTTCCGTTACAAAACAGGACGATCTCTTTTGAAAACAACCGATACGGATGCCGAATATGATCCTAATTTCATTGATTTGCAGACTTATATGACATACCAGCTTGCCCCCAAATGGGAGATCAACTTTCTCGGAAACTTAGCCATAAACAATTATAAGTTCATTCCCCACACCCGAGAGACTTCTTTTGGAACGGCAACAAATGCCAAAAAATTTAAAGTATTCATGAGTGGCCAGGAACGGGATAAGTTCGAAACGTTATTCGGAGCACTCACTTTAAAGCATAACCTGAACGACAATACGGAACTCGGCTTGCAAGCATCCGCCTTTACCAGTAAGGAAGAGGAAGGATATGATATTGCCGGTGATTACTGGCTGGGAGATGCAGCCGAAGAAGGAGGCGGAGAAATACAGAATTTATCCATCGCACGCTATAACGAGCACGCTCGCAACCGTCTGCACTCCAATATCATGAATGTCGGGCATTATGGTGTCGCCCGCATAAAAAACAATACGTTGAAATGGGGTGCTACCGTCCAGTTGGAGAAAATCAACGACAAGATCAGCGAATGGGAAAAACGCGACTCCGCCGGATACTCGTTACCGCAAGGGGGCGGGAATGTCAACGTGATCGCAAACCTGTTCTCGGATAACAAACTGGAAAGCACACGTATTTCCGGCTATTTGCAGGATGTATTCAAGTTTCGTACCAAACAAGGACTGTTCACGCTGGTTGGTGGTGTACGCGGCAGCTATTGGAGTTATAACAGGGAATTTATATTCAGCCCGCGTGCTTCAATAGGTTTCATTCCGAACTTCGACCAGAACCTGACATTTCGGCTGGCTTCCGGTCTGTATTATCAGTCTCCGTTCTATAAGGAATTACGTACAACTGTGCAGGACGAATACGGCAACAGTATCATACAACTGAACAAAAACCTGAAATCACAGCGTTCCATCCATGTCATTGCAGGAGGCGATTATACATTCCGGGCATCCGGCAGAAATTTCAAAGTCAGTGCCGATATGTATTATAAAAAATTGGATAACCTGAACCCCTATACGGTGGATAATGTCAAAATCCGATACTACGGCGAGAACTGTGCGCAAGGCCATGCGATGGGGCTCGATGTCAAATTCTTCGGCGAATTTGTTCCGGGTACGGACTCCTGGATCAGCTTCTCCCTAATGAAAGCGGAGCAAAGCATCCGAGGGAGCGAATATGTACCGATGCCTAACAGCCAAGGTTATAATGTCTCGCTCTTTTTTCAGGATTATTTCCCCGGATACAAACGTGTCAAACTGAATCTGAAAGGCGTACTGTCCGGCGGCCTTCCCGTCACAGCCCCACGTACAGGCTACGAGGACGGCTATTTCCGTACTCCGACCTACAAACGCGTGGACCTCGGTTTCTCCTACCAGCTTGCCGGGGGAACGGATGCAATCATGGATCGCGGATTCTTCCGCAATCTCAAGAACATTTGGCTCGGGTTGGATATTTTCAACTTGTTCGACATAAAGAACACTAGTTCCTATTATTGGATTACCAATATAGACAACCACCAGTACGCAATTCCTAATTACCTGACCGGAAGGCAATTGAATATTCGACTTATCGTTGATTTTTAACCACATGATTTCAAAAATATGCTTTTTAAACATATCTGGATCATGCTGATAAATATTAACGAATTATTTCTCTATTAATAAAAAGAGTGTACCTTTGCCAACATAGAACAAAAAGCAATATTAAATTACTAAATTATTATTGACATGGAACTTACACATATCGAACATTTGGGTATCGCAGTAAAGAGCATCGAAGCTTGCCTGCCGTATTATGAAGAAGTTTTAGGACTAAAATGCTACAACATCGAAGAAGTAGCAGACCAGAAAGTAAAAACTGCATTCTTTAAAGTAGGCCAGACTAAGATCGAGTTGCTGGAGCCGACAAGTGAAGACAGTACAATCGCTAAATTTATCGAAAAGAAAGGTGAAGGTATCCACCACATTGCATTTGCTGTTCCCGACGTACAGGCAGCATTGGACGAAGCCGAATCAAAAGGTATCAAGCTGATCGACAAAGCTCCTCGTGGAGGTGCAGAAGGCTTGAACATAGCATTCCTTCACCCGAAATCGACATGCAGCGTTCTGACCGAACTTTGCATGCCGGGAAAATAAGAAACAATGGACAATTGAGAATTGACAATTATTTGATGCTATTCAATTGGCAATTCTCAATCGTCAATTGCCAATTAAATAAGTTCATTTCTAACAACAAATCTATAGTACAATGAGTAACCAACTTGAAAAAGTAAAGGAGCTTATCGCCCTTCGCGAAACAGCTCGTTTAGGTGGTGGAGAAAAAAGAATCGAATCTCAGCACAAAAAAGGTAAATACACCGCACGCGAACGTATTGCCATGTTGCTGGATGAGGGAAGTTTTGAAGAATTCGATATGTTCGTACAACATCGTTGTACAAACTTCGGTATTGAAAAAACTAAGTATTTGGGCGACGGTATCGTAACAGGTTACGGAACGATCGACGGACGTCTGGTATATATTTATGCTCAGGATTTCACTGTATTCGGCGGTGCTTTATCCGAAGCACTGGCCATGAAGATCTGTAAAGTCATGGATCAGGCGATGAAAATGGGTGCTCCCGTTATCGGCTTGAACGACTCGGGTGGCGCACGTATTCAGGAAGGTGTCAACGCCTTGGCCGGTTATGCAGAAATCTTCCAACGTAATATCTTGGCTTCCGGGGTTATTCCTCAGATTTCCGGTATCTTCGGTCCATGTGCCGGCGGTGCGGTTTACTCTCCTGCCCTGACAGACTTCAATATCATGACCCGCGGAACAAGTTACATGTTCCTGACTGGTCCGAAAGTTGTAAAAACAGTTACAGGCGAAGACGTTACACAGGAACAATTAGGTGGCGCAAGCGTACATACGACCAAATCCGGTGTGGCCCACTTCGCAGTCGATACGGAAGAAGACGGTTTACAGTTGATCCGCAAATTGATCAGCTTCCTGCCGCAGAACAACCTGGAAGAAACTCCTCTGATCGAATGTAAAGACCCGATCGACCGTCTGGATGACAACCTGAACGACATCATCCCTGACAATCCTAACCAGGCTTACGATATGTATGAAGTTATCGGAACCATCATCGATAACGGCGAATTTTTGGAAGTACATGCCGACTATGCCAAGAACATTATCGTCGGTTTCGCCCGTTTTAACGGCCAGACTGTCGGTATCGTAGCCAACCAGCCGAAAGTAATGGCAGGCTGTCTGGACAGCAACGCCTCCCGCAAGGCAGGCCGTTTCGTCCGTTTCTGTGATGCTTTCAACATTCCTTTGGTTACATTGGTTGACGTACCGGGATTCTTACCGGGTACAGGCCAGGAATACAACGGCGTTATCCTGCACGGAGCCAAATTGCTTTACGCTTACGGCGAAGCCACAGTGCCTAAAGTAACTGTAACATTGCGTAAATCTTACGGTGGAGCCTATTGTGTGATGAGCTCCAAACATCTGCGTGGCGATATGAACTACGCATGGCCGACAGCCGAAATCGCAGTTATGGGCCCAAGCGGCGCTGTAGAAGTGATCTTTGCAAAAGAAGTGGCTGCCTCGGAAGATCCGAAAGCTTGCGCTGCAGAAAAAGAAGCCGAATACAAAAAAGCATTTGCAAACCCATACAATGCAGCTCAATATGGCTATATCGACGATGTTATCGAACCTCGTAACACTCGTTTCCGTATTATTCGTGCTTTACAACAATTGCAGACCAAGAAGTTAAGCAATCCTGCCAAGAAACATGACAATCTGCCTCTATAATTCTTAAAACAGGAAATGAATATGATTAATAAGAAAATAGGGGTATTGCTGCTGTTCGCGTTGCTCGTTTCATTCGGAGCAAAAGCACAGCGTGCAACCTCCATGCGAATAAATGAAGTGCTGGTCATCAACGAAGATAACTTTGTTGATGATTACGGCAAACGCCATGCCTGGATCGAATTGTTCAACAATTCGGCCGGTTCGGTCAATATCGCCGGTTGCTACTTGACTAATGACAAGAGCAACCCGAAAAAGTATCCGATTCCGAAGGGCGACGTTCTAACAGTAATTCCTCCTCGCCAGCACACTTTGTTCTGGGCAGACGGAGAACCGGATCGGGGAACATTCCATGTCAATTTCACGCTCGACCCATCAAAAGAAAATTACATTGCGTTATACGATGCAGACGGTAAAACTCTGATCGATGAGATCGTTATCCCTGCTTCACAAAAAGCAGATGTCAGCTATGGTAGAACTTTAGACGGACAAGGAGAACTAAATGGATTACAGGTAGACAAATTGAAGCTGCACGTATTGCGGTAACAAGATATATGCAACGTCAAGGACAGAT